>OHAF01000011.1_pt1 | contig 169508 bp, 164 predicted proteins | sample 1577041 | NCBI WGS metagenome assembly OHAF01 (sample SAMEA3541495, study PRJEB24748) | human gut metagenome | biome: human gut; feature: human-associated habitat; material: faeces | place: China | collected 2012
GTAAAATATTTTGATAATTGAATTTCAACAAAAATATAAATAAAAAAAAAACAGCAAATTATGATATGATTTACTGTCTTCAAATTTATTCTATATTTTACTATTTAATACACTTTTTCAAATACTTCACATACCATAGGAGCTTGTTCATAAAACTCTTTCCCTGAGTTTTTAAACTCTTCAGTAAAATATTCATCGTGAACTTTTTTCCAATAATCATAACTTCTATCACCCTCACCCTCAAGCCAAGCATGATTAGATGATATTAAATTATAAGCTAAAATCTCGACTACTCTTGTTATTGTAATACATTTTGGTTCTCCTGAACCATCTAAAATAATATTGTATTCACCAACCTTTGGAATATCTTCATCTTCTTCATATAGCTCATAAGCTCCAGTTGTGGCAGTTTTAATTCTCCTATTTACTAAATCAGCTAACTCATCAGCCATTTCTTTTGTGTTTCCGAAACTCCATGCTTCATATTTTGTATCCTTAGAAATATTCTTTTCATTACAAAATCGTTCCCAATATTTTTTAATTTTATCAGACATACCTTTAACTCCTAAAAAATGTCACTTATTTACAACTAATTTTAATATTATATCTTAATTTACTTATCAGACAAATTTATCCAATATCTTTCTAAATAAACTTTATCTTTAGGCTCGTAAACAGTAGATTCATAAATTCCTCCATTGTTTATGATTACTCTCTTACTAGCTTCATTTTCCTTTAAACAAGTAATTAATATTTTTTCAAATCCCATTTCTTTACATATAGGTAAAATTTCTTTTAGCATTAAGGTTGCATAACCTTTTTTTCTTTCAGAATGACATACTGAATATCCAATATGTCCACCATATTTTTTAAAAAATTCATTTAGATAATGCCTTATTTGAATAACACCTATAATTTTTTTATCCAATTCTCTGATAAAAACAAATTGGGTTTGTGGGACATATTCTTTTGGACATGTTTTTTCTGATGAAAAATCTTCAACTTGTTTTATCCAGTCAGAAATATTTTCCATTCTCCTTAAAGATAGGCACCCATCCATATCCCCACCATTTGTTAAAAATTCCTGTCTAAAATTTTGTATTTCGTTTTCGTATTCCATTGTAGGAATAATCAATTTAAAACCTTTAGCCATATTATCATCCCTATATTTAAAATCTATCATACATAACAATTATTTTATAATTGCTATTAAATATTCCAAACCATAAAAATTTCCGGAAGAAATTTCAACAAATGCATCTTTTGGAATTTTCCTACTTACATAAATATTATATTCATCTACCTTAAAAAAGTCAAAAGCATTAGTATTTTTTGGTATACCAATCGAAACCGATGGTTTTAATTCAGTTGAGCAATTTCAGTTGCTCCAACCTTTAAGCTCAACAATTATATCTCTTTGATTTTCTTTTAAAAGTTTTTTTGCTTCTTTATTTATAACAACTTTAATAAAAATCACTCCTAACAAAAAAGACTGAATTAACAGCCTTTTAAACAATTATTCCATTAACTACTAAATTTTCAATAAAAAGAAAACTCATAGTTGAAACATTAACAGTATCATTAACTGCATTTATTCCATTCATAACATACACATCTATACCATCTACATTTTCCAATGTGTACTTATCTGCATTTAAAGGTTTACCTAATGAAGCCATTGGTTTTAAAACAACGCCACTTCAGGAACTACAACCTTTAACGTCAATGGTAATTACATTGCTATTTTTTTTGTTCAAAAAATTTTTAGCTTTTTCATCAATTAAAATTTTCATAATATTCTCCTATAATGTTCTGTAAGGAAAATATACCCATCACAAAAGTTATATAACTTTTTATCAAAATATTTTTCGAATTATATTTTTATAAAGATTATCCATTGGAGCAAAAAATTCTTTATTGTTAAGATAACTTAAATCTCCAGTAATATTTTTAAAAATCATCGTTTCCGCATGTAAAAATTGGCTTCTTAAATTAAAATTATCTCTAAAAAACTTATTAACTTTTGCATTTCCATATTTAATATCGCCTATAATATAAAAACCCTTACTACTTAAATGACTTCTAATCTGATGTGTTCTTCCGGTTATAAGTTTTATTTTTAGTAGGCTAAATTCATCATTATTTTTTTCTACATAAATTTCTGTTATAGAGTCTTTACCATTTTTAGAAATAGTCGATTTATTCTTTTCTTCGTCCTTTTCAAGTTTTTCATTAATGACAAAATTTTTCTTAACCTTCCCACTTACAATAGTCTTATAATATTTTTCTATTGAATTTTCTTTTAATCTATTTAACTCTCTAAGAGCCTTTGAATTTTTAGCTCCTATAACAAGCCCTGAAGTATTTCTATCCAATCTGTTAATAATCGCAGGAACAAAAGTCTTTTCAGCTCTTGGATTATAATCTCCTTTTTCAAGCAAATATCCAATCATAAAATCTACCAAATTATTTCCATAATCTTCTTTAGAAGATGCATGGGATAATAAATTTTTAGGTTTATTCATAACAATAATATTTTCATCTTCATATACAATATCAAGCTTTTTTGAATAAGAATATTTTTTTGATTTTGAAACTATCAGTTTTTCAAGTTCTTCCTCATAAATAAAAATATTAATTACATCATTTAAGGCTAATATATAGCTTGAATCAACCTTTTTTCTATTAACTTTTATCTTTTTTGTTCTCAAAAATTTTTGAATCATAGAAGTACTTGCATTATTCAAATATTTTTTTAAAAATCTATCAATTCTTTGCCCAGAATCATTATTATTAACTTCAATATCTCTCATAAATCTCTCTCTTATCTAAAATTTCAAATCAATCAAAACAAATTATAACCGATAAAAATTTTTATGTCAACGAAAAAATCTCAAAGCTCTAACCTTGAGATTTTTTAAATTAACTATTTATTTCTTTTTTTATTTATGACAATCATTGCTCCAAAAAGTAATGTTGGAACAGCTAAACTAATTCCAGAAATAGAAGTTTTTGGCATTTTTTGTGCTTTCTTAACGTCTTTTTTTACTTTTCTTTTTACTTCACTTTTATTTTCATAAATTACTGCATATTTTGAAAAGTGAGTAGTTGTAAAAGTAACATTTTTATCATCTTGTGTAAATTCAAGCTTTTCCAATTTTCCATCTTCATTTACATAACAAACTTGTTTAACAATTTCTCCTTTTCTTTTTTCCAATGTTAGCTTATAATTTTGCTTAGGCATTTTTTCAGTACCATTTCCAAGAGTAAAGAAAATATCAAATAAATCTGCATTTTTATTTTTTAAAGTTTCAACTGTGTTTTTATCTAATCTTTTCACAATTAATTTTAATTTAGCATTTAAACCTTCACTTTCAACTGTAACTTTTTCTTTGGAATTTACAATCTTATTTACTTTTTCTTCAGGTTTGCTTGGATTTTCGTTCGCTATTTCAAACTTTTTCAAATTATCCATAGCGTTTTTCAATTCATCTGTCTTTTTTAATGCATATTCCGGAATGGTTTCTTCTAACTCTGCCTTTGATGCAAAGATTACATTTTCAAGATCTTTTTTAGCCTTATTTGCTTCTTTACTGTTTTCAAATTTAGTATTTTTTAAATATTCAACAGCTTTTTCATATTGAGCTTTAAATTCGTTATAAATATATGTTTTATCTTCTTTTTCAAGCGTAAATGTCTTATTGTATTTATCGGGATTTGAAGTGTCTGTATCTTTATCGCCTATTTCTCTTTCGACACTTATAACTTTGATATTTCCTTTATCATCAACTGTAAAGTCCATTCCAAAAGGAACTGATTTATGCTTAAACATCTCCATTTTTGAAATTGTTATATTATAAAGTCTTCCAAAAGAAGTTCCCTTTGGAGCTTCTCCCTCAAGCATAAAAACAACTTTCCCATTTTCATCAGATTTTACTTTTCTGTATGAAGATAATCTTGGGGACAATCTATTGATAGAAAACTCTACTCCCTTTGCAGGAGTTCCATCTTTATATTTAGCATAAAATTCAACTGGAAAAGTTTTAAATTTTTCAGAATCTTTATTAGAACCTCTAAATTCTACAACAGCATCTTCCTTGCTATTCACTTCTTTATTGTTAATCTTTGTAACCATTCCCTTTTCATTTGTAGTGAATTCAAAAACTTCAGTTTCAAAAGTCATTGTTTTATCCGCGCTTCTAAGTCTTATTTGATATTTTACATTGCTCTTAAAACCGCTGAACTTAACTTCACCTTTTTCATCTGTTGATTTTTGTTGTACTATATTAGGAATTGGATCAAATTCCATTAATGCAAGAGAAAAATTACTCTTAGGCTTGCCGTCAAATAATACCCTTACTAAAACTTCATTTGAACCTTTTATCTCTTCAGGTTTTTTCTCATCTTCTGAACCAATTTTTACTAAATTCAATTCAACAGACGCCTTTCCATCAATAGTGAATGAATTATCTTGTTCATATACATCTAATTGAATATCTTTCATTGTATAATCATTATTTTTCTTAAGCTTTAATGTATAAATTCCATCAGGAAGTTTTACATTCAACATTGACTTATCAGATTTTACTGTTGTAATAAGTTTTCCGGTTCTTTTATCTAAAATTTCAAATTCATAATTTCCCATTACAACATCTTTATTTTTTCCATTTTGAGTAGTTAACATTATAGTAATTGGAATTTCTTTTGCTTTTTCTTCTGCTTTTTTCTTTGTAAGCATAAAGTTTGCAATACTATCATAATTAGCAATTCCATCATCCGTTACTGTGAAACTTACATCTTTCATAGTATATTCATCATCTTTTAACCTAACAGTATATTTGCCTTTTGAAAGTTTTAAATTCAACATGGACATCATACTTTTAACTTCTGTTTTCCCACCTTTTTCATCTAATACTTCAAAAGTAAAATCCTTAGTCATAATTGGACCGCTTTGATCTGAAATAACAAAGGCAAAACTTTGTTTTTCTTGTGCATATGTAATTTTATTATCATTTTCGTGCGCCGAAAATGCTCCTGTTGTAAAAATATTAAATGCTAATAAAACAACTAGAAATTTTTTTAACATTTTTTGATTCATATATATCCTCCTTTATTTTTTTATTATTTTATCATAAAAATGATATTATAAAAATAACTTACTATAGTCCAATAAAAGTATATCAGTTATTTTTTACAATCTTTAATTTTATTATATTACATTTAATTAATAGTTAATATTGTTTAATTTTTATCTTATATAAAAGTATAAAAACTAAAACATCAAAAAAAATAAAGTATATATATTTAAAACGTTATATTATAAAAATATACATTATGATTATTCAAAGTTTGTTTATTAAAAAAATTCGTTAAATTTTTATTATAGTAAAAATTACAATATCCCACTCAAAAATTCTTCAAAAATTTTTTATTACAAAATTGTAATAATGCTATTTTAAATATTTTGTGTTGCACATTATCCGATAATACTATTGTTTTACAATGAAAAAGAGTAGAACAATCTACTCTCCTTCTGCATTTTTTAAATATTCTCTAACAATATTTTTAATAAGTGCTCGATTTTCAAAAAATGAATTTTTAGCACTTAGTATTTCTATTCCCAAAACTAAACTGTTCATAAAATCTGTTATAAAATTATATTCATTAAAATCAAAAGAAAAACCAAATTTTTTATAAAGTTTATTTAAATCGGAAAAAGTTTCTTCTTTCAATTTCAAGAATAGTCTTTCTAAATTTTCATCGTATTGCTTTTCTTGAAGGAACATAGCGTAAACTTTAGAAAGTTCATTATCATCTAAAATTTTATCCACAATCATTTCAGATACAATATCATATTTATCTAAATTTTTATTAGCTGTCAAAAAATTATCTACTATACTATATCTATATACACAACCATCTTCCATTAAATCATAGAGCATATCAGTAGTACTTTTATAATATCTATAAACTCCACCTTTGCTCAAACCACTCTCTGAAATAACATCTTCCATAGTTGTATTATGAAATCCCTTACGAAGAAAAACATCTTTCGCACAATATCTTATCTGCCATTTTCTCTCCTCTGCAGGTAATCTTTCATTTCGCATATACTCTCTCCCTTGTTTATCCATTATGTAAAATATTAATTTTATAAATAAGAGCCCCTCCCTTCCACGATGCTTCGCATCGGGTGGGTTCCCGGGAACCTTGTTGTTTCACAATAAAAATCCCGCCCTTACTGAATATTTTATGTCGTGGAAGGGCGGGATAATTTATAATTGTCTATTTTTCTGTTTTTGACTCTTCAATAATCTTTTCAGCAATATTTGCAGGAACTTCTTCATATCTATCAAATTCCATTGTAAAGTCTCCTCTTGCTTGAGTCATTGACCTTAAATCTATAGCATATTCAAAAAGTTCAGAATGTGGTGCTTCTCCAATAACAAGTTGAGTTCCATCTTCAAGCATTTCCATACCTAAGACTTTTCCTCTTCTCTTATTTAAGTCACCCATTACATCTCCCATATAACTTTCAGGTATTTTTACTTCCACTTTCATTATAGGTTCAAGTAAAACGGGATGTGCTTGTTCCATTCCTTTTTTAAATGCCAAAGAAGCAGCTATTTTAAATGCCATTTCGTTTGAATCTACAGGGTGATATGAACCATCATAAAGGGTTGCCTTAACATTTACAACAGGATATCCCGCTAAAATTCCTTTTTCAAGACTATCTCTGATACCTTTTTCAACAGCAGGGAAATAATTTCTAGGAACGGCTCCTCCAAAAACTTCTTCTGCAAATTCAAACTCTTCTGCCGTAGGCTCAAATCTCATAAATACATCTCCATATTGACCTGCCCCACCTGATTGTTTTTTATGTTTTCCTTGAACATCCGATTTTCCTTTAATAGTTTCTCTATAAGCAATTCTTAAAGGAACAATATTTGTTTCCACGCCATAAACATTTTTAAGTTTGTCCAAAACTATCTGAAGTTGAACATTTCCTTGTCCACCTATTAAATGTTGTTTAGTTTCTGAATTTCTTTCAGATACGAAGCTAGGATCTTCTTCATGTAACTTATGAAGAGCTTGTGAAATCTTATCCTCGTCATTTTTAGATTTAGGTTCTATTGCAAAATAAAGATTTGGTTTCGGATACTTAATCTTCTTATAAAGAGTTTTGTTTTGCTTATCGCAAATTGTATCTCCTGTTTCAGTCAAAGCAAGTTTTGAAACGGCGCCAATATCTCCTGCAACTATCTCAGATGTTTCTATTTGAGTTTTTCCTCTTAAGAAGAAAAGTCCTGCCGCTTTATCTACCTCATCTTTAGTTGAATTAAAAATTTCTGTATCTTTAGTGATTTTTCCACTCATAACTTTAAAAATAGAAATTCTTCCAATAAATGGGTCAACAATAGTTTTAAAAACAACTGCTGAAAAAGGTTCATTTACAGAAATTTTTCTAACATTATCATCTTCATTTCTAAAACCTCTTTTTGCTCTTTCGTCATTTGGAGCAGGCATATAGTCTGTAATAATATCAAGCAACATATCAATTCCGACTCCTGTTGTAGCTGAACCGCAAATTAAAGGAACAGCTGAACCGCTCAACAACGCACTTGTTACCCCTTTCATAAATTCTTCATGGCTAAATTCTTCTCCATCAAAAAACTTTTCCATAAGTTCATCATCTGTTTCTGCAACAACTTCCACTATTGTATCATAAACATGATTTACTTCTTCAATTCTTATTTCAGGAATTTCAACTTCTTTTCTTTCAAATCCATCATATTCATAAGCTTTTTTATTTAAAACGTCAATAATACCTTTGAAATTTTCGCCTTCGCCTAATGCAAGTGTAAATGGAATAACTTTTTTACCAAAAGCTATGTGTAAATCACTAACTACTTTTGCGAAGTTTACATTTTCTTTATCCATTTTATTTACAAAAATAATTCTTGGTAATTCAATATTTTCAGTATATTTTAAGACCTTTTCAGCCCCTACTTCTATACCGTTTTGTGCATCCAAAACAACCAAAGCCGCTTCTGATGCTCTAAGAGAACTATAAACTTCTCCACTAAAATCAAAATACCCCGGAGTGTCAATTAAATTTATTTTAAAGTCTCTCCATTCAACCGGCGCAATTGCAGTTGAAATAGAAACTCCTCTTGAAATTTCTTCTTTATCAAAATCAGTTACGGTATTTCCGTCCTCAACCTTGCCAAGTCTTTTTAAATTGCCTGTTTTATAAAGTAAAGCCTCACAAACTGAAGTCTTACCACTGGCACTGTGTCCAACTAATGCAAGATTTCTAATCTTTTCTGTCGAATATGATTTCATATTTGATTCCCCCTAACATATTGTAAAATAGATAAATTAATACCTTAAGGATATTATAATATGTAAATGTTTTCAAGTCAAGTTTTTTTATAAAAAATTAAAACAAATCCCCACACATAAAAAAGAGCGGTTATATTCCGCCCTTAATCTATGCTACTTCATTTACTTTTTCAGCCATTTTCTTTAATAGTCCCGGATGAATTGCATTTGTAGGACATTTATCCGCAGCTTGTAAAAGTAAATCTTCATCTAAACCATGTTTGTAATTTAGAACAGCCAAATTGTTTTCGATAACAAATGCTTCAGGGTATACTCTTGCACACATTTTACAGCCAATACATCCAACTTTACAAGCATTTTTAACAACATTTCCGGCTGAAAAGCTCTTACATTTTACCATAACTGTTTGTTCATAAGGAACTAAATCAATTAAGTTCTTTGGACAGATTTCTATGCATTTATTACAAGCTGTACAATTTTCTTTATTTACAACTGCAATCCCATTTATCATATCTATTGCATTGAACCCACAAACATCTTGACAAGTACCACAGCCTAAACATCCATAAGCACAAGTCTTACTTCCTCCCTGCATCGAGTTGTTTACTCTACAATCTCTAATGCCAGTATATATGTATTTTTCTTTTGCAAAATCTTTATCTCCTTGACACATTACACAAGCTACCATTCTTTGAACTTCGCCAGCTTCCGTTCCTAAAAGTTTTGCAAGCCTTGCAACTAAGTCAGCTCCACCAACAGGACAAGCATTTATTCCTGCAGTTCCTTCTGCAATGGCTTTTGCAAGACCATCACAACCCGGAAATCCACAAGCACCACAGTTTGCTCCAGGTAATTCATTTCTGACTTGTATAACTTTTTCATCTACTTTTACAAAAAATACTTTTGATGCAAATCCAAGTATCAATGCAAATAAAATACCTAAAATACTAAGTAACAAAACCGGTATCATTATATCACTCATAATCTCACCTCTATACTAATCCCGCAAATCCATAAAATGCTAAAGACATAAGTCCAATGGTAATTAATGTAAGAGGAACTCCTTCAAGATTTTTAGGAACTTCTGTTACTTCCAATTTTTCTCTTATAGAAGCCAAGCAAACAATGGCTAATAAAAAACCAAGAGATGCTCCTAAACCATTAAATATTGTTTCTAACAAATTATATTCTTTTTGTATATTTGTAATTGCAACCCCTAAAACTACACAGTTTGTTGTTATAAGTGGTAAGAAAACTCCCAAAGCATTATAGAGATTTGGACTCATCTTTTTAAGTACCATTTCGACAAATTGTACTAAAGTCGCTATTACAAGTATAAACACGATTGTCTGTAAATATTCAAGTCCTAAAGTATCCAATAATGTCTTTTGGATTATCCAAGTTACAGCACTTGAAATTGTAATTACGAATGTAACCGCCATACCCATACCGAATGCAGTTTCAACTTTATTTGATACACCAATCAATGGACAAATTCCCAAGAATTGTCCCAAAACATAGTTATTTACTAAAATTGATGCAACTAAAATTTTTAATATTGTACCCATTAGTTACCTCCTTCTTTTTTAGCATTAACTTTTCTACTTAACATATTAAATCCTGCTACCAAAAGTCCCAGAATAATAAATGCTCCCGGAGCTTGTGTAATAACACCTATACTTACATAACTTTTTCCAAGAATTGGAAATCCTAACCAAGTTCCATTACCCAAAATCTCACGAACACTTGCTAGTACAATCAATGCACAAGTGAAACCAATTCCTTGTCCAATTCCATCTATCATTGATGAAAAAACTGTATTTTTTGATGCAAATGACTCCGCTCTTGCTAAGATTAAACAGTTTACTACTATAAGTGGTATAAAAAGTCCCAAACTATCATATAATGCAGGTATGTAAGCTGATAAAAACATTTGTACCAATGTTACGAATGTAGCTATAATTACTACATAAGCGGGTATTCTCACTTTATCCGGAATAAATTTTCTAAGGCTCGAAATTACAATGTTTGAACAAGTTACTACAAATATTACTGATGAACCCATACCTATTGCATTTACAACGCTTGTTGTTACAGCTAATACGGAACACATCCCAACAAGTTGAACAAGTACAGGGTTATTTGAAAATATACCGTCAAAGAAAATCTTTTTTAATTTCATATTATCCCTCCTACTTTTCAAGTTCTTGTAATGCATCTATTGCGGCATTTAATCCGTTTAAAACCGCATTGACACTTATTGTTGTTCCTGTTATCGCTTGAATATCATTATCTGCATCCGGATGTAAATTTTTAACTAGATGCTCAGTAACTTTATTTCCAACAACACTTTTTGCATATTCATCAGTTGTTACTCTGCTTCCAAGTCCGGGTGTTTCGCTATGTTTTAAAACTTTGAAGCCGACTATAGTTTTATTTTCAATATTTACAGCCATAAGCATTGAAATATCTCCACCATAACCATTTTTCCCTAATGTTTTGAAAACATAGCCTACAGTTTTATCTGATTTCTTTGCAACTTCTATTTTTTCTATATTTTTTATCTTTGTTTTTATTGTATTAAGTTTTCCTTCTTCAACAGTCTCAAACTTATCTGCATCAGCAAAAACCTCTTTTAAAGCTGCCTCATATTGAGCCTTTTCTCTTGCTTTAATAACCGGAGAAGTAAAACTATTTGCAAATGCAAGAACGAAACCTGCAATTGCAGTAATTAAAAACAATCTGACTGTCAATTTAATAGTTTCTTTCATTACTTTTTAACTCTCCCTTCTCCAAAAACTTTAGGGACACAATATTTTTCCAAAAGTGGTGTTAATATGTTCATAAATAGAATTGAATAACTTACACCTTCCGGCAAATTTCCGAAATTTCTTATAAGCGCGGTTATTATACCACAGCCGATAGCAAAAAATATTTGAGCCTTTCTATTAACGGGAGCTGATACATAATCAGTAGCCATAAAGAACGCCCCTAATATAAGTCCACCCATTAAAAGTTGAATCGGCAATTTTGCTATAGGAGTTCCTGTAAGAGCTAAAACAACCGCAGTTGTGGATATAAATACAAGCGGAATTCTAAGTTGAATAACGCCTCTATACAATAAATATCCAGCTCCGATTAATAAACATATAGTTGAAACTTCACCGATACAGCCTCCTCTTACACCTATGAATGCTTCAAGAAAATTTACTTGAGTTCCTTTTGATAAAGGTGTAGCAAAAGTTGTAGCATCTAGTGAAGAATAAGTTGAGGAATTTATTAAATTTGAAATTCCTGAGTTAGGTGCAACATAATTTGCCATTGCTGTTGGGAATGACGCCATTAATGCAGCTCTTGCAGCAAGTGCAGGATTCATGAAGTTCATTCCAAGTCCACCATATAATTGTTTAACAATTATAATGGCAAACATACTTCCAAGTGCAACCATCCAATAAGGAATAGTAACCGGTACATTGAAAGCTAAAAGCATTCCGGTAATTACCGCTGAATAATCTTTTATAGTAATTGGTCTATGTGTCAATTTTTCGTAAATGTATTCTGACCCCACCGCAAAAATTACTGATACTAATGTAACTAATAATGCTCTAAAACCAAAGAAATAAATTCCGGCAAGCAAAGTTGGTATCAAAGCTATAACAACATCTCTCATAACAGTACTTACCGTTGCCTCACTTCTTATATGAGGAGACGATCCTACAAATAACTTCATTTGAGGTTCTTCGTTACGTCCACCTCTTGCAGGTCTTTCTCTTCTTTCTCTTGTAGGTCTTCCTTCTGAAGCATCACCAGTTTCAGTTGATCTCTCTCTTCTTTCTCTTGCAGGACGCTCTGATCTCTCTCTAGGTTCTCTAGGAACTCTTTCACGTCTTTCTCTAACAGGTCTTTCTGTTTTTACTTCTTCTCCTGATTCTGAATTTTCTGTTGTTTCAGAACTTGTTGATACATCATCAGAGACAACTCTTGATTTTCTTTCCCTTACAGGTCTTTCTGACCTTTCTCTAGCTTCTCTAGGAGTTCTTTCTCTTCTTTCTCTTGCTGGTCTTTCTTTTTTTATTTCTTCTGAAGTAGAAGTTTCTTCAACATTTTCAGTTGCAACCTCTTTTACTTCTTCAATATTTTCAGATACAACTTCATCTTCTTTTGTATCTATATCTGTTCCCTTTTCCAATTCAGAAGGGACTTCAACTTTTAAATCTTTTTCGTCCATAGTACCCTCCTTATTCTCTCTTTCCTTTGCCTTGTTTTCTAACTTCAGCTTTTCCGAGTCTGATAGTTTCAACTAAAGGTCTGTTTGACGGACAAATATATGAGCAAGAACCACATTCAATACAGTCCATTAAATGTAATTTTTCCGCCTCTCCAACTCGATTTTTCAAGGTATATAGCTGTAAATACAAAGGCTGTAAGTACACAGGACAAATATCAACACATCTACCACATCTTATGCAAGGACTTACAGCTTTAGGTGCGCTTTCTTCCTGAGTCATAAAAAGTAGTCCACCCATAGCCTTTCCTGTAGTAACATTAGGAGTATATTGTGTTTCACCCATCATTGGACCGCCGGAAATAATTTTTCCCGGTTCACTTTCATATCCTCCAATAAATTCTACAATATCAGAAACTTTTGACCCTACTCTAACCATAACATTTTGTGGTTCTTTTAGTGCATGTCCTGTCATAGTAACCAATTTTTCATATAGAGGTTTCCCATGTAAGACAGCATCATTAATTGCAATGGCAGTATTGGCATTTACTACTCTTATACCAACTGCAGAAGTAGAAGCTCCTGAAGGTACAACTATTCCCATTGTAGCTTGGATAAGTCTTTTTTGATCTCCTTGAGGATATTTAGTCTTTACAACACTTACAGTTACCTCAGGATAAGACTTTGACGCTTCTTTCAACTTGTCAATAGCAAGCGGTTTATTATCTTCAATACCTAAAATACCTTTTTTCGCTCCCATTGCCTTCATTGCAAGTAAAAGTCCCATAACAACTTTTTCAGGATATAATTCCATCATAAGTTGATCACTTGTTAAATATGGCTCACATTCAGCGCAGTTTATTATTATGTAGTCTGTAATTTGTCCTTCTCTAGCTGTCAACTTAACATGAGTAGGAAATCCTGCGCCTCCAAGTCCGACAATTCCGGCTTCTTTTATGGCGTCTATTATGTCTGTTGCGCTTACTTCATCAATAGTTAAATTCTTTTCTTCATATCCCAATTCATCCAAACCGTCATTTTCGATAGTTACTCCTTGACACACAACACCTGTCGCAGTCATAATCTCATCAATAGATTTAACTTTCCCACTAACACTTGAATGTACATTTGCAGAAATAAAAGCTGATGCTTCACCAATTTTCTGTCCAACTTTTACTAAATCATTTTTGCTAACCAAACAAGTAGCGGGTGCCCCTGAGTGTTGTGATAGAGGTATGGTTACTATCTTTGGTACAAAACCAAAATTAATAGGTTTCGAATTAGTCAACTCTTTAAAGTCATGGATATGCTTTCCACCTTTAAAAGTATTCACACTCACCTCATTCACCTCTTTTTATTAGCACAAGTTTTTAAAATCTCTGTATAAACAAAATTAATAACATAAAAAAAATTGCGAGTACAGAAAAATATTTTTTTAAAAACTTGTATTCACAATTATTTTACACCATTTTTACTCCAATGTCAATTTAAAATCGGACAGTAAAATGATTAAAATTTATAAAATGTTTTTAATTTCAATATAGATATTCTTTATTGATTATTTTATTTAACAATAAATATCCGTTAGTTTTTAAATAAAAATTCATTCTATCAATGCTTTGTATCAAATAAATACCTTTTAATCATTGTTTTTTGACCACAAAAAACTCCGTTAGTATAACTAACGGAGTTGGTGCAGAAAAAGGGATTCGAACCCTCACAAGCTTTGCTCACTACCCCCTCAAGATAGCGTGTCTACCAGTTCCACCATTTCTGCATAATTCGGACTTAAAAAGCCCGTTACTAACCTAATCTATTCGGAAATACTTTACATTCCATTTTTTTTGCTGATGGGCAAGCTGCACATCCGCCTAAAGCTGTTTCTCTCAACGTTTCAGGTAATGCATTTCCAACTTCATACATTGCTTGGACTACCTCATCAAAAGGCACTATACATTCAACCCCAGCAAGTGCAATATCACTTGCAACAAGAGCATTAATAGTTCCTGTTCCATTTCTTAATGCACAAGGAAATTCTACAAGCCCTGCAACCGGATCACAAACCAAACCTAATACCATAAGCATTGCAAAAGATGCAGCTATCAAAGATTGTTCGGGAGTTCCGCCATGCAATTCTACAATTGCTGCTGCACTCATTGCAGTTGCCGCTCCACATTCAGCTTGACACCCACCTTCAGCTCCAGAGATTGTTGCATTTGTAGCAATAATTCTCCCAATTGTTCCAGAAACTAAAAGTGCCATTAACATTTCATCATCAGTAAAATTATATTTATCTTGTATCCAAGAAAGACTTCCTGGTAAAATTCCTGCTCCACCAGCAGTTGGTGCTGCAACAATTTTTCCCATTCCTGCATTTACTTCTGAAGTTGAAAAACCTCTAGCAATTGCTGTAACCATAGACTCTCCTAAAATACTTTTTCCACTTTGTGCATATCTTAAAATTTTCTTTGCATTTCCCCCAGTTATTTTGAATGGATTGATTTTATCATTCGTTATAACATCAGATGCTGAAGTTTTCATTACTTCATAAGTTTCCCTAAGCATCCCTAAAAGTTCTTCCTCTGTTATACCCATTTCTTCTAGTTGATGTTCTAATGCAATTTCACTAATTTTTTTATTCTTTTCTTTACATAATCGTAATAATTGTGCTCCTGAAGAAATCATATAACCTCCTATAATGGTTTTAAAATCATACATTCCAACATATCTGGCAGCTTACTTATTCTATAAATAGCCATTTCATCAATTCCACCATCAATTTCCATGACTGCAGATGCAACGCCCTCTTCTCTATTCATAACCAAACTACCTATGTTTATCTTATTTTCAGCTAAGATTGTACTTACTTGTGCAATCATTCCGTATCTATCATTATATTTAAGGATTATTGTGTTATAAACACCTCCAAATTTAACGTCAACCCCATTAATATTGGTAATTTCAATGGCCCCACCACCAATTGAAGAGCCTATTACATAAAAGCTCTCTCCATTTGGATCAATAAATTCAGTTTTAACTGTATTTGGATGTGCAAATAACAAGTCCATAGGAACAAAGGAAAAATCTATTCCTCTACTTTTTGCAATATTTAAAGAATCTCTAATTCTTTCATCATCAGTATCAAATCCTAATATTCCACCTACCAAAGCTCTATCAGTTCCATGTCCTTGATATGTATTTTTAAAACTTCCATGTAAATGAAAAATTACTTTCTTTATATCTCTTGCATAAATAATTTTTGAAATTCGTCCAAGCCTACAAGCTCCTGCAGTATGAGAACTTGAAGGACCAATCATTATAGGCCCAATAACATCAAAAAGTCCATAGTTTTTCATTATTTTTTCACTACTCCTTCAAAATTATTAAACAAATCTCCCTGTCTAAAATTATTTTTCTCCATTTTTTCTAAAATTTCATCTCTAATTTTCCACCAACTCGTATTCCAATTACAAAATAAACTATTTTCTTCAGGAACACGGCCAAGAAGTCTTTGTAAAACTATTTTTTCGTCTAGATTTCTTAAAAAAGAAATTACCAAGTCGATAAATTTCTCCTTACTTATTAATTCAATTTCTCCATTTAAGTACATTTCGCCTAAAACAGTATTTTTTACTATGTATAGCGAATGTAATTTTACCTCTTCAATTTTTAAAGCTGATAAAATCTTTGCAGATTCAATCATATCTAACTCATCATCCCATGGAAGTCCAACGATGATATGAGTACAAACTCTAAACCCAAATTTATGAATTAAATTAACAGCATTTATAAATTCAGCCAATGTATGACCTCTGTTCAATTTTATTAAAGTTCTATAATTTACAGTTTGTAATCCAAGTTCAAAGTCTATTTCTAAATTTTTGTTCTTTTGAAAATCCTTTAAAAATAATAATTGCTCTTCTAAAATACAATCCGGTCTTGTTGACAGAGAAATCCCAATTATGTCCTCATCAACAACACTATCCTCTATCATCTTTTTAAAATCATCCATTCCAAGATATGTATTTGTAAAATTTTGAAAATATACAATAAATTTTTTAGCATTGTATTTTTTTGAAATATAAGCCTTATTTTTCAAAACTTGTTCTCTTACGGACATAGAAATATGACAATTTTCAAAAGAACCACCTTCTTCTCCACAAAAAATACAACCGCCTGTTGCAATATTACCATCCCTGTTAGGACAGCTCAAATTGAGTTTGACAGGTAGTTTATAAACTTTTTCTCCATAAATATCTTTAAGATATTTTGAATAGGTTCTGTAAAAATCTTCCTCTAACATTGTAATTCCTTCAACGCTTCTAAAACTTTTATAGCGTGGCCTTTAACCTTTACATTCCTAAATTCTTTTAAAATATTTCCCTTATCATCCAAAATAAAAGTGGATCTTACAGTTCCCATATACTCTTTTCCATACATTTTCTTTAATTCCCAAACGTCAAAATACTTCTGAATTGAAATATCTTCATCAGAAACCAACTCGACAGTTAAATTGTGTTTTTCAATAAACTTCTTATGACTGGCAAGAGAATCTTTACTAATACCGATAATAACGGCATCTAACTTTTCAAATTCATCCTTAAGTTCGCTAAATTGAATAGCTTCCAAAGTGCAACCTGAAGTATTATCCTTTGGATAAAAATATAATACTATCTTTTTTCCTTTAAACTTATCTAAAGAAAATTCTCCATCTATTCCATTAAACTTTAAATTACAAGCCATTTTTTTCTCCTAAAACATCTTTAAATAATTTTTTCAACTCGAAATATACTCCATCTTCATTATTTGTAAATTCGGTAATATTGTTGGTCAAAGACTTTAATTCATCAATTCCATTTTTCATCGCAAAACCAATTCCTGAATTTTTAATCATAGATTTATCATTAAACTCATCACCAAAAGATACAACGTCTGAAAGTTCAATATTCTTGCTCTTAAGATAATTAGTTATAGCAACCCATTTATCCGCTTTTTCAGATTGAAATTCCAAAACTTTTTTCCCATTTGGAACAAAATACCTATTTTTAACCAAATTATGTTCATCCTTGAATAATCCGTAGAACTCATCAATCTTTTCCTTTTGATCTAAAAATGCTATACATAAAACAGTTTCTAAAGAATTCATATCAACTTGACTAAAATATCTAATACTATCTGTGGCAATCTTTTTGTCTGCAATATTTTCTTCAAAATGACTTTTTGGAGGTTGCCCGTCTTTTATAGCGAGATGATAGCCGTCGACAAAAGAATCCACATAAACATAAGGATTCATTCCACAATCTAAGGCTTTATTATAAACTCCCAAGAATTTGGAATTATTTATATATTCAACATTGACCAACTTACTGGATTCCTTAAATCTACTCATAGCTCCATTATTTGCACATACCATAATATCTCTCTTTAAAGGTTGTAAAAAGCCTGATGCCATATAAAAATGTCTACCTGTAGCGATTACAACCTCTATACCATTTCCAATTAAATTGTCCAATAATCTAAAACTCCGTGGTGATATTTTTTTGTCATCATCTAACAAAGTTCCATCTAAATCTAAACAAACCGCTTTTAACATAAATACCTCTTTCAAAAAAATAAAGTGCCGATAACGGCACTTCATAGACTAATCCTATTCGTCGTCTTCCTCAACCAAAGCATCAAATGCATCAGAAACTTTTTCGAATTCTTCGTCGTCTTCAATTTCTTCAACTTCAAATTCTCCGTCTTCTTTTTCTATATATTTGCAAAGTAAGATACTTCCATCTTCTTGACTTTGAAGTGCTATATATTCTTTTTCTTCAACTTCAAAAACTCCTATAACTTCAAAAGTCTCTTCTTTTCCATCTTCGTTTTCAAAAACTAATAATTCAGCTTCCATTTCTTCTTCGCAACCACAGCCACAGCCACAACCTTTATTTTCTTCCATTGTGTATGTCCTCCTTAAAATTTTAAAAATTCTAACTTTCTAAATCGATAAAGATACTTCTCATAAAATTATGAAACACATATCTACAATAATGATACCACATTTTTCAAAAAAAACATAGCTTTTTATAATATTTTTTTAATATTATTTTTTAAAAAATTATTCTATCGTTATTTTTTTATTGATAATGTTAAAATAAACAAATTTTTCCCAATTTCCTACAAAAAATTGAAAGTTATCCCATATTATTATAAAAGTTATCCACAAAATAAAGGTCAAAATATCCACTTATCCACAAGTTATTCAACTTATCCACAATTTTACAAAAACTCTTTACTTTTTTTATTATCATTTGGTAGCCTATAATATCAATTCTAGGTGATAAATTCTTTCTCTATAAAAAATGTCAAATAAATGAACATTTACAAACTCTCAATACACTATATATTATGTCATTCATTAAATTTCTCATTCTATAATAAAAAAATTAAGGAGCACTTTTTTAATTGTACTCCTCAACTTTAGTTACTAAATTCTTCTATACTTGTTTAGCTATTATATCCTTAACTTTCATAAGTCTTGTAATAGTAGCCCTTTCATTTTCATCTAATTTCATTCTAATGAATTTAATTGTTTCTTCCAAATCAGGAATTGTTCTATACTCAAGAGCATTTACCCTTCTACGAGTCTTTTCAATTTCATCTGCCATTAATTGACAAGCTTTTTCAACTTCTGCAAGTTCTAATAGCTTATCCATTACTGAATGTAATTCTAAAATCGCATCGTCAAGTTCAGAAGAAGTTTGAGCATAACCATAAGGGAATATTGCTCCACTTAATTCTGTTCTGTCAAATTTCATTTTAGGAATATTTACACTCATTACATTTTTTGTTTCAATGGCAACGGATACCTGTTCTTTTGGAAACGCCACAGCTTGTTCCAAAAATTCAGGACTCATAACAGCACTCGCTAAAAGAAAAGATTTAAATGAGTTTGAGAGTTCTTCTTCAACTTCAAGACGAAGTTTTTTGTTTTTTCTAATCATTTCAATAAATCTTCTCATAAGTTCATCTTGTTTATCTTTAAGAAGTTTATGACCTCTTTTAGCAGTTACAAGTCTTCCTTTGAGATTAGAAAGAGCCATACGTGTAGGATTTACATTTAGCTTTGCCATCTATATCTCCCCTTTATTCTGTCTTTCCTAAATATTTATCAATATATTCCTCTCTAATTCTCTTAAGTTCTGTTCTTGGAACTATACTTAATAATTCCCAACCTAAGTTTAAAGTTTCTTCTATCGTTCTGTTAGTATCATATCCTTGGTCAACATATTTCTTATCAAAAGCGTCTGCGAATTTTGCAAAAGCTTTATCTGCTTCTGACAATGCTGATTCACCCAAGATTACTGCCAATTCACGAGCCTCTCTACCTGATGCATAACCAGCATAGATTTGGTTCATTGTATCTGCATGATCTTCTCTTGTCTTTCCTTTACCGATACCTTTATCCTTAAGTCTTGATAATGAAGGAATTACAAAAATTGGAGGTTGAATACCTTGTTTATATAATTCCCTTGAAAGAATAATTTGTCCTTCTGTTATATATCCTGTAAGGTCAGGTATTGGATGGGTGATGTCATCTTCCGGCATTGTTAAAATAGGAATTTGTGTAATGGATCCCGGTCTACCTTTAAGTCTTCCGGCTCTTTCATAAATTGTTGAAAGGTCAGTATATAGATATCCCGGATAGCCACGACGTCCCGGAACTTCTTTTCTTGCTGCAGAAACTTCACGAAGTGCTTCTGCATAATTTGTAAGGTCAGTTAAGATTACCAAAACATGCATTCCCTTTTCAAATGCTAAATATTCAGCACAAGTAAGAGCCATACGAGGTGTTGCAATTCTTTCGATTGCAGGGTCATTTGCAAGGTTCATGAATAATACTGCTCTATCTATCGCACCAGTTTTTGTAAAGTCGTCAATGAAAAATTGAGCTTCTTCAAAAGTAATTCCCATTGCTCCAAATACTACGGCGAATTTTTCTCCACTACCAAGTACTTTTGCTTGTCTGGCAATTTGCGCAGCTACATTGTTATGTGGAAGACCTGAACCTGAGAATATAGGTAATTTTTGTCCTCTAACTAATGTATTAAGTCCATCTATTGTAGAAATACCTGTTTGAATAAATTCTGAAGGATAGTCTCTTGATACTGGATTGATTGGAGAACCGTTAATATCAATCTTCATTTCAGGAATAATCTTTGGTCCCTTATCGATAGGATTACCAAGGCCGTCGAAGATTCTTCCTATCATATCTTCAGAAACTCCAAGTTCAAGAGGATGACCTAAAAATCTACAAGATGTATCTCTTAAGTTAATTCCTGCTGAACCTTCAAACAATTGAACCATTGCCTTGTCCCCATCAATTTCAAGAACTTTCCCTCTTCTCTTTTCTCCGTTTTGAACTCTAACTTCAACTAATTCTTCGTATTTAACACCTTCAACACCTTCAACAACCATCAAAGGTCCTACTACTTCTTTTACTGTCTTATACTCTTTAAGCATTAGAGTTACCTCCTTCGCTTATTAATTTTTCTATATCAGCTTTAACTGTTTCGAATAATTCATCAAACTTTTCCAATTCATTTTCAGAAATATTTTTACTTCTTGTTATTCCTTCACGAGATTCAATCTTCAAAATTTCATCAAGATATACTCCTGCATCTAAAGCTTTTTTTGCTTCATCATAAAAACCTAAAATAAGATTTAACATTTTGAATTGTTTTGGAAGAGAACAATAAGTATCAACTTCGTGGAAAGCATTTTGTTGTAAGAAATCTTCTCTTAAAGACTTAGCAACTTCTAGCTTTAATTGATCCGCTTCTGAAAGTGAATCTCTACCTACAAGACGAACAACTTCTTGCAAATTTGATTCTTCTTGTAAAAGTGCCATTGATTGTATTCTATGTGCAGAGAATTTTCTATCAATACTTTCATCCATAAACTTATCCATCTTATCTTGATATAATGAATAAGAATTCAACCAGTTAATAGCAGGGAAATGTCTTCTATAAGATAATGCGTAGTCAAGTCCCCAGAATACTTTTACAATTCTAAGAGTAGCTTGTGAAACTGGTTCAGAAATATCTCCACCTGGAGGAGAAACCGCTCCAATTACTGTTAAAGCACCTTCTCTATCTTCGCCTAGACATTTTACATAACCAGCTCTTTCATAGAAGTCTGCAACTCTAGATGCAAGATATGCTGGATATCCTTCATCACCAGGCATTTCTTCAAGACGACCAGACATTTCACGAAGTGCTTCTGCCCAACGAGAAGTTGAGTCAGCCATAAGTGCAACTGAATATCCCATGTCTCTAAAGTATTCCCCAATAGTAATACCTGTATAAATTGAAGCTTCACGAGCAGCAACCGGCATATTTGAAGTATTGGCTATAAGAACTGTTCTTTTCATAAGTGATTGACCAGTCTTAGGGTCTAAAATTTCAGGGAATTCCATAAGAACGTCTGTCATTTCGTTTCCACGTTCTCCACAACCTACATAAACTACAATTTCTGCATCTGCCCATTTAGCAAGTTGGTGTTGAACTACTGTTTTTCCTGAACCAAAAGGTCCTGGAATCGCTGCAGCTCCCCCTTTTGCAACTGGGAAAAATGTATCAATGATTCTTTGACCTGTTACAAGTGGTCTAATTGGATCCAATTTTCTAGAATATGGACGGCCACGACGTACTGGCCATTTTTGAATCATATTTAATTCTTTAATTCCATCTTCAGTTTCTATTTTACAAATTATTTCATCAACTGTATGATAACCAGGTAAAATTTCAACAATTTTACCACTTACAGCTGGAGGAACCATAATCTTATGTGAAACAACTGTTGTTTCTTGAACTGTTCCGATTATATTTCCTTCTGAAACTTCATCACCAACATTTACTGTTGGAACAAAATCCCATCTTTTTTCTCTATCTAAAGGTGATACACTTACTCCTCTTAAAAGGAAATCTCCTGCTTTCGCTTGTAAAGCTTCAAGAGGTCTTTGTATACCGTCGAACATTTGTTCTAACATTCCAGGTCCAAGTTCAATAGAAAGTGGACTACCTGTTGAATAAACATCATCTCCAGGTCCAATACCTGTAGTTTCTTCATAAACTTGAATTGAGGCTCTATCACCTCTCATTTCTATAATTTCTCCAATGAGCTTATTATCAGAAACTTCAACAACATCATATACGTTCGCGTCTTCCATTCCTTCTGCTACTACAAGAGGTCCAGAGACTTTAATAACTTTACCGACTTTCAATATAAGCCCTCGCTTTCTATAATATATTTGATCCAACAGCTTTTTCAACATTCTTGTTGATATTTTCTAAGCCTATATTCAAACTACCTCTGTTGCTAGGTATTAAAATTACTGCTGGAATAACTTCATTGTTATATCTTTGAATAGTTTCGGGAATATCTTTTGCCAATTGCTCAGTAATATAAATAATCCCATATCCTTCTTTTGCTAGTTTGTCAATAATTCTTCTGGCATCATTGCCTTCGATTGCAGTGAAAACATGAACTCCAAGAGCTCTAAAGGCAAGAACAGAATCCTTATCGCCAATTACAGCTATTTTATACATAAACTTCACGCAACCTTTCCTTTATAAATTCAGGAGATAAACCATTGACTTTTCCTACTAAAATAAGTCTTAAATTTTTAATTTCCAATTCTTTAGCAAAAAGAAAACTAAAAATAACTTCAGCTCCATAGTGGATTGATTTAGTTTTTCTTACTATTTCAATTAAATAGTCATCCATATTTTTTTCAAAACTATTAAGAGAACTAGTATTCCTATATTCATCTACAATTTTTGATAGAACTCTACCAATCTTATAAGCTTTAAACCTAATAGGTAAAATTTCTATATCATCGTAGAACATTCCTAAAATCTTTTCAATTTCGATATCTCCACCTTTTATTAAAACTTTTTCTAAAGTTTCTTTTACTTGATTTTGTTTTCTACATCTTATAAAAGTTCTTAGATTAATAAAATCAATCATTGCTCTAAAATATTCAGAAATCATATCAAGTTTAAATTCTTCAGCCAAACCCAAAACTTTTTCAAAGTACTTTTTATCTATAAAAATGTCAATATCTTGAGGGTCTTTTGTTTTATCATAAAATTCTAAACATTCCTTAAAATCTTTTGACAATCCCTCATCATTTTTCAAGGCTAATTCTCTAAATGTTTCAATACCACTTTCATCTAACATACAATACATTGAGTCAAATTTTTCTTTTAAAATATGCTCTTTTACCAAAACTTTTAAATTGTGATAATCATATTTGCAAGAAAGTATCTCAACTAAAGATTTATCAGGAGAAATTTCCGTAACATCTCTGTATGTTTTATTTAAAACATCGGATAAAACTTCTTCATAGTTTTCAGGTCTATCCAGCTTAGAAATTTCACTTGAATAAGAAGTTTCATTAAGTAGCTTAATAACATCTTCAAGACTTTTTGCATCAGCCAGCCTTTGAAGTTGTTGTTTAGTAAGGAGTTTTTTCTCAGCATAACGAATTCTAACACTTGATTGGATAAAATCTTCTCTATCCATAACACACCTCCTATTAACTAAATAATCTAATTGATACTTCTCGTTCCAAGTCTTCCTTTATTAAATCAATTAAACTTGAAAATTCATTGTTTAAAATTATTTTTCCATTCTTTAATGAAAATCCACTTTCAACAGTTTCTTTTGCAACTTTAATTCCAAATAGCTTTTCTCCTGCAAGTTTTTTTTCACTTTCAGTAAGAATAATTTCACTATCTTCCTTAACATCCAAAGTCTTTAATGAATTTTCAACAAATTTCAAATAATCTTCATGATTTAATGTTTTTAATTTTTCTTTAGTTAATTCAAAAACTTTATTTATCATTTCTTGTTTTGCAACCAAAATCATATCTCTTGCTGTTAAACTTGAGTTTGAAATTATTCTATCTTTTGATTGTGCGCCCTCTACTCTTGCTTTTTCAATAATCTTATCAGCATTTTTTTGAGCTTCACTTTCTGTTTTCCCAACAAGATTCGCAACTTCACTTTTAGCATCTTCTACTATTTTTTCAGATTCATTTTTAGCATCTTGAAGGATTTCATCTATAATATTGTCCAAATTAGACATTCAACCACATCCTTTTTATTTTATTTAATGCTTTTTATTTGAATGCAACGCTTGAAAGTAATAAGAATGACATTGCAAATGCCAAGATTGCGTAAGTTTCAACCATTACTGAAAGAATAATACCTTTAGTTTGATGTTCTTCATTTTTAGCTAAGATATTAATACCTGCAACAGCAACTTTTGCTTGATAATAAGCTGATTTCAAACCTACAATACCAACAGGTAGTGAAACCATAACATAGTACAAACCTTCAATTAGGCTCATATCTACTCTTAATTTAAACATGATGAAAAGACCTATTACAAATCCGTAAAGTCCTTGTGTACCCGGCAATAATTGCAATACCATTGCCTTACCAAATTTTTCAGGTTCATCAATAACCAATCCTGCAGCAGCTTCCCCTGCCATTTGAACACCTCTTGCAGAACCAAGTCCCGCTAGTAATACAGCAAGTGCCGCTCCTAATATACCAAATACAACTCCGCCATTTTGTGCTAATACAGCCATAAATTCTTTCATTACAAAATCTCCTTTTCGTTTGTTTTTTATTTTTTTATTTTAGAATTATTTTACTTCTATATATTTGTTATCACTTCTAAATTTCTTAAATGCTTTTCCTCCACCTTCGTAAAATTTACTGAAAAATTCTACATACATAAGTCTTGAAGTATGAACATAAGCTGATAGAAAACTTAAGAATATATTAAACATTTGAGCAAATACAAAAACTATCACTCCAAAAATTATTCCTACAATTCCTCCGCTTACAAGCATTTTTACAATTATGTTGATTGCAACTGCAATAAAACCGCCTGCAAGTCCAAGTGCCATAAGTCTAAGATATGAAACAAAATCTCCAATATATGATGTTATTCCATAAAGTGAATACAATCCACCAGCAATTCTTCCGGCAATACTTTTTGAATCTCTGGCTCCAAATGCAATAATCCCCAACATTCCAACTATCATTCCATAAAAAGCTATTGTATTTACTATCTTAGGCATGGTTATTGCTTTACCAATAATAACCAAAATAACAGATGTCAAAGTCAAGTACCAAAGAAATACATCGTAGAATGCATCCATAGGTTTTCCGTTTTTTATTAGAACATAAGCTTTCATTCCCAAGCCGAAAGCTAAATGTACTCCGCCAAATGCTAAAGACAATATCAAAACCGTCATAAAATCTTTTGACGAATCCAATATTTGAGTTGGTAAAGTAATCAAATCTCCAAAAGCCGAACCGTAAATCAATCCCCATATCATAGTTGAAAAACTAAGTGCGAAGAAAAATTTTAAGAATTTTTTTGTCGAATCATTAAACTTAAACATCTTTAAAGCTATTCCCGAACCTATGCATAAAATTAATCCATAAGCAAAATCTGCAACCATCATTCCGAAGAATACCCAATAAAATATTGATAATATAAACGTTGGATCAACCTCATCATATTTTGGTAGAGAATACATATTTGTAACTGATTCAAAAAGTGATGCTATCTTATTGTTTTTCAGGATGATTGGAACATCAGGGTCATCCTTTTTTGCATCTTCAATTTCTAAATATATCTTTAATGCTGAAACTTTTTCAAGTAAAGCTTTGAAATTTGCCTCTTTATCAACAGGTATATAGCCTTGAATAATATCCAGCTTCTCTGTAGCTTTAAAATTAGAAACAACTGTATTTCTGAGAGCTAAATTTTGATAATATTCATAAACACTTTTCATCTTTTGAATATTAACAGTAAATTTTTTAATTTCTTCAGTCAACTTAGAATTATCATCTTCTAATATTTTCTTTTCAGCTTCCAACTTTTCGATTTCTTCAGAAACCACACCTTTAAATTCAAGATTAACTTCAGAAAAACCATTTAATCTTAAATTTTCAAGAGCCATTTCTTTTTCCAACTCGTTAGTGAAGATAATACAATATGAATTTTTTCCAACTATATCTACTTCTTCAAAATATGTAAATTTTAAATCTACAGTAGATGTCTTAAATTTTTCAAGATTCTTAGTCGGTAAATATCCCATAATGAATTTTGATTTTTTAAATGAATTTAAGTCGTCAATAGGTTCTTTAATAGATTTCCATGGTGATAATTCTTTGATTGTATTATCTATAGCTGTTAATCTTTGATTATTCGAATCTACCTTTTTACTTATTTCACTCAAAATATTAAAATCTGGAATGTAATCATAAGAACTAGCTTCTTTTTCAAGTTCACTAAATGTATAAACAACGGGACCCTTTTTCAAAGCGGATAAACCTTTTTCCTTTTCGATAAATCTCCCTACATAATCAATCATCCATTTAATTCTTGTGGATTCTTCAATATAATTATTATCTAGAGTAGATACTTCCACATCTTTAAGATAATCAAATTGTTCAATAGAGTCAGATTTTGAAAAGTTTACATAACCAAATCTTTGAAGTTCTTCTAACAATCGCTTTCTTTCAGCTTCAAAAGCAAATAAAGTGAATTTCTTCATCTTAACTATTGCCATTTACACTCACAATCCTCTCTACTATTGAATTAACCACAGATTCTAATTTTTTATCGTCAACAGACTTAATGTGCTCAACTTCCCTTTTAGCTTTTTCAATAACAGGTTTTGCCAACATTTCACCCTCATTGATTAATCCTAATTTAATTTCATCAGCTTTTTTATTTGCTTCGCTTATAACTTTATCAGAAATTTCATCGCATTCTTTTCCTGAAGTTTTTTTCAAATTCGTAGCTTCAAGTTTAGCTGCATCAACTAAAGATTTTGCTTCCAGTTCTGCCTCTTTAACTCTGTTTATAGCATCAGTAGTCATTTCATCACCTCCTAATTTTAAATAGAATTTTAAATCAAATTTTAGAAATAATATTTTCATAATAAATTCGCAAAATTTATGAAATTTAAAACCTATTTTATTTGTTACGTTAAAATAAAGTTAGAAGATTCTCAAAAGCAAAAAACTCTTCTACTTTTTAATCGTAAGATTATTATAGACTTTTTTTTTTAGTTTTTCAACTAATTTTTTACAAAGAGTTTATAATAAATTATTTTTCTTTTACCCAAGAACCTACCGAGTTAAATATATTATAAAAATAAATTAAAGTCAATGATAAATCTAAAAGAAATATGTTAAATAAATATTCAAATTTCAATAAAAAAACAACTTTTACGGCAATATTTCACTTTATATCCTTTATATTAAAATTTTTTATGTTGCAAGATATATTATTTATTTTTTAAATCTGCTTAACATATGAGAAATAACTAATAATGGATGATGAAATAAAATTCTAGGTCCTGAAAATTTCATAATTTGTTTTATTTTTTCTTTCATTTTAGGACTATAACAAGGTTTTTTACAATTTGAACAAAAAGTTTTTGTATACATGTACTTACAATTATCTATTCTATTTAAAGAATAATTTAAAACGTCCCTACATTCATCACATAATTCTCTCTTTTTATGATTTTTCCTGCAATAGAGTTTTACCATTTCAGATATTACTTTTTTCTCTCTATCTCTTTTCTTTTCAATACTTTTTTTCATATCTTTATTCTTTAAATTCTATAATTTGCTTTTCAACATCTACTTTTGCATCTACTCCAAAAGGAATAATACATCTTGGAGTGCTATGCCCAATATTGATATTATATACAATGGACAAATTTTTATTTCTTATTTCATCAAGAATAATTTGTTTATACTCATTATAATATTCTTCGTTTTGTGGCTTTCCTATAATCAAACCTGAAATAACATCAAATATTCCATATTCTTGAAGTTTAAGAATCATCTTTCTAAATAACTCAGGTTTAGGCCTTTCTTCGCTAGTTTCAAGAAGCAAGATTTTATTTTCCCACTCATTTAAACTTGGAAACAAACTATATTTTTGGCAAAGATATACTGTATCTTCATATCTTGGAGTATCAAAAATATCAAATATCGTTTCAAGACATCCTCCCAATATTTGACCTTCAAATTTTGCATTCCCTCTTAATAATTCAAATCCTCTATTTTGATGTTCTTCCATAGAAATTCCAATAGACTTTTCGCTAAAGTCTTCCCTCTCATTGTACCAAACATCGCTAGGATATATTTCTTTAATTCTTCCATTATTAATTAATTCTTCAAAAAAATGCTCTGAATATGGTAGCATTTCATTTGACAATTCACAAACATCGGGTAAAAATGCCTGTCCATAAAATGTTTTTATTCCTACTTTATTTAGCATAAAATGATTCATTGTAGTATCTGAAAAACCTAAAAATATTTTCTGCTTTACTGCCATTTTTAATTCATTATTTTCAAACAAATAAGGCAATAATCTATAAGTATCATCTCCACCTATCACACATAATATCATATCTATTGAATCATCTTTAAAAGCTTTTATTAAATCTTTTGCCCTTGCTCCTGGGTTGTTTTTTATAAATTCAATTCCCTTTTTAGAGTTAGGTAAAAATTCAACTTCAATTCCATATTCTTTTAGCCTTTCAATTCCAATTTTAACTTCATGAGCAACAAAGTCTTCTCCCAACACTCCGCTAGATAAACTTACTATTCCTATTTTTTTTACTCTCATATAGTCCTCCATAGAAAAAATCAGCTAAAGAACCGACCGATTGGTCGGTTATAAAGCCGATTATTTTAAATTTATTCTATTTACACTTTTTTCAATTAAGTTTACGATATAATATCCCTTTGTATCTCCCTGTCTTGGCATAGTAGTACTACCTGGGTTTAAAACTGTTATTCCATCAACTTTTTCTCTTAAATGAACATGAGTATGCCCAAAAAGAGCATAATCTGCCCCTAATTCTTTAGCTTTCTCAACTATTTTATCAATTCCATTGTTAACATTATAATTGTGTCCATGCGTCAAAAAGAATTTTTTTCTTCTAATCTCTAAAACTAAATCTTCTGGAGTGTCTTTGGAATTTTCATCACAATTTCCAGCAACCACATAAACTTCCATACCTGTTATCTGTTCTATTTTTCTTGCATCTTCTACATTATCTCCAAGATGAAGAACAACATCCACCTTATTTCTTTGCAAACTGTATGCAACAGGAAGTACAATTCCATGAGTATCACTAACAACCGCTACTATCATATCTATCACCTAAAATATTTTTTAAATCTTCTAATGCTCTTTTTCTATGACTAAATTTATTTTTTTCCTCTGAACTGATTTCAGCCAAAGTCTTTTCCATATTTTCAGGAATAAAAATCTTGTCATATCCAAAGCCATTTTCTCCTCTTTCGACTTCCGAAATAGTTCCTTTTAAAATTCCCTTTGCTATAAATTCTTTTCCATTTTCATCAACAAAGACAATTACAGTTTTAAAATATGCGCTTCTATCGGACTTCCCTTCAAGATTTTTTAAAAGTTTCTCTCTATTTGCTTCACTATTCCCATGTTCTCCTGCATATCTTGCAGATAGCACTCCCGGTTCTCCATTTAAAGCATTTACGAAAAGTCCGGTATCATCAGCTAAAACAGCAAAAGAACAATATTCTCTTAGCTTTTCAGCTTTTAGCTTTGAATTTTCCTCAAGTGTATCATAAATTTCTTCAAATTCTTCATTTACACCCAATTCGCTTTTAGTTACTATTTCAAAATCATATTTACTTAAAATCGCAAGCATTTCATTAACTTTATTTTTGTTATCCGTAGATAATGCTACCTTTTTCATTAAACTAACCTTTCTAAAATTAATTCATTGAATTTTTGTGGATTACCCTTGCCCTTTGAAGCCTTCATACATTGTCCCATCAAAAATCCTAATGCTCTGTCTTTTCCATTTTTATAGTCCTCTATTGAAGATGGATTATTTTTTAAAACTTCTTCAACTATTTCAATCAATGCACTATCATCTGAAATTTGAATTAATCCTCTTTCTTCAACAACTTTTAGTGGATCAAAGTCTCCTTTTTCAAATAACTCTCTAAGAAGTTTTTTTCCGACATTTGCATTTATCTTATTTTCTTTAACTAATTTTAAAAGAGTTGCAAAAGATTCGATATTTAGAGGAATTTCTTCAAATTCAATTTCTAAATCTTTAACTCTTCTTAAAACATCAGAAAGCAACCAGTTTGAAACAAGAGTTGCATCATCAACTTTTTTAACTACTCTTTCAAAATATTCAGATAAATATTTATTTTGAGTTAATACATTCGCATCATATTCTGAAAGTTTGTATTCATTTAAAAATCTATTTTTCTTATTCTTTGGAAGCTCCGGCATTCTTTCTCTAATCGCTTCAACAAAGTCTTTTTCAAGTTTGATATAAGGAATATCAGGCTCAACACTAAATCTATAATCATTTCCCTCTTCTTTATGACGCATAATTATAGTTTCAAGTTTTGACTCATCCCAACGTCTTGTCTCTTTTTCTCCGACAATTTTGTTTTTAACATTTTCTATATGTCTTTTTTGTTCATATTCCATAGCACGAAGTGCAGCCTTAAATGAATTTAGATTTTTAATTTCAGTAATTTTTGTCTTAAATCCACTTCCTTCATCAACTACATTTAAGTTTACATCACAACGAAGTGAGCCTTCTTCCATTTTAACATCTGAAATTCCAAGATATTTTATAGTTTCTTTCAAATTTGTCAAAAAGGCAATAGCCTCTTCAGGACTGTTCATATCAGGTTCAGATACAATTTCAATTAGTGGAACCCCCGCTCTGTTATAGTCCATTAGAGTATGTCCATTTTCATTATGAATCGACTTTCCTGTATCTTCTTCAATATGAATTCTTTGTAGTCTAAGTTTTTTCACCCCATTTTCAGTTTCAATTTCTATATATCCATTTTTACAAATAGGAGTTCTCTCTTGAGTTATTTGATAGCCCTTAACCAAGTCTGGATAAAAATATTTTTTTCTATCCATTTTCATATCCATAGAAATTTCACAATTAAAAGCATTCCCTGCCATTATTGCATATTCAATCGCTCTTTTATTTATTCTTGGAAGAGTTCCCGGATGACCTAAACAAATAGGACAAACATTAGTATTTGGAGGACAACCATATTCATTTTTACAACCACAGAACATTTTTGTATCAGTTTGTAACTCAACGTGAATTTCAAGTCCTATTATTGTTTTTAAACTCATATTAAAGCCCCCTTTCAAAATTCATTGCAAGATTTAATAATCTTTCATCATCAAATCTCTTACCTATAAATTGAACACTTCCACCAATTTTTTTAAGATTTAAAGGAATGGAAATAGCAGGAAGCCCGGCAAAATTCACAGGCACATTAAAAGTATCTCCGGCATAAGATTTTAAAGCATTATCCTTTTCTGCACCAATCTTGCCTGGCAAGCAAGTTGTCGTAGGAGTTAAAATAAAATCATATTCTGAAAGCACTTTATTAACTTCTTTACTTATCAAGTCTCTAACTTCCAAGCCTTTTTTATAAAGAATTTGATTGTTTGAGCTTGCAAGATAGAAAGTTCCCATTGCAATTCTTCTTTGAACTTCTTCTCCAAAACCTTCACTTCTAGTATTTGTAAAAAGTTCTCTTGTTGAGTCGTAATTTTCAGTTCTATATCCATATCTGATACCGTCAAATCTTGACATATTACTTGAAACTTCAGAACTCATAACAACATTATACACATTTGTAGAATGCTTAATATATTTAAAATCTACTTCTTCGATTATAGCTCCTTGATTTTTTAATTTTTCAATTGCCTTTTTATAATCATTTAAAACAATATCATCAATTTCATAGCTTTCAATATTAGAAACTGTTGCAATTTTAATACCTTTTAAAGTAAAATCACTATCTTCCTTAATATCTACTGCATCTCTCATTGTAACTGCATCCATTTTATCCAACCCGCCAATTGTATTTAAAACAGGCAAAATTGATTTAACATCACTTGATAAAATTCCTACTTGATCTAAACTGCTTGCCATAGAAACAACTCCATATCTTGAAATCATTCCATAAGTAGGTTTATATCCTACACAAGCACAAAAAGATGCAGGATTTCTAACAGAACCGCCTGTATCAGATCCTAAACTAATCATTGCTAAATCTGCACTTACACTACTTGCAGAGCCTGAAGATGAGCCGCCAGGAATTAAACTTTCGTCAAGTGGATTTTTTGTTGCTCCAAAATAAGAAGTCTCACCTGAACCACCCATTGCAAACTCATCCATATTAACTTTTCCTAGAATAACAGCGTCTTCTTCCAAAAGTCTATCAATAATTGTAGCATTAAAAATTGGAGAATAATTTTCCAAAATTTTTGAACCGCAAGTACTCTTATATCCTTTAACTAAAATATTATCTTTAACGGAAACTGAAACCCCAAAAAGAGAGCCCAATTTTTCTTTATTTTTTAATTTGTTATTTAAAAATTCAACTCTTTCCATAATTTTTTCTTTAGAAAAATCAAGAAAAATATTCAAATCTTTTTTATCTTCAATTCTCTTTATAACATCAGTATAAAATGAAATCAAATCCACCTTACCACTGATAAAATCTTCTCTTATACTTAAAATATCCATTATTTCACAACCCTTTGCAATCTAAAATATCCATACTCTTTGTCACTTGCATTCAAAAGTGCATCTTCCCTTGAAATACTTTCTTCAACAACATCTTCTCTCAAAGGACTGTTATGTTCAACAACAATTTCTAGAGCTTCACAATCTGAAGTATCAAGTTCCATAATTTCATTGGCAAAAACTAGAACATCATCGAACTTTTTAGCAATAATATCAAGTTCTTCTTCTTTTACATTCAAGTTTGCAAGATAATAAATTTTCTTTACTTCTTCCTTACTAACCATAAAAATCTCCTATCTGAAATATTAATTATCATGTATTATTTTAACATATTTTGACCAAAAAAACAAAAGAGGCTGTAACGAAACAACCTCTATTTTTCATCTAAATATTATCCTTAATCTTTCCTTTTATCCTATTTAATTTCTTAATCTTTTTAAATTTTGTCTCCTTAACTTTAGGCTCATCATTTTTTTGCGTCATTTTCTTATATTCTGTTTTAAAATAATTCAAAATGGATTCAAAACTTTTATTTAAAATTTCATTATCTGATAAATTTAAGTCCTCTAATGCACGATCAATTAAATTTTCATGGAATTCATCATGTATTTTCAAAACTTCTTTAGCCTTATCTGTTATTTCAACTCTAACAACTCTTCTATCATCTTTATCAACATATTTTGTTAAATATCCCTTTTTTATAAGTCTACTGGCATTAACTGAAAGAGTTCCCTTTGTAACCAACATAGCATCTGCAATATTACCTATTGTGTTATTTTTAATCTTTGAAACATTTTCAAGCAAATGGACTTCATACATTGTCAAAGGTACACCTTTTTCTTTCATATATTTTTCTTGTATATATAATATAAAATTAAACAAATCTACTAATAATTCATTTAACGTTTGTCTTGTGTTACTTTCAGCCATTTTTACCCTCCTAACTTATATTAAAAGTATATAACAGTATTTTACTTTAGTCAATATAGAAAATCAATATAGTTGTTTTTTTCTAAAATTTATGTATAATTAATATATGAAAAATTTACAAAACAACTTAAATATACAAGAAATTCAAAAAAATCTAAAGTATAAACATAATATTGAAATTTTTGATAGTATTGATTCAACAAATAAGTATTTAAAATCAAAGATAAACGAAAAAAATTATGGTACCATTGTAATAAGTAATGAACAGACTAATGGTTACGGAAAAAATGATAGGCAATTTATATCTAATAAAGATATCGGAATATATATGTCTATTTTAATTAATCCGAATTGTTTAATTGAAGAGTCTTTAAAAATAACAATTTTAACCAGTGTTGCTGTTCTTTCAGCAATAAAATCCGTCTATAATTTAGATGTAAAACTAAAATGGGTCAACGATATAATTTTAAATGATTTAAAGGTTGGAGGAATTCTCTGCGAAAGTCAAATCAACCTAAATAACAATATAATTGACAATATGATTGTTGGAATAGGAATAAATGTAAAAGAATTCGACTTCCCACCAAGTTTAAAAAACATTGCTACATCTATTGAAAATAATACAAATATTAAAATTTCAAGAAATGAATTAATTTCTGAAATAATCAACTTTTTTGATTTATATTTTATAGATAATAAAAACTATCTCAACCTTTACAAAGAAAATTCTTATGTTCTTGGAAAAGATATTACCGTAATTCAAAATGATAGACAATTCTTTGCAAAGGCAATAGATATTGACGATAATGGCTCTTTAATAGTCCAAGAACAAGAAAAAATCATCAAATTAATCAGTTCTGATATAAGTATAAGATAACTTATACTTATATCAGTTTTTTAATTTCCAACCGAACAGATTATTTCTCCACTACAAACAACTTTATTTTCAACCATTGCACAAACTTCTGCAATGTAAATATTTGCTTTGTTATTCACAAGTTTTACTTTTAAAGTTAGTACATCTCCAGGTAAAACCATTTGTTTAAATCTCATTTTATTAATCCCTGCAAAATAACCAATTTTATTTTTGTTTTCTTCTTTACTAAGCAATAAAACACAGCCAGTTTGTGCCAAAGCTTCGACAATTAAAACACCCGGCATAACATGTTTATTTGGAAAATGTCCCATAAATTGCATTTCATTTGCGCTGACACATTTTGTCCCAACTATTTCTGTCTTTTCTTCATTTATATAGTCAATTCTATCTACTAGTAAAAACGGATATCTATGTGGTATTATTTCTTGAATTTCATTTGAATTATAAACCATATTAATCCTCCCATTTCTTTAAAATTATACTCGCATTATGTCCACCAAAACCCAAAGAATTACTCATTGCATATTTTATATTTTTTTCTAATCCTTTATTTTTTACGATATTCAGATCACATTCTTCATCAATTTCATTTGTATTCAATGTTGCAGGAATATAAGAATTTTTTAATGATAAAGTTGTGATTAATGCTTCAACAGCACCACTTGCACCAAGCAAATGTCCTGTAGCTGATTTTGTAGAACTAACTAATACATCTTTATAATTTTCTCCAAAAGCATATTTTATTGCTAAAGTTTCTGACTTATCATTTAAAGGTGTACTAGTACCATGAGCATTAATATATTCTATATCTTTTGGATTCAATCCCGCATCATTAATCGCATTTAGCATCGCTTTTCCTGCTCCACTTCCATCACTTAAAGGAGCTGTTATATGATTAGCATCACAAGAGTTTCCATATCCTACAACTTCAGCATAAATTTTAGCATTACGTTTTAGGGCATGTTCTAACTCTTCAAGAACTAGTACCGCACTTCCTTCTCCCATTACAAATCCATTTCTTTCTTTATCAAAAGGAATACTCGCTCTATTTTTATCAGCACTTTCACTTAAAGCTCTCATACTGGCAAATCCAGCTACAGCAAGCGGAGTAATTGAAGCTTCACTTCCTCCGGCGACAACAATATCTAAATATCCATCTCTAATTTTCAAAAATCCCTCACCTATTGCATTTGTAGCAGCTGCACAAGCCGTAACAACACTACTACAATATCCTCTCGCATCTAAATCTATCGCAACTGTTCCTGCTGCAATATTAATCAACGCCATAGGAATAAAATACGGAGAAACTCTACTAGGCCCTTTTTCATTCAATACATTTTCACAATTTGAAATAGTTTCTATTCCACCTATTCCACTTGCTAAAATTACTCCCATTCTATCTCTATCAAAATCTTGAAGATTTGAATCTTCATAAGCCTGTTTAGTAGCAATTCTTGCAAATTTTACAAAACGATCATTAAATTTTAAATCACGTTTATTATAATACTTTTCAAAATCTAAATCTTTAACTTCTGCTGCAAGTTTTACCTTGTGTTCGCTCGTATCAAAAAAAGTAATTTCATCAATTCCGCACTTTCCATTTTCTATGGAATTCCAAAGTTCTTCCTTATCATTTCCAATTGGAGAAACAACTCCCAATCCACTTATAACAACTCTTCTTTTCATATCACACCTACATTATCATTCCACCGTCAACATTAATTACTTGACCCGTTATATATTTTGATTCATCACTAACTAAAAATTTAACTAAATTTGCTACATCTTCAGGACTTCCCATCTTATTCATAGGAATTGATTTTAATATTTCTTCTTTTACATTTTCGGAAAGTTTATCTGTCATTTCTGTTTCTATAAAACCTGGAGCTATTGCATTACATCTTACATTTAAAGAAACCAACTCTCTTGCAACAGATTTTGTAATTCCTAAAATTCCTGCTTTACTTGCTGCATAATTAACCTGTCCGATATTTCCGGAAAGTCCAACTACACTTGAAATATTAATTATAACACCTGATTTTTGTTTCATCATAATTCTTGAAACATTTTTTATGCAGTTAAAACATCCCTTTAAATTTACATCTATTACCTTATCAAAATCTTCTTCACTCATTCTTAAAATTAAAGTATCCCTAGTGATTCCTGAGTTGTTAACTAAAACATCAACTCTTCCCATTTCTTTTACAACTTCTTTAAACATAATTTCAACTTCTTCAAATTTTGAAATATTACATTTATATAACATAACTTTAACATTATATTCTTCACAAACTTTTTTTACTTCTAATGCTTTTTCATAATCGGAATGATAGTTGATAACTACATCATATCCTTCTTCGGCAAGTTTGATTGAAATAGCTCTGCCTATTCCTCCACTTCCTCCTGTAATCAATGCAACTTTATTCATGTAATAACTCAACCACCTTTCTTATAGACTCAAAACTTTCTACCGGATAAATATTTACATCCGGATTAATTTGTTTAACCAATCCACTCAAAACTTTTCCAGGTCCTATTTCAACAAAAGTATCAATGCCATTTTCAATCATAAACTCAACACTTTGCATAAATTTTACACTTGATTTTATCTGATTTTTCAAAAGTATTTTAATATCTTCATCAGAAGTCTTCCCAATAGTATTAAAAACTATTTTTTTATTTGGTTCTCTAAATTCAACTTCTTTTAATACAGAAAATAATTCATCACTAGCATTTTTTAAATAACTTGAATGAAAAGCCCCACTTACATTTAATTTTTTTGACTTATATTCCAAATCTTTTAATTTCAAAATAGCTTCATCAATACCATTCATACTTCCTGTAATTACAATCTGTTTAGGACTATTATAATTTGCTATCTCTACATTTTCTATATCTTTTATTACATTTTCAATTATTTTTGCCTCACAATTAAAAATTGCAGCCATTCCTGTATTTTCAGGCACAGCATTAGACATAATCTTACTACGTTTCCTTACAAGCTCTAAAACCTCTTTTACAGAAATTGCTTCACTATAGGCTAAAGCTGTATATTCTCCTAAACTTAAGCCCGCTGCATATTCACAGTCAACACCTTTACTTTTTAAAACTTTTGCTATTCCTAAGGAAACTGCTACTATACAAGGTTGGGCATTTAAAGTATTATTTAAGTCTTCTGCAGGACCTTCAAAACAAATTTTTTGTAGATTTGAAGGTAAATATTCAAATACTCCTTTAAATACCGAACTATCAGACAATTCTTGTCCCATTCCTACATATTGAGCCCCTTGACCGGCAAATAAAAATGCTATCTTCATGTAATCACCTCAATTCATTATTTGCTTCAGAAACCAATTCTGAAATTAATTCTTTAACAGTCGTTATTTTATCTATTCTATAAGCATTAGTTCCTGAAAATATTAATCCGTTTTCCACATCTCCTTTTACTGCTCTAATTAAAGCATCAGTTATACAATAAACTGTATTTTTAGGATTACATGGTAAAATACAATCAACACAATATTTAACAGGAATTCTTCCCTCACTATCCAATCTTTCTGTAAATTTATTTCTTATAGCCCTTCCAGGAAACCCCGCTGGACTTTTAACTATAATGATATCTTCTCTTTTAGCTTTTACAAACATCTCTTTGTATTTTTCGTCGGCATCACATTCTTCTGTCGCAATAAATCTAGTTCCTATTTGAACTCCACTCGCCCCCTGTTTCACATATTTTGCAATATCCCTTCCTGTAAAAATTCCACCAGCTACAAAAATAGGAATTTTTTGACTATATTTTTCTTCATAATCAACAACTAATTTCAAACATTGTTCCAAAATTTCATCTATGCTCTCACAAGTATCATTTAAAACATCATCTTTTTTAAAGCCTAGATGTCCTCCAGCTTCACTTCCCTCAATTACAACAAAATCGGGGATTTTATTGTGATGTTGATCCCATCTTCTAAGAATAAGATTTAAAGCCTTTGCACTTGAAACTATGGGGGCAATAAGAACATCACTTCCTTTAGTCAATTCAGGCAAATTGAGTGGAAGTCCTGCTCCTGAAATTATTGCATCAACACCGAGCTTTACACATTCTTTAACATAAAGTGCATATTCAGATGTCGCAACCATTATATTGACTCCGAGTAGTCCTTTCCCATTAGAAATTTTTCTTGCATTCTTAACTTCCTCTTTCATTGCAATAAAATTATCTTCCGATGTATTTTTTAAAAATGTGTTGCGATTATATCCGGGGTGAGCGAAACTTAAAACTCCCATAGCATTTTCACTCATAACATTACCTACTAAATTTGACAATGAAATTCCAACTCCCATACCTCCTTGAATAATTGGTACTTTTAAAATTTTATTTTTTAATTTAATAGAATTAAGCATTGTCTCCCCCTATTAAATTTTTTAATCTTTTAAATTCTATTTTGCTTTCTTCCATAATATTTTCAAAAATTTCTTTCAATGTTTTTTCTTCTTTTATCATACCTGAAATTTGTCCAAGCATCACAGAACCATTTTTAACATCACCTTCAATTACAGCTCTTTTTAAAGAACCTAAAGTTAACTTTTCTAATTCTTCCCTTGATGAAACTTCTTTTTCTAATTGTAAGAATTTTCTACTCATATCATTTTTTAAAATTCTAACCGGTGTATTTATACTACGACCAGTAACAACAGTGTCTATATCTTTTGCTTTAATTACAGCATTTTTATAATTTTGATGAACTGGACATTCTTTAGAAACCAATAAACAAGTCCCTACTTGCACACCAATCGCTCCCAAACTTATAGCAGCATTAAAACCTCTACCGTCTGCAATTCCTCCTGCGGCAATTACTGGAATATTTATCGCATCAACTACTTGCGGAACAAGAGCCATTGTTGAAAGTTCTCCAACATGCCCTCCAGATTCAGTTCCCTCGACTATAACTGCGTCAACACCGACACTTTCCATTCTCCTTGCAAGAGCAACACTTGGAACAACTGGAATAACTTTTATTCCTTGAGCTTTTAATTTTTCAACATAAACTCCCGGGTTTCCTGCTCCTGTAGTAACAACTGCAACTTTTTCATCTAAAATAACCTCAATTATTTCATCGCAATAGGGATTCATAAGCATTACATTAACTCCAAAAGGTTTATCAGTAAGTTCTTTACATTTTTTTATAGACTCCCTTACCATTTTGGAATTCATTGCACCAGTTCCGATAATTCCAAGAGCACCCGAATTACTAACATCTGCTGCAAATTCTGCAGTTGAAATATTTGCCATTGCACCTTGAAAAATCGGATATTTTATTCCTAATATTTCATTTATCATTATATTCTCCTATATTTCAATAATTGTAGAACCCCAAGTTAATCCTCCACCAAAGCCAACTAAAATTACTTTATCTCCTTTAGTAATTTTTTTTGTCTCAAAAGCTTCACAAAGAGCCATTGGGATACTTGCAGCACTTGTATTGCCGTATTTTTCTAAATTAACAAAAAACTTATCATTGCTTATATTAAATTTTTTAGCAACATTACTAATTATTCTTTGATTTGCTTGATGAGGAATAATTAGTTTTATATCTTCCAATTTTAAATTTGTCCTATCTAAAATATTATCAATTGATTTTTCTATAACATTTATTGCAAATTTAAAAATTTCTTTACCATTCATCTTTAAAAATCCTGATTTAAGAACTTTATTTTTCATTTCAAAATTCATTTCTACATTTTCTGCAACGAGATCTTTGTCATTTCCTAAACTACAAGTGTAAAATTCCTCATTTTTCTCGTCTTTTTCTACAACAATTGCTCCGGCTCCATCTCCAAACAAAACACATGTATTTCTATCTTCAAAATTTATTATTTTACTAAGTGTTTCACAGCCTATTATTAATGCTTTTTTATGATATGTATTAAGCATAGAAGCTACAATTTTTAAGGCATATACAAAACCTGTACATGCAGCATTTACATCAAATGCAGTAACATTATCCCCAAGTCCTAACTTTTCTTGTACCATACATGCTACTGATGGAGTAAAATTATCAGGAGTCATCGTTGCACAAACAATTAGGTCGATTTCATTTTTATCAATATTTGAATTTTTTATCGCATCAACAGCTGATCTATATGCCAATTCACTTGTATTTTCATCGGAAATTCTACGTTCTCTTATTCCTGTTCTTTGAAAAATCCACTCATCACTAGTTTCAACAAATTTTGAAAGGTCATCATTTGTAACAATTTTTCTAGGAACAGCTTTCCCATAACCTAAAATTTTCATTAATAAACTCCAATATTCCTATATTTTTTATATCTATTAGAAAGCAAACTACTTTTACTAAATTTTCTCAATTCTTTGATTTTTTTATAGATACATTCATCTAAAAGTTTTATCACTTCGGAAAAATTATTTTGTGCTCCACCAAAAGGTTCTCTTATTATTTCATCAACTATATTTTTATCTTTAAGGTCTGAAGCTGTAAGCTTCATCATTTCACTAGCTTCTTTACATTTCGTTTCGTCTTTCCATAAAATTGATGAAAAGCCCTCAGGTGATAAAATCGAATAAATTGAATTTTCAAGCATTATAATACTATCTCCAACACTAAGAGCAAGAGCTCCACCGCTTCCACCTTCTCCGATTACAACACATATTATAGGTGTTTCAATTGTCGAAAATTCAAATAAACATTTAGCAATTGCCTCTGCCTGTCCTCTTTCTTCTGCATCTTTTCCAGGATAAGCTCCAGCAGTATCAACAAAAGTTATAATTGGTCTGTTAAATTTTTCTGCCTGTTTTGCAAGTCTAATTGCTTTACGATAACCTTCCGGATTACTCATTCCAAAATTTCTTTCAATATTTTCTTCTGTAGTCTTTCCTTTTGCTTGTGCTATTATAGTAACTGGAATGTCATGAAATATTCCGATTCCTGATATTATAGCCTTATCATCTCCATAATAGCGATCTCCATGCAATTCAATGAAATTTGAAAATAATCTTTTTATATAATCTTCTGCTTTAGGATGAGACTTATTTCTTGCAATACAAACTCTATCCCAAGAAGTTAAATTCTGATTTGCTTCATAACAAAATTTTCTTATTTTATTTTTTAAAATTTCTTTTTCTTTTTCATCTGTCGCACTACTTTTTTTCTTTAAAAGATCCTTTATAATTACTTCATAATCTTTATATTCCATTACTTCACTCCATGTAAAATTAAAAGTTTATGTATTGTATCTTTTAATTTATTTCTACTTACTATAAAATCTACAAAGCCTTTTTTTAATAAAAATTCACTTCTTTGAAACTCTTCAGGCAAACTTTCATTTATAGTTTTTTCAATAACTCTCTTTCCTGCAAATCCGATAAGAGCATTGGGTTCCGCAATAATTATATCTCCTAGCATTGCAAAACTAGCACTCACTCCTCCTGTAGTTGGATCTGTTAAAATAGTTATATATAATAAGCCTTTATCATTATGTTTTTTCAAAGCCGAACTCGTCTTTGCCATTTGCATTAAAGAAATAATTCCCTCTTGCATTCTGGCGCCACCACTTGCAGTTGCTATAATTAAAGGTAATTTTTTTAATGTCGCATATTCAATTGAACGTGTAATCTTTTCTCCTACAACTTTTCCCATGCTTCCCATCATAAAATTACTATCCATAGCACAAATAACGACTTTTTTTCCTGAAATTTCTCCAATTCCACAAACCACAGCCTCATTTATTCCACTATTTGCTTTAGCTTTTTCAAGCTTTTCATCATATTGATAAAAATTTTCTTCATTAAAGGTAGTAATTTCAGCATCAAATTCATCAAAGGAGTTAATATCACAAAGCTCTCTAATTCTCTCTGGAGCTCCAATTCTCAAATGATGTCCACATTTACTGCAAACATATAAATTGGACTCCCACTCTTCATTAGTAATATTCTCATTACAATTTGGACAAGCTTTGAAAAGATCATCAGGAATTTCCTTTGGTAAAAATGTAGTATTATTTTTTCTATAAATTTTAAGTTTACTTATTTTATTTTTTCTAGTATTAAATATATTCTGCATTTTCACTTAACTCCTTTATATATTTTGCAACATATCCAGTATCATATCTCCCATTAATAAAATTTGGACTGTGTAATAACAAATATTGAAACTCTATATTTGTACTTATTCCATCAACAAATAATTCCTCAAGAGCAACTCTCATCTTCTTAATGCAAGCTAATCTTGTAGGAGCATAAGCTATCACCTTCATAATCATAGAATCATAAAAAGGTGGAATTGTATAACCATTATAAACTGCAGTTTCAATACGAACTCCATTCCCACAAGGTAGATTCAAAAATTCAATCTTACCTGGAGAAGGTGCAAAATTATTCTTAGTATCTTCAGCAGTTATCCTACATTCAATAGAATATCCTTTGATTTTTATATCCTTTTGCTTGATATTTAGCTTTAATCCTGATGCAACACGTATTTGTTGCCTTACTATATCAACTCCCGTAATCATCTCTGTAATAGGATGTTCTACTTGAATTCTGGTGTTCATTTCCATAAAATAATAATTGCCTGACTTATCAACTAAAAACTCAATAGTTCCAGCTGAATAATATTTTAAATGCTTACAAATTTTAACAGCGTCTGTAATCAACTTTTCTCGAATTTTTTTATCAAGAACATGACAAGGCGCCTCTTCCAAAATTTTTTGATTTTTCCTTTGCATTGAACAATCACGTTCATATAGATGAATTACATTTCCAAACATATCCCCTAAAATTTGTACTTCAATATGTTTTGGTAATTCAATATATTTTTCAATATAAACTCTATCATCATTAAAACTAACTTTTGCCTCAGATTTTGCAGTATTAAAATTTTCAATAAAATCAGAACTATCCCAAACTATTCTCATTCCTTTACCACCACCACCACTAGAGGCTTTGATGATAACTGGATATCCAATTTTTTCTGCTTCTAAAAGTCCTTCCTCAACATTTTCAATGACATTTTTAGTTCCAGGAATAACTGGAACTCCAATATTTTCCATTTGTAATCTGGCTTCATTTTTATCCCCTAACATACTTATCAATTCATGATTAGGCCCTACAAAAATTAAACCACATTCTTCAACTAATTTTGCAAATTTAGGATTCTCACTTAAAAATCCAAATCCTGGATGAATTGCATCACATCCGCTACTACAAGCAGCTTGAATAATATTATTCATATTAAGATATGATTGTAAAGGATTATCAGGACCTATACATATTGCTTCATCTGCCAAATTAACATGCAACGCTTCCTTATCTCCAACCGAATGAACTGCAACAGAGGTTATGCCCATTTCTTTGCAAGTTCTTATTATTCTTACTGCTATCTCACTACGATTAGCAACTAGTAACTTTCTAATCATTTTAATCTCCTATCAAGATAAGCTCCTCATTAAATTCAACCATATTTCCATTTTGTGCTTTAATTTCAAGTACAGTTCCACTCTTATTGGACTTTATTTCATTCATAACTTTCATAGCTTCCAAAATACAAATAATATCACCTTCTTTTATCTTTTGACCAACTTTTACATAAGGTGCTTCATTAGCACTTGGTGCAGCATAAAAAGTTCCAACAAAAGGAGCTTTAATCCATTCACCGTTAGTATCATCAACTTGTTTCTCTTCTTTTACAGGTTTTACAGAATTACTTTTCTCTACAACATTTACTACCTCTTTAGTAACATATTCAACTTTATTATTTTTCAAATTGATCTTAAAATCTTTAAGTTCTAAAGTCATTTCATCTAAACCTGAATTTTTAAACAATTCAATAATACTATTTATCTTGTCAATATCCATAAATTTCTCCTAAAAATTTAGTAAGCTAGTTTTGATAGCTTACTACTTCGTCTTTGAGTTAATAATATCTATTACATCTTGTACAGTTTGTAATTTCATTAATTCTTCATCTTCAATTTTTATATCGAATTCTGATTCTATTTCCAATGCAAGTTCAATAGATGATAAAGAATCAATTCCTAAATCTTCATTTAATCTTGCAGTGGGAACTACCTCACTTCCTTCGATATTTAATGATTCTACTAAAATTTCTCTAACTTTTTCTAACATAATTTTATCTCCTTTTTTATTTTGATTATCAAATATTTGACAGTCAAAGTTTTGACAGTCAAATTATATATTATTTGTTTTATAATGTCAAGTATTTTTTAAGAAACTTAAATTTTTATAAAAACACAAAAAAACAACACCCCCCTTAATTTGATAAAAAATCAAAAAGAGTATTGTTTCTAAAAAATTATTAAAAAGTTCTATTTCTTTAATCTAAGTATCTTTCTATATCCAATGATTGCAACTACACAAGAAAGTATATCTCCGGGTAAAAAAACTAAAAATAAATTATAAAATAAATAATTTATTAAATACACTTTCCCATTAAGCACATATTGTATAAATATAAAGTAAATCATTCCAAAAAAATAAATGATTAACATTCCAATAGCAGTACTTATATAAATATTCTTTTCCTTAAAGCTAGAAATAAAATAAGTTGCAAATATAAATGATACCAAGTATCCAAAAGTTGGACTGAAAATATAATTTATTCCTCCACCATTTGCAAATATAGGAAATCCTACAAGCCCAATCATTATATATACAATTACACTTAATACAGCTAATTTACGTTCCAACACCAATGCTGACAGAACAATAAATAGCGTTTGTAATGTAATCGGAACAAGTAGAAATGGAATCTTTATAAATGCTCCAACGGCAATTAATGCACTAAATAAGGCTACTAAAGTGAGATCTTTTGCACTTATCTTCATAATATCTCCTTTCTTTAAAATTTTTACTTAAAAATTAGAACATAAAAAAATTTTTTTGTCAATATTGTAAGTAAATTTTTCCCTAAAGTAAAAAAATCAAATTATAAAAGTTAAGGATATTTTTCACAAAAAAACAGTCTGTAAAAACCACTCAACAGACTGCATTCAAAATTTTTTATCACTACTTTTCAATATATTTTTTTATTGCTTCTTCTCTTATTTTACCTTCAAGTTCAAATTCTTCCGGATAATGATCTGCTTTTTCTAATTCTATTCTGAACTCTGATTTTTTACCTGAAAGTGAAATTTTACCAAATTTCAATCCTGATATCATATACCATGGATCAGTTTCCGAATGTCTTAAAAACAGTAAATATTCCTCATCCTTTTCCATTAACTCATATCCTGCAATATGATAAATCTTTCCAGTTTCCTCATCTATTCCGGCACTTTCATAAACATCTATAACATCTCCCGGTTTAAAATTACCTTTAAAAACCTTTTCTATTTTAAAATTCGAGATTGTATATGCCCCATAAACACCATTATAAACTTTATCCTTTTTTATTGTAGATGGATTTTGTTTTATTTTTTTACCCAAAACAATTACTTCCGTTTCCTTTTCAACATCATCCAAATTTCCATAATAATCTAGCTTAGCATCTGCAATAACGTGATTCCCATATTGATTTTTTCTAAAATTATTTTCATACGATTTAGTTCGTCCATTGCTACAAGAAGTCAATAAAATGAACGATAGAAATAAAATTTTAAATTTATTTTTCATAACTTCCTCCTAATACTAATACTTAGCTAAAATTCCAGCTTTATCATCTGATAGTGGATAAGGTTTATAATTAAATCCTATCTCTCTCATAACAGATCTTGAATTATTTGCTGGTTGTGTATGTGATAATCCTAATGCATGTCCTACCTCATGAACTACAACTTCATTTTTTACTGTTTCTGAAGCATTTTTAAATGCTCTGTAATAAACTATTTGAGTATAACTAGAAGTATAATAATAAGAGACTCCATAATTACCCCTATCTCTATCTTTAAAAGTCTGAAATATATTAGTACCACCATAACCCGGTCTATATGATACATATACTCTAGAACCTGAAAAATTCCATCTTTTCGCATAATGCAAATTTCGAGAATACTGTTGAGCATTTGAAGATATATCATAATAACAATCATATCCTACATATTGTTGATTAAGAACATAAGCATTTGATATCGAATTGTAAAAAATCGAAATACTTAATGCAACAAACATAATCAAATAAAATTTTAAATATTTTTTCATAACATCCTCCTAACTTTAAAATACTAAATATCTTTTTAAATTAAAACTAGATTTAAAATATACATATTATCACCATTTTGAAATTTATAACTTCACTTAGGTACCTTAATTATACCAAATTTTATAGGGTATGTCAACTATTTTGTTATAAATAGGGTTTTCTATCGTGATGATTTTATTATACATAACCAAATAAAAAATAATGAAGAAAAAATTCTCCATTATTTTTTATTTATTTAGGGTCACCCTTTTTATATTCAGTATTCGTTTCAACATCAACAATGGTTTTTTCATCTTTTATCCAAAACTTCTTTTCAGGGAAAAAATTAGCAGTTAAGTACTTTTTTCCATCTTCTTCAAAAATTTTCGGTTCTAAAAAATTTCCATCATCCGTAAAATCTCCACGAAGTTTTTTAACGGACTCTTTTGAACATTTATCAAAGTCTATAGGTTTAGCCTTATAATACATACAAGGCACACCATAATATTCACCATTATCTAAAACAATTTGTGAATCATAAGCATAATAGTATCCGCAAACTTTTTCAACTTCTTTACTTGCCTTTCTAACTACTTGCTTATTTGTATTATCGTCATTAACTTTAGAACTTTTAGAACAACCGGAAAAAGCAATAAAAACCGGCAAAATCAAAACAAACTTCTTAAAAAATTTTTTCATAATATCCTCCTTGAAATTTTTCAAAGTCTAACCTAAAATATGTACATTATAGCATTTTCCAAAAATTCTAAAATAATTATTTATTATATTCACAGTTAAATTTAAGGAATAATATCTCCTTTATTTACAATGGCAAAAATCCATTCTTTTTTTATTTTCCAAATGTTTGCTTGAACTCTGTAAATATCCCATTCATCAATATCGAATATTCTAGCCCAACTGTCTATAACTATTTGTCTTTCTTCTGGAAAAACATTCTTATACTTTCCCTCAAAAAACTCAAATCCGTTATCTATCCCTTTTTCTTTTAATCTTTTTTTATACTTTTTATCATCTTCTTCATTCAAAGGGATATAATGATGATTGAGTACATAATCCCATTTAACTCCATCAAAATAGATTATCTCATCTTTTGGAACATCTAAAACATATACAACTGTATTTTCAATTACGGGCATACAATTCTTATTACTTACTCCACACCAAACAGGCATTTCAACTTCATCAGGTTTTGGAACTCTTTTACTTGCCTCTTTTACAAAATAATTATAACAACCTAAGATGTAGTCAGAAATCACTCCAAAATTTTCTTTGACATAAGAAATTTTATTCGTAAAATAACCTTTCTCTTCAATTTCTTTTAAAGATCTAATATCTTGTCTTGTATATAATCTTATAGTTTCCATATATTCACATCCCTTCTTATCTCTATAATTTATTATATTACATTAAACCACAAAAATCAAATTGAAAATAATACACAAAAAAGCTATTGAAAAAATTCAATAGCTTCTGTTCTTAAGTTATTATCTTTGTATAATCTTTTCCGTCATCATCAAATACCATAAAGTTTTTAATTCTCAATTTGATATTTGCATTTTCTTCGTAAACTCCGTAAGTTTCAACATGGTCTATAACTCTGACTACATTGTCATTTCCTAAATCTACTTTACAGTCATTTACATCTCCAAGATAGAATTGACTCACAAGTTTAGCATCAATAGTTCCATCTCTTTCGTCAATTCTAAGAGCTTCTGGTCTTATTGCAACTATAACATTACCTGTCTTATCTCCGTCATAAGGTAATTTCTTTCCGGTATTTGCAAGTTCAACAAAGCCGTCTTTTGCAACTCCTTTAATGAAATTAACACGACCCACAAAGTTTGCAACAAAAGGATTTACAGGATTTCTGTAAATTTCTTCAGGAGTTCCTATTTGTTGAACAACACCTTTATTAATCAAAATAATTCTATCACTCATTGTCATAGCTTCTATTTGATCATGTGTTACATATACAACTGTAATTCCAAGTCTTTTTTGTATCTCTTTTATTTCAAAACGCATTTCTTCTCTTAGTTTAGCATCCAAGTTTGAAAGTGGTTCATCAAGTAAAAGTAATTTAGGTTTTGCAATCAAAGCACGTCCTAATGCAACCCTTTGTTGTTGTCCACCTGAAAGTTCTGATGGAGCTCTATCTTTATATTGAGATAAGTGAACTATTTCTAAAACTTTTTCAACTCTCTCTTTTATTTCTTCTTTCTTTATACCGGCTATTTTCAAAGGATAGGCAACATTGTCAAAAACATTCATATGAGGCCAAACTGCATATGATTGAAATACCATTCCTATTCCTCTCTTTTCAGGCGGAAGGAATGTTTTTCCTCCTGAAACAACATTATCTCCTATTAGTATTTCTCCACTTGTAGGTTTTTCAAATCCCGCTATAAGTCTTAACATTGTTGTTTTACCACAACCTGAAGGTCCTAGTAGAGTTATAAATTCACCATCTTTAAAAGTATCTGTAAAAGGTTTTAAAACTTCTACATTACCAAAAGATTTACTTAATTCTTTTATAGTAATCGTTGACATTTTTCCTCCTAAATTGAAAACTTACCTTTTGTAAGTTTATTTAAAATCCAGTTAACTACCAATACAAAAATCAAAATTGCAGTAGCAAGTACACTTGCAATTTGTTGACTATGGTAAGTTTGATAATTGTAAAGTTCAAAACCGATTGTCTTTGTATGAGATGAATACAAAAGCGTACTCATAGTAAGTTCATAGAAACAAGGCATAAATATTAAAAATATCCCTGCAACTATTGAAGGCATTATAAGCGGTGCGGTAACATCTTTAACCATTCTAAGCCAACCTGCTCCTGAAATTTGCGATGCTTCTTCTAGAGAAGGATGTACCTGACTCATTCCTGATACTACAGTCCTCATTCCCATTAACATATACTTAATCATATATGCAATTATCATAATATAAATTGTATTATAAATATTTATTCCAAATTTTCCACTCATTGTCATTATTAGAGCCAGTGCTATTGCAATACTAGGAGTTCCTGAACCTACAGTTATTAAAAAGTCCGGAATCTTTCTTCCTTTAACTCTCGTTCTTTCAAGCAAATAAGCCATCATACAAGAAATTATTATCCCCAAAAATGCTGCAGCACAAGCTGCAATCAAACTGTTCATTGTAGAACTCAATATACTATCTCTTGTAAGCATTTGTTTCCAAAATCTAAATGAAATATTTCTTGCAGACAAAGGCTTACCCATATTGATAGTTACAGAAGTAAGAGCAACTGTTATAAACGGAACTATTACTACTATAAAAGAAAAAATTGAAACCAATATTGTAAGAGGTGTTCTCCATTTTCCTAAATCAACTATTGTAGGTCTTGTTGATTTCCCGCTCATAGTTATAAATTGTTTCTTCCCCAGTACAAATGTTGAAAAGTACAAAACTAAATTTGCAATTATCATCAAGAATACTGCTAAAGTTGTAGCATCAATTATGCCTTCTTCATTTCCTATATGAACAAACTCTATTATTCTAGTTGTAACTGTATGAATTTGTCCCGGAGCTCCAATTATTGACGGAATACCATAACAAGATGCAGCCGTTACAAAAACTAAAAGTCCCGCAGCAATTAAACTTGGTGTCATCATCGGAATTGTAACAGTAAATAAAGTCTTTAAAGGACTTGCTCCTGAAATTCTAGCAGCTTCTTCTAAAGAAGGATCCATTTTTTCCATTGCACGAGAAATAGTGATAAAAGCATAAGGATAATAAAAACAAGTAAGTACCCAAATCATTCCCCATACACTATATATATTGAAAATCGGTTCGCTAAGACCAAATATCTTTTGAATAAACATGTTTAAAGTTCCAACTCTCGGATTTAAAAGTCTAAGCCAAGCCATAGCTCCTACATAAGGTGGAACCATATATGTTATAACAAACATAGTTCTAAATATTTTTTTACCATATAAATTGGTTCTTCCAACTAAAAAAGCAAGCGGAAAAGCAATCAACATTCCAAAAAATGTTGTTGCAACCGCAGTAACAATCGTATTTCTTATAGCTATAAAATTTGCATCATAACTATAAACTCTCTTAAAAGCTTCTAAAGTAAAACTCCCGTTTGGAAATATAGATTTAACAAAGAGATATAAAAGTGGAAAAACTTCAAAAATAAGTAAAAATGCTATAATCGATAGTATTATTATCCACTTTATATCTATTCTAAATTTTCTTTCTGTCTTTTGCATAAAATAAACCTTTCATTAACAAGAGGGAGTTTCCTCCCTCCGTTATATATTTTTTATTATGAAATAACAATCTCTAAGTATTCTGTGAATTTATTTTTTACCAATTGTATCTGTAAACATCTTTCTTAGAGAATCTCTATCTTTAACTAATTGTTCCCATTTAACATTTATACTGTTTGATGTAATTTCAGAAGTTTTAATTGCATCATAAGGAACTTCAGGAAAATCTTTTAATACAGAGTGCATCCATCCTTTAACTATATATTTTTGACCTTCTTCTGATAAAAACCATTTTGAAATAGCTTCTGCCGCTTTTGTATTCTTGTTTTCTGTTAATTTTTCATCTACGACCATAATTGGTGAAGGAACCACAATAGTTCCGTCTTTAGGATATATAACTTCCAATGAAGAGTTATCATCTTGTCTTTTCTTTAAAACAGATTCTTCAAGAATCATAAGTTCGTCCATTTCTCCGGTTTCAAGTTTAGTTAAAGCAACACTACCCGCTTCAATAGCAACTTTTCTCTTAGCTAAATTAGTGAAATATTCATCCTTATATTTATCCTTTAATCCGCTGATAGCTGCAAGAGCTGTACCTGATTTTAAAGGATCTGACATTGAAATTTTTCCTGTAAGGCTTTCCTTTTCAGCAAATTCTTTAAAAGTTTGTGCTAAATCTTCTTTCTTTGTTTTTTCAGGATTATAAGCTAAAACCATATTAGAAATTCTAACTGGATACCAATATCCTTCTTTATCATATTCGAAAGCTAATTTATCTTTGTTTTCGATATCAAATTTATGTAGTACTTTCTTTTCTTTTAATTCATAAGCATAAGAAGGTTCTGCAACCATTATAATATCACAAGCAAGTTTTCCTGCATCGATTTCTCCAGCTATTTTTGTTTGCAAAGTTCCTGTTCCGCCTTGAAAAAATTCGATTTCACAATTAGGAAATTTCTTCTTGAGTGCAGGTTTCATATTAGCAATAATATCTTCATACATTGAAGTATAGATTCTAATTTTTCCGGTAACTTCTTCATTAGCCTGCATATTTTTACTCGTATCATCTTTCTTTTCAGAACTTCCTCCGCAAGCAGTAGTTCCAATCATTAATGCTGACAACATAAGTGCCAAAAATTTCTTTTTCATAATTCCCCCTAAATAGAAATATTATCTTTTTGTTGAGTACACACTCCACGATTAATTATATTCAAAATCCTAAAAAAAATCTATATTTTTTTCATCAATTTTCAAAATAATTTTAAATTTTTGAACAATTAAAAAGGGACTTTATTGTCCCTGCAAAAATATCCATCCCTATTTGTTAGTTCTCATTTAAAACATACTAAAAACAAAAAAGAGAGATTATTTATGAAAAATTGTCTCTCTTTTAATATTTTATTAAATTTTTGAAATAATTATATTCTAAATTACTTTATTTTACAAAAATAGATATATCAGACAAGTTTTTTATTCTATTTTCTCCAAAATTAATACCATAAAATTTCAACCCTATGGTCTTCGCACATTCAAAATCACTTATGGAATCCCCACACATAATTGATTGCGATAAATCTATATTTGGATATTTTTCAATAGCTTGTAAAATCAAGCCTATTTTAGGTTTACAACATTTACAAGAGTCAGTTCTTGAATGAGGACAAATAAAACTATCTAATACAATTATATTGTTAATAGCTAATATCTCTAAAAGCTGATTATGAAAACTGTTAAATTGTTCGACTGTAATAATTCCTTCCCCTATTATATACTGATTACTTACAATAATTATTTCAAACCCTCGTTCATTAAGATATTTCATTCCTCGTATTGCTCCATCTAATAAAACAGGTCTTTGAATATATTTCCAGTCTTTATCAGGATAATCTAAATTAATAGTCCCATCTCTGTCTAAAAATGCAATTTTCATATAAACCTCGAAAAATATATTAAAGTTAAAAAAATTTTTACCAATTTCAAATATATCTTACTTCATCCATTCATTAAATTTATCCAAAGTTTTCTCTCTACCAATGTCAGTGACTTTTATAATGTCATTTTCTATATATGCAAATTTTTTATTTACTATGTTCTTTAAAACTTTTTCAAATTTATTCTTTGCATAACATAAATGCTCATTTATTTTTACAACATTACACTCGATGTCAGCTCTTTCAGTATTTTCATGATTTATAATATGAAGCATCATTGTAACCTCTGCAAATTCAGCTCTTTTTCTGTTTTCATTTAATATTTTTTTGATAATTCCGTTTCTCGGTTCAAATATAAATACTAATAAAAATATCAATCCGTTAACTATGGCTATTGTTCCTGCAATAGAAAGGTCATAAATATATGCCATATAAAACCCTATTACACTACTTAAAACTCCCGTGAAAACACTTAGAAATATCATTTTCTTCAAATCATGTGTTAATAGATATGCCGTTGCAGACGGAACAACCATATATGAAATTACAAGTATTGAACCTACCGCATTAAATGCTCCTACAGTTGTTATAGAAACTAAACTCATCAAAGCGTAATAAATAACAGCCGGTGCAAATCCGGAAATCAAACTTAAATTTTTGTCGAATGTAGAAATTTTTAATTCTTTAAAAAACACCCAAATAAAAATCAAATCAATTAAAAATATTACTGCCATTACAAAAATAACCTTTGACATTTCATAACCGAAAAACTCGATTCTCGGAATTATTGAAAATGCAACTTCTCCAACTAAAACGGAGTCAATACAGAGATGCACTCCTCTTAAAAATTTTGAAATCAATATTATAGCAATACTGAACAAAAATGGAAATACAAGCCCTATTGACGCATCTTCATGCAAAGTTGTCTTTTGATTTATAAGCTCCGTCAAAAATACAGTAAGTATTCCAACCAGTCCGGCACCGACAATCAGCAAAGGACTTGTCAAATCTTTTGTAATGAAAAAAGCAATTACGATTCCAAGTAAAATTGTATGAGTTATAGAATCTATCATCATAGACATTTTTCTAAGAATTAAAAATGGTCCCAATAGTGAACAAGCAGCTGAAACTAAACTTACAGCTATTAAAATTTCTAATTGTCTCATTTAGTCCCTCCTTGCATAGTTCTCTTTTTACTGAATAAAATTCCTTTTTTAGGCGAAAATAATATACTAAAAAATACAATTAAACTTGCAACTATCGCTATAACCGGTCCTGTTGACAACCCTTTATAGTACATACTTATAAATGAACCGGTAATTCCTGAGAAAGCTCCAAAAATTCCTGATAAAATCATCATAACATTGAATTTATCCGTCCATTGTCTTGCAGCAACAGGTGGTGCAATTAACATTGTACTCATAAGAATTACTCCAACTGATTGAATTCCCATAACTATTGAAATTACAAGTAAAACTATTAATATTCCGGTCATTAAATTTATAGAAAATCCCTTTGTTTGTGCAAACTCTGGATCAAAGGAAAAAAGTTTTAATTCTTTCCAAAATAGTAAAATTACAAACAACACCAAAATAATTATTCCGATTAAAAAATATATATCTTTTTTCAAAAAAGCGGCAGCTTGCCCAAATATAAATTTATCAAGACCCGCTTGGTTAGTATTTGCTTCTCTTTGAATAAGTGCAAGTAAAACAACGCCAAGACCAAAAAATGTTGACAAAACAATTGCCAATGCACTGTCAAATTTTACTTTTGATTTTAAATCAATTCCGAAAATAAAAAGTGCCGCTATAACTCCTGCAATAAAAGCTCCAAGAAGTAAAAATTCCAAATTTTTAATTCCAAGTACCATAAAAGCAATACAAACACCGGGAAGAGTTGAATGGCTGATTGCATCACAGATAAGTCCTTGTTTTCTCACTGTAACATATACTCCCATAATTCCACTTAAAAGTCCCAAAAGTCCTGAACCTAAAGCTATCATCAAAAAAGTATAGTCAGTAAGTAAATCTAAAATTCCGTTCATAATCTACACCCTATATGCCTTATTTATATTTTCTTCAGTAAAAACTTCTCTAACAGAACCTGATGCAACAACCAATTTATTTAAAAGTACAACATCATCAAAATATTCCTCAACAGTTCTCAAATCATGATGAACAACTATGATTGTCTTTCCGCTATCTCTAAGTTCTTTCAAAATTTTCATAATTTCTTTTTCCGTTTTAGCATCAACCCCTTTTAGCGGTTCATCTAAAAAATAAATTTCACTATCTTGAACTAATGCTCTCGCCAAGAAAACTCTCTGTTGTTGGCCGCCGGAAAGATCGCTTATTTGCCTATCGACAAACTCTTCCATTCCAAGTTTCTTTAAAGCCTCTAAAGACAATTCTCTTTCTTTTTTACCTGCTCTTTTTATCCAACCGAGCTTTCCATAAGTTCCCATCATAACAACATCCAAAACATCTGTCGGAAAATCCCAGTCGACAGACTCACTTTGTGGCACATAAGAAATATCTTTTCTAAATTCCTTATAAGGCTTGCCGAAAAATGAAATTTTTCCGGATGAAATGGGAATTAAATTTAACATTGCCTTTAACAAAGTCGATTTACCTGCACCGTTTGGTCCCAAAATCGCGGTAAGTTTACCTCTTTTAATATCCAAATCCACATCCCAAACTACAGGTTTAAGATAATAGGCAATAGTTAAATCTTCAACTTTTACAGCTATTTCGTCCATTTTTTCCTCCAAAAAACAAAAAATCTCCACAATATAAGTATATATATTTAGGAGATTTTTTTCAAGTATTATTTTAAAGCATCAACTATAGTATCAATATTATATTTAAACATTGAGATATAAGTATTTTCTTTTGTATTATCATCTCCTAATGAGTCAGAATACAACTCTCCACCTATTTTAACATTATGTCCTTTAGCTTTACAAGATTCAACTAAAGATTCAATAGTTTTCTTAGGAACTGAAGATTCAACAAAAACTGCTTTTATTTTTGTTTTAACCAAGAAATCTGAAAGTTTCTTTATATCAGCTGCACTTGCTTCTGATTCTGTACTGATTCCTTGAATAGCCTCTACCTTAAATCCGAATTCCTTTGCAAAATAGTTAAAAGCATCATGAGCGGTAACTAAAACTCTTTGATTTTCAGGTAATTCAGAAACTTTTTTCTTTATATAATCAGAAAGTTCATCAAGTTCTTTTTCATATTTAGCAAGATTTTTATCTATTTCTTCAGCTTTTGAACTATCAGCTTTCTTCAAACCTTCTGCTACATTTTTCGCAGCTATTTTCCAGTTCTTAACACTAAACCAAATATGTGGATCATTAGGACCTGCTCCTTCTTCATCCCAAGGAAGTAATCTATCTGATGGAATATTTTTTGCTGCAGTTACAACGTTCTTATTTTGTTTTTCTAAACCTTGTAAAATTTCTCCCATTTGTCCTTCCAAATGTAATCCGTTTACAACTACAACATCTGCTTTTTCAAGTTTTTCCACATCGCCTGCTGTAGGCTTATATAGATGAGGGTCAACTCCCGCTTTCATCATTCCTTCAACTTCAAAGTTATCTCCACCGATTTGCTTTACCAAATCTGTAAGCATTGTACTTGTAGCAACAACTTTTTTCTTTGAAGTCTTTTGCTCAGTTTTCTTTTCTCCCTCTTTGTTTTTACTATCATCTTTTTTGGTACAAGCTCCTAAAACCCCAACGGAAAGTACCAATGCAAGTAATAATATAATTTTTTTTCTCATTTTTTCCCTCCTAAACATTTTTATAAAGAGTTTGTTTTCTCTTACCAATATATATTATCACAATTTTTAAATAATATCAATAATTATTATTTATTTTTGTAAAAAATTTTTTAACCTTCTAAAATATTTTATAAATTACAACAAAAAAGGCAGTACAAATTCGTACTACCTTTTGGATATAAATCATATTATTTTTGTTCTGTATATCCCATCTTATTCATCAATTCTTCAGTTTTTTTCATACTAATCTTAGTTTTTGCAGGATCTTGAAAATTCTTTCCAAGAACTTCTTTTGCCTTTTCATAATCAATATTTGTGTAATCAACTTCTAAATCTTCAATAAACTTATCTTCTTGATAATCTATTGAATGTTTTATTCCTTTGATTCCTTGATATTTTTTAGCGATTGGATCTAATACCTTTTGAGTCTCTTCTTTAGTCTTCGTACTTGGCAATTGAGCATATATACCTTCATTTTTAGTTGTTTGCTTTACAACTTTGTCTTCCTTTTCAATATAAGTATAAACTATAGTTGTTTTCAAGCCGTTTTTTTCAAGTACATAAGTTTTTGTAGCAGTAGCAGCTTCTTTGCTTGAGCAAGCTGTTGACAGTACCACGATAAAAATCATAGCCATTGATAATAGAACATTTCTTATTTTTTTCATAATATACCTCCATTAAAATATTCTTGATACATTTTATCATAATCAAAAAATTTTTTCAAGTAAATTTTAATATTAATATACAATTTCATTGAATAAAATATCAAAATATGATAAAATGACAATTATAAAGCAAAAAGGCAGTACAATTGTACTACCTTTTATAGAATAATATTATTTTTCTTTAAATCCGGCTTCCAAAAGAGATTTTTCCAATTCTTTAAAACTCTTTATTTTGTTTAGCCCTTCTTCAAGCTCTCCTGAAGATTTTTCAGAAACTTTTCCTCCAAATGAACCGGCCAATGCTTTTAGCTTTTCAGGATTAACTTTGTTCAAATCAATATTAACTTTTAATGTGGCTTCATTATTACCATATTCAACATCAAATTTTATCCCTTCAAGACTTGCTCCCATACTCTTTATCATAGAAAATAGAAGTTTTGCCTGTTCTTGATTTTCTACATCCAGTGATTTATATGACATTTTAGCATCAATATCCAATTCATTTACTACATCATCTTTATATTTTACCTTTACCGTCATTTCACTTCCATTTTCTGACATGTAATAAGTTTTACTTTTCTCTCCGCCACAAGCTGTCAGTAATATAATTGAAAAAATCAACATAAAACTTGTAAGTATTCTTTTAAAATTTTTCATGGCTTACCTCCTTACAATCAAAATAATATACTAATATTATCTTTTTTTCACAAATCTTTACCTTCTTAACAATCTTTAACAAATCTTCTTGACACAAAGATTTCTATAATCATTTTACCACATTATAAAACTTTTTTCAAATGCATTGGAAAATTAAAACCACTAACCGGAAAATATCATAACAAACAAAAAAGCAGTATAAAATTATACTACCTTTTTATCATAAAATCATATTATTTTTGTTCTACAAATCCTTGTTTTAACACTAATTCTTCGCTTTTTTGCATACTAACTTTAGTTTTTGAAGGATCTCCTGAGAAAGTCATTCCAGGAAGATCTTTTGCCTTTTCATAATCAAAGTTTGCATAATCTACTTCAACTTCTTCAAGAAATTTATCTTCTTGAATATCAAGAGTTTCTTTTAAACCTTTAATTCCTTGATATCGTTTAGAAACAGCTTGTAATTGTTGTTTAACTTGTTCTACATCTCTGCCTTGAAATGCTGAAAATGGAGCTTCAGTTTTACTTGTTTGCTTTATAACCTTGTCTTCTTTTTCAATGTAAGTATAAACCAAAGTTACTTTCATTCCATTTTGTTCTTTAACAAAAGTCTTTGTAGCAGTAGTAGCTTCTTTGCTTGAGCATGCTGTTGATAGTACCACAACAAAAATCATTGCTAAAGATAATAAAATACTTTTTAATCTTTTCATAATTTACCTCCGTATAAATTTTTATAACTTATTTTACCACATTAAAAAGTTTTTTTCAAATATTTTTTATACTATTTTCCCGACATTTTCTCTAAAAAATTTTACTAAAAAAGCACCCTTTCGAGTGCTTTTAATTAATCCCAGCTTGGAGGAGCTGCTTTTTCTTCTGTGTTTTTGAAATATTCGTATTCAGTGAATCCCATCATTCTTGAAATTAATACTACAGGGAATACTAACATAGTCCTATTAAATCTGGTAACTGTGTCATTATAAATCATTCTTGAATTCTTTACATCTTGTTCATATTCATCAATCTTGTCCATTGTATTTAGATATAATGTATTAGCTTTTAAATCAGGATATGCTTCAACCACAACAGCAAGTCTTGATAGAGCTTGAGTAAACATATTATCATCAGCTTCAATATCTTTTACAGAACTGCTACTGTTTACACTTCCTCTTGCTTGAATAACTTTTTCTAATGTTTCAGCTTCATGTGCTGAATATTTTTTAGTTGCATCAATCAAAGATTTTAAAGCATCCCATCTTGATTCAACATTTGCTGCTATTTGTCCCATAGCATTTTTAACCATTTCTCTAAGTCTTATTAATTTGTTATAGCTTGACATAAGCCATAATCCTAATAAAACCACCACTCCCAGAATTACATATAATGCTATCATAATTTTCTCCTTTCTAAATATATATTGTACTAAATTTATAGCCAACTATCTAGTTCCTCCACCGGAACCGCCACCGAAGGATCCTCCTCCTCCGCCAATACTTGTAAAGCCTCCGCCTCCTCCGGAAGAACTTTGAACGCTTTTTGAATAAGCATCTAAAAAGTTATTAGAAAACACGTGAGAATAAATCATTGCTGTATGCAATGAATATATATCTACATCATAATTTTCTAAAAATTCCGGAGAAAGTTTCTTTAATTGTTTTTCAACTTCATCTGCAACATCATAAAGTGTTGCATAAATCAATAAGTCTTTCCAAACTTTTATTTCAGAAATTTCTCTTTCACTCAACAGTGAAAAATCTTTCAAATAATTATAATATTTTATCAAGTTTTCAGTAAACTTTTTACCATTTTCATTATATCTGTATGTCCACTTTCCTCTATCACTAGTATTAAGCAGGTTATGCTCTCTTGCATAACTTAAAGAGTCTTGTTTTAATGTTTCCTGTAAAGACTTAAAAGATGTTTGATTGCTCGTCTTTTTAAGATAGTTTGAAAATTCATTTTCCTGTAGAATTTCATCATCTCTGGCTGCTTTAACAACCATAGTGAATAATTTTCTCTCTGTTGTAGTTTCAAAATCGTATTCTAATTTATTATTAATTTTTAAAGATAAAATTTCTTTCTTAAAAATAAATCCCTTTTCTTCGGTCATAGGTATCAAAAGCTTAGCTTGTATCCATTTCAAAAAATATGCTCTAATTATCGATTCTGCTCCATCAAAGCCGGCGCATTTCAAAATGAAGGATAATCTCCACCATTCTTTTTCAGGGATATTTCTATAATATTCTCCTTTAAAATCTCCCTTTTTGTATCCACCTTTAATCTTCTTATTTGCAGAAACAACTGCAGAAGTTCCAAACATTCCGGCAAAAAGAATTATAATAAATTGTATTGCAAGTCTAGAAATTCTTTGACGATCTTTTGAGCTTGTATTTTTTTTATAATTTTTATCATAACTTGACCCTTTAAATGCCATATCTTGATAATATGAAAAATCTTTATTTATTCTTTCTCCGGAAGTAATTTCACCTTTATTTAATTGAACCAAGACAGTTACATAATTAGAACTGGAAAGTCCTGTCAAACTATTAAAAACTATATCTCCATCTAAAAATTCTATTTTCCCTTTATTACCAAAAGCCCAAATCTTAGAATTCGTATTATCAAACTTTCCTTCCTCCTTAGAAATAGTAATCTTAACTTCTTTTGGAGCGGCACTTAGTCCGTCATTTACAAATTTCCAAAAAATCATATCTGAATCATTTAAAAGTTTTATAAAATTTGTTACCCTGTACCTCAATACAAAAGTCTTCCTTTGATATTCTCCAAATCCAAAACAGAGTTCATAACCGTTTGAAGTTTTTAAAACTCCTGATTTGCCAGATTTTTCCTGTCTGCTTTTTTTTGTATTCCAATTTTCTAAACTTTCATAGGGAATTTCTTTTCCGTTTTGTATTTCAGAAACCTTAAAATTAACTATTTTACTTGTTCCAAGATTTCCTATAGGAATATAGTATTCAGTACCTTTTGATGGCTGAAAATCCATAATACTTTCAATATCAGCGCTTCCATCCTTGTTAATTCTAACTTTAATATCATTTTTATAAAATGTATCTGCAAAAGAATTATTGGACCGTATTGCCAAAAAGCCTAATAGTATAAGCGAAAATATAAAAAATTTTTTTACAAAATTTCTAAGATTTTTCATAAGCTCTCTATACCAACCTTCTTAAGATATATTATTTGCAAAACTTGTATTCGTCAAATAAGACTTAACAAGTTTTACAAATTTTGATACTTCTAATTTTATTTATATAGTATTTATTATACTACCTTATCTGGTTCCACCGTCGTCACCGCCACCGAAGGAATCATCTCCACCGCCGATGCTTGTAAAGCCTCCACCTCCATCAGAAGCCTCTTCAACACTTCTTGAATAAGCATCCACGAAATCATTAGAGAATGCATTAGAATAAATAACTGCCGTATGCAATGATTCTACATCCATATCTATATTTCTCAAAAATTCCGGAGATAATTTCTTTAATTGTTTTTCAACTTCATCTGCAACATCATAAAGCGTTGCATAAATTAACAAGTTTTTCCAAACTTTTATCTCTGAAATTTCTCTCTCACTCAATAATGAAAAATCTTTCAAATAATTATAATTTTTTACTAATTTTGCGGTAAATTCTTTACCTTTTTCACTATAAGTATGAGAATATTTGCCTTTACTACTTTTTTCAAAAAGATCATTTTTACTTGCATATTCATTGGATAGTTCTTCTAAATCTTCTTCTATTGATTCAAATTCTTCTTGATTATCCGTATCTTCCAAATAATCAGAAAACTCATTTTCTTGTAAGATTCCATCAGCTCCAGCAGCACCTGCAAACATAGCAAATAGTTTTCTCTCTACTTCTTCTTCGAAATCATTGTTAAAACCGCTCTTTATTTTCAAAGCCAATGTGTCTTTTTTAAAAATAAGTCCCTTTTCTTCAGTTACAGGTATTAATATTTTTTCTTGTATCCATTTTAGAAAATATGCTCTAATTATCGATTCTTGACCATCGAAACCTATATCTTCTAAAATATCGGACAATTTCCACCATTCTTTTTCAGGAATATCTCTGTAATATTCTCCTTTAAAGTCTCCTTTTTGATATCCATTGCTCTTTTTCTTGCCAAATATTTTAACAAGAACAACAATGGCAACAATTATACCTCCTGCAACATAAAAAATCTTATTACTACTTTTTTTATCGGCTTTTTTAGTATAATCGGAGCCTTTAAATGCTAAATCTTTATAATATGAAAAATCTTTATCTATAGTTTCTCCGGAAGTGATATCCCCTTTGTTTAATTGAACCAAAACCGTAACATAATTAGAACTTGTAAGTCCAGTCAAACTATTAAAAACTATTTTGCCATCCGAAAATTCTATTGTTCCTTTGTTCCCGAAAGCCCAAATCTTAGAGTTTGTATTGTCAAAACTTCCTTCTCCTTTTGTGATAGTAAGTTTAACTTCGCCGGGAGCAGCGCTTAATCCTTTGTTTACAAATTGCCAATAAATCATATCAGAATCTTTTAAAAGTTTTATGAAATTAGTAACTCTATATCTTAAAATAAAAGTTTTTCTCTGATATTCTCCAAATCCGAAACAAAGTTCATAACCTTTATCAGTCTTTACAACTCCTGATTTTTTAGCCTTTTCTTCTCTTGTTTTCTTTGTATTCCAAGATTCTAAACTTTCATAAGGAACTTCTTTTCCGTTTTCAATTTCCAAAACTTTGAAATTAACTATTTCACTTTTTCCCAAATTATTAATAGGAACAAAGTATTCAGTTCCTTTTGACGGTTCAAAATCCATAATACTTTCAATGTCAGCACTTCCATCTTTGTTAATTCTAACATTTATCGTATTTTTGTAAAAAGTATCTGCAAAAGAATTATTGAAAGGTATTACAAATAAGCCAAGTAATACAGCAGAAAAAACAAAAATTCCTTTTGCCAAATTTCTAAGATTTTTCATAAGCCTCCGCCTCCTATTACAATCTTCTTAGAATTTCACCTTTACCTAAAATCTCTAAAATGTTTGAAAGTTCAGGTCCATGAACTTGACCTGTAAGCAATGCTCTAACCGGCATATACAAGTCTTTGCCTTTAAAACCTGATGCCTTTTGAACTTTTTTCATAAAGCCTTTGGCAGTTTCCTCATCCATTTCCTCGATTTGAGATAATTCCTCCTTCATTTTTTCTTTTAAAATTTCTATATGCTCTACATTCCTCATTTTCAAAGCTTCCGGTTCAACTGTAACATCTTCAAATAAAAATCTTGATTGTTCAATAATTTCCGGAAGTCTTGAAATAGATTCCTGAAAAGTCTTCGTAATAAGTTCAAGTCTTTTTTCACAAATATCTTCTTTTATAAACCCTGCCTTAACTAAATAAGGTTTAACAAGTTTTGCAAGTTCTGAAACTTCCATCTTTCTAATATATTGAGCATTAACCCAATCTAATTTATCTACATCAAAAACCCCACCTGATTTTGAAACCCTATCGAAAGAGAATTGTTTAACCATTTCATCTAAAGATAAAATTTCTTCATTGCTTTCAGGGCTCCAACCCACAAGCGCAAGATAATTAATAAGTGCTTCCGGTAGATATCCTTTTAATCTAAAATCTTCAACAGATGCATCATCATTTCTCTTAGATAATTTCTTGCCACTCTTATTTAAAACTGTTGGTAAATGAACAAAAGTAGGCTTTTCAAAACCAAGAGCCTCATAGAGATAAATATGTTTAGGAGTTGATGAAATCCATTCATCTCCTCTTACAATATGAGTAATTCCCATTAAATGATCATCAACAACTACTGCAAAATGATAAGTTGGAAAACCGTCAGCCTTAATCAAAACTTGATCGTCCATATCATTTGTATTTATTGTAATTTTGCCTTTGATTACATCTTCAAAAACAATATCTCTATTTTCAGGTAATTTTAATCTAATTACATAACTTTCGCCATTTGCAATTCTCTTTTTAGCATCTTCAATGCTAACACCTCTACAAAGTCCATCATATCTTGGAATTTTTCCATCAGCCTTTTGTTGATTTTTTACATCATCAAGTCTTTCTTTGCTACAGAAACAATAATAAGCATATCCCTTTTCGATAAGTTCTTCTGCATATTTATTGTAAATTCCCTTTTCAACTCTTTCAGATTGGATATATGGACCACATTCACCAACTTCTGTAATCTTTCCATTTTCATCAAGACAAACACCTTCGTCTGCCTCAACTCCTGCCCATTTAAGTTCGTGAATCAAATTTTCAATAGCTCCCTCAACATATCTAGTTCTATCGGTATCTTCTATTCTAAGTAAAAACTTTCCTCCCTTTTGCTTAGCGTATAAATAATTATAAAGTGCAGTCCTAAGTCCTCCTATATGCAAATATCCTGTTGGACTTGGTGCAAAACGCAATCTAACCATTCCTCTTTCCCTCCTAAAAATAACATATATCTATAATAATTATATATCAATTATATTAATTTGTAAAGGTTTTTAACAAAAAATCAAGCTCAAATGCACACATAAAAACTGCGAGTTTATAAAGTACTTGCAGTTAATTATATTATCAAAATATTAAAAGCACATTTTTTATAATAATTTTAAGTGTCAATTCTTGTTATATCTTTAAGTGATTTATTACGATAAATTAAATCATCTCTAATAGTAAAACCTTGTTTTTCCCAAAAAATATTTCCCTTTTCATTTTTATCAAAAACTACAAGAGCAACTTTATTAATTCCCAATTTAATAAGTTCATTTATAGCTGTATTCAATAATTTAGTTCCAATTTTTTGATTTTGATATTTAGGATTAACAGCTGTATGATAAATATAACCTCTTCTTCCGTCATTTCCGACCATAATAGCACCTACAATACAATTTTTCTCCGCGACAAAACATGTATTAGGATTGTGAATCAAAAACTTTTCTATTCCTTCTTTTGAATCATCAAGATTATTTAATCCCATTCCCTTACAGGACATCCAAAGAGAATACACTTCCTCATAATCATCTATAGTCATCGGTCTAATTAACATACTTTTATTCCTCCTAAACTTGTAATTTAACTATTTCTTTCTTGCAACAAAATAATATCTGTGAATTCTACCTCTAATTACTCCTTCTTTTTCAAGAATTTCCTGTGCTTTAAAGAGATTTTCTTTATACTTTTCAACTTCGAAATAAGGAAATTCCCAATCTATAATCCTTGCAAACCAAACTAGAGCACCAACATCATAAAACTCTATCGGCCTATAAGCTTCTGCTTCTTCAACAATCTCAAATCCATTTTCTATAAATTCTTGTTTTGAAATATTCAGATAAGCTTTAGGAAATGGAATATCAACATTACCAATTAAAAGTTCTACCAATTCTCTGTCATTTTCAGCACCAACCTGTTGTGTAAGAAATAACCCTCCACTTTTAAGAACTCTTTTAAGCTCATCTATATTATATTTACCATGTCTATTGGTAATAATATCAAAATAATTATCCTTAAAAGGAAGTTCATCCCCACCATCGGCTGGTTTAAAATCTATTCCCAAAGGAATAAGTCTCTCTTCACATATCTTAATATTTGGATCATAACCTTCAATTGCTGAAGTATGTTTGGGATTTATCATAAAAGATAAAAGAAATTCTCCACCGCCAGTTTCCATATCCAACAAATAATCATTTTCTCTTAAATAAGATTTTATAATGCTTTCAAAATCCCATGGAAGATCATCTTCTTCTCTATATCTTTCTCTAATGTGAGAAAAATCCCAACCTTTAATATGGGCAATTTCCTGCTCATGTAACCATTCATTTAAAAGTATCTGTTTATCCATATTTTTCCCCTTAAACTCCTACTTTTTTTATCTAACAATTGAATTATCCGTCATCAAATTAGCTATATGATGAGAAATCATAGAAACTTGCATTGACATTTCAACATGATAATTTTTATCTATACATTCATCCCAATACTCAAGATGCTTTTTATCTATCCACGAATCAGACTCTTCCACTCTTATTCCATTTTCTCCCTGAATTGAATACCAATAAAGATACTCTTCATCATCACATTTTTCTCTAAAAATAGTTTCTACATACATTCTCTCTCCGTCCAAAGTAAGTAATACTTCCTCCATATTTTCATTTAAAAAATTCATCCACTTATCTACTACTTCCGACTTCCCTTTTCTGACACGAAATCGTGATAATTCTATATTCATACTTTCCCCCAAAAAATAGTACTTTTTTTTATATTTGACTTTCTAAAAATTTACAATATTCTAAATTATCTTCTGTAATTTTATCACAATGCCCATAACCTTCCCATACTTTTAATTTAACATAAGGTAGTTTTTTGGGTATCACCTTCTTCGCTTCTTTATAATCAAACTCTTTAGAACCATAACAAAAAATCAGCTTTTCTTGCTCATCCTTAGATAAATCTGGGATTTTTACAAAAGAGCAATCGTGAATTATATTCACAATACTTTCATCATCCATCCTTATAAAAGACTCTGCCATTATTTTACCAAATTCCGCTCCATATAGAGCGGTCATTTTTTCTACAGCAAAATTCTTATCTTTAAGAGCTTTCTTATGTTTTCTCAAAAAAACTTTCTTAAAAAGAAAATCTAAAAAATAGGCTTTTTGCCACAAACTAGCTCCTTCAAAAACACATTTATCTATAGTTATATCTTTAGTATTTAATAAATTTAACAATACTACTCCACCTAAAGAGGCTCCAAAAGCTAAATTTATCTTATCTATTCCGTTTTCAATTAAATAATTCTTTATTTTATTAGCTTCCATTTCCGCTGACTTATATACTTCTCTTGACTTTCCATGTGCTGATAAGTCCGGAATTATATATCTATAATCCCCTAATATATTGTCAGCAATTAAAAATTTCATTCCCTCAGCAGAAGATAACATAGGATGAATAAGTAATATTACCTTTTCGCCACCCTTATTAATATCAACAAAATTCATTTTTTGCTCCTTAATTTCCGTATTATCAATAATCTTTTTAATTTAATTCTATTATACCACTTGTTACAATTCTAATCTATATATAAATTTAAAAGAGAGTGATTTCTCACTCTCTCAAATAGTTTTTTGCTTGCAAATTAGAAAAATTTATACAAAAATGTATATTAATCTTTATTGGAGCTTTAGGAGATCTTCAGAGCAACTGTATCTTTTGATACAATTGCCCCGTCAGACCTACTATTGCTTGTAAACAAGCAAAGTTAGGGCTAGATTGACTTCGTTTCACTTCACTCAAGATGACGTGTTGGGAGTATTACTTTTCAAGTTGATATGACGTGAAATATTTAGTTTCATATAATTTTTTTAATAATTAAAAAATTTTTTCAAACACTTGGTATTTTTTAGAATTTTTGAAGATTATTTACTTTTGACGTCTTGCCATTAAACGAAGATTTCTCCTTATACGTCATTTCGACCGAAACGAAGTGTAGCGGAGAAATCTCATTTTATTTTTAAACAGCAAAAAGTTGGTATAATGTAAAATTGTCCAAATCTTTGATTTGGTAACAATCGACTGTGGAAATCTCATACTTTTGCTTTAGCAAAAGTAAATGTATCGAAGATACATAGAATACAAATTTATTTTTTACAACAAAAAAGACAGCATCTCAACCGTCTAATTTCTTTTAATTAAAACACAAAATCTACTAATTCTAAAAAACAATAAACTTTGATTCATTTTTATTTCTATTAATTTTTTTCAATCCCATTTTTATCAATGGATTTTTTGCTTTACTTATACGAGCATTGTTATGACAAGCTTTTACACAAGCCATACAGACAATACAAGCATTCTTGTCAGTTACAATATTATTATCTATACAAGCTTTAGGACATTTTTTTATACAAACACCACAATTATCACAAAGCTCGTAATCAGTTTTTGGAATAGTAAATATTCTTCTCCCAGTATGTACAGGTTTTATATCAGCAACTTTGCCGATAAATCTATCAAATAAGCTTAAGTTTTTATTCTTTTCTATATTATTTTTTAATTCTTCTATTATTTTCTTTCCAAATGAAATTGCCACATTAATATCTTCTGTGTTAGGTCTATTTATAGCAACGGGTAGCTCTTTTGTTGAAAAAGAATGCTCCCCAATAAACTCTCCATATCCCACAACATTGCCATTATTCTTTTTTACTATAGAAACAATCTCCCTTTTAGCAAACATAATTACAGCATTTCCATATAGTAAAACTATAGCGACAGCTTTATTATTAAAATCAATATTCTTTATATAATTTCTAAACTCTTTATACAAAAATCCACCATAAACTGGTGCTCCTAAAATAATTAAATCATCTTTAATAGTATCAATTTTTTCTTTCTTTGAAATTCTATTACCCTCTGTTAAATCAACATACTCTACTTGTTTTGACTCAATCCCTTTAATTACATTCTTAATTATTTTTTTAGTAGTTCCCGTAGGTGAAAAATAAATTACCTTAACTTTTGGAGAAAAAGATTCTTTCTCATCCAAAATATTATCATCTAAAGAAAGCTCTAAATTTTGATTATTCTTATATTCCATAGTACTACTCATATCTATTCGCCTCTTATAAATATTTTTAAATAATTTATAAACCAAATTATAACTTTCAAAAAAATATTACTCTACTGTTTCAAATATACCCTTTGACTAATTTAGCTAACAAAAATAAAACTACTTGGAAAAAGTTAAAAAAATATATAACTATACAAATCAAACTAAATATAAATTTAAAAATTATCGATATAATAATCTATATAGGGGTATCACTATAATGTAAATAGTTTTTTTGTGCAATAAATTACATATATATATAATTTACGTAAAAGTATTATAAATTTACTTCAATTTTTTGAATTAAATTTTGATACTTTTTAAGTTTTTAAGAAAGGAGGGATGATAAAAGTTAGCACCAAAAAATATTTTGATTAAGATGAATGGAAGGAGGCTCTTTATGACTAATAAGACAACATCATCAATAAAATCAAATAACAAACCAGTACACAAACTAGGATTTTTTGGTTTTTTTGCGATAACAGCATCTATGGTAATGACGGTATATGAGTATCCGTCTTTTGCTAGTTCCGGTTTTCAACTTGTATTCTTTCTAATTGTTGGAGGGATTTTTTGGTTCTTGCCGGTTGCATTATGCTCTGCAGAAATGGCAACAGTAGAAGGTTGGGAATCTGGAGGTATTTACTCGTGGGTTGGAAATACTCTAGGTCAACGATGGGGATTTTCAGCTCTATTTTTTCAATGGTTTCAAATAACAGTAGGATTTGTTACGATGTCATTCTTTATACTTGCGGCATTGGCGTATGTTTTTAAAGTTGATGCTCTCTACAACAATCCCCTTGTTATGTTCTTTGGTGTTGCAATCATTGTTTGGTTACTAACCTTTACACAATTAGGCGGAACAAAATATACGGAAAGAATTTCTAAGATTGGTTTTCTTGGAGGAATAGTTCTTCCTGTTATTATACTTTTCATAGGATTAATTGCATACTTTAGTACCGGTGGAGTTTCTCAAATTAAGATGACAACAGAAACTCTAATTCCTAATTTCAAGGAAACAGGAACGCTTGTAATTTTTGCTTCTTTCATTCTTGGTTACATGGGTGTAGAAGCATCAGCTTCTCACGTTAACGAACTTAAGAATCCGACAAGAACATATCCTTTAGTTATGATTGTATTAACTATACTTACAATTTTACTTGATGCACTTGGCGGACTTGCCATAGCTACAACTCTTCCGGAAAAAATTTTAAATGGTAATCTATCTTATGGAGTCATTGAAGCCTTTGAAATTATCTTTATAGAACATTTTGGTTCACAATATAATTGGCTTGTTTTAATTGTTGCTATACTATTAGCTCTTGGTGTATTAGCAGAAATATCTTCTTGGATTGTTGGCCCTTCAAGAGCTCTATTAGAAGCTGCAAATGATAAAATTTTACCTCCATCTTTTGCAAAAACAAATAAAAATGGAGTATCTGTAAAAACGGTTATCCTTCAAGCCATTATAGTAACAATTTGGGATGCAGTTCTATGTGGTTCTATAGCATTGGCAGGAGGTTCTGATTCATCAGTTGGTTATTTAACAGCAATAGGACTTACAGTTGTAATCTATTTGGTTGGATATATATTATTCTTCTTAGGATATTTCGTTTTAATATTGAAAAAATCTAATTTAAAACGTACATTCCAAGTTCCTGGTGGAAGAATTTCTAAAATAATTGTTGCTACTATAGGCTTACTTATTACAATAGCAACTTTAATAATTTCATTTTTCCCATCATCAAAATTAACAACTGCAGACAATCAAGTATATCAAATTGTACTAATTATATGCTTTATTATCTCCTTAATAGTTCCTATAATTATTTATTCAAATAAACATAGATGGGCAGCAAAATATGATGATAAAAATAAGTAGTTATTATAAATTATTAACTACATTGATATAGTTCAAATTTTATTTACAGAAAGGAAGCTTAATATGAGTAAAAAAATATCAAAATCAAGTAGGAAAAGCACTAATCATATCAGTGATATTCTTGAATCAATGAATCAAGAAACAAGATATCTTACACCAATTTTTGGGACAGAAGCTAGTGATATTGAAATGCCAAACAAAAAAATAAATGAAAATCCTGTTGCTCCTCAAGTTGCAGCAGAAATTATTAGAGAATATTTAAAAACAGAAGGAAACGCAACACAAAACCTTGCAACTTTCTGTCAAACTTATATGGAACCAACTGCAACAGCATTAATGGCAGAAAATTTCGAAAAAAATGCAATTGATAAAGATGAATATCCAATGACTGCAGACCTTGAAAACAGATGTGTCGATATTATTGGAAACTTATGGCATATGAATCCAAAAGAAGAACCTATAGGAACATCTACTGTCGGTTCATCAGAAGCTTGTATGCTAGGTGGACTAGCTATGCTTTTCAGATGGAAACATCTTGCAGATAAAGCAGGAGTTAATAGATTCACCAAAAAAAGACCTAATCTTGTAATTTCTTCAGGATATCAAGTATGTTGGGAAAAATTCTGTCGCTACTGGGATATTGAAATGAGAACTGTTCCACTAGATATGGAACATTTGTCCCTTAATATGGATACAGTAATGGATTATGTTGATGATTACACAATAGGTATAGTTGCTATTTTAGGTATTACTTATACAGGAAAATATGATGATGTAAAAGCTCTTGACAAACTAGTTGAACAATATAATAAAAAGAAACCTGATTTACCTATTAGAATCCACGTTGATGCTGCTTCTGGAGGTATGGTTGCACCTTTTATAGAACCTGAATTAAAATGGGACTTCAGATTAAAAAATGTATGGTCAATTAGTACTTCAGGTCATAAATATGGTCTTGTATATCCGGGAGTAGGCTGGGTAATTTGGCGTAGCAAAAAAGCTCTTCCAGAAGAATTAATTTTCTGGGTTAGTTACTTAGGAGGAGAAGAAGCTACTATGGCAATCAACTTCTCACGTAGTGCATCTCAAATTGTCGGTCAATACTATATGCTTATGAGAAACGGGTTTAAAGGCTATAAAGAAATTCATCAAAGAACAATAGATGTAGCAAGATACATGGCAGATGAAATCAAAAAAATGGGAATATTTGAACTGCTTGAAGAAGCAAATCAAATCCCAATCGTATGCTGGAGACTAAAAGAAAATGCAAATGTACAATGGACATTATATGACCTTGAAGATAGACTCCGTATGCATGGTTGGATGATTCCTGCATATCCTATGCCTGAAAATATTAAAGATGTAGATGTACAAAGACTTGTTCTTCGTCAAGACTTCGGTATGCCTTTAGCAATTCTTTGTATAAACGAAATGAAAAAACAAATTGAAATATTAAACAATTCAAGAGTTGTTCTTCGTGACAATGAAAAGAACTCTAAGCCTGACAAAGGATTCGACCATAGTGGTAGATAATTTATGCAAAATACTAAAAGGGGCTAAAGTTAGCCTCTTTTTATGTGGACTTAAGCTTTAGGAGATCTCTCGACTACGCTTTACTTCGCTCGAGATGACGTGTTGGGAGCATCACTTTGCAAGTTGCTATGACGTGAAACATTTTGCTTCCTTATTTTTTGTTTTTGAAGATTATTTACTATTAACGTCTTGCCATTAAACGAAAATTTCTCCTTATACGTCATTTCGACTGTAGCGTCAGTGGAGCGAATCTAGCCCTAACTTTGCTTATTTAGTTGTAAATAAGCAATAGTAGGTCTGACGCAAAGATTGTTCAAATCTCTGATTTGAGTACAATCGACTGCGGAAATCTCATACTTTTGCTTGTAAAGCAAAAGTAAATGTATCGTAGATACATAAATTTTTACAACAAAAAGACGGTATCTCTACCGTCTAATCAAATAACTATTCTAAATTCCAACAAAAACTTCGACAACTTTTCTTATTTTTTCTAAGACTATTTCTTTTTTCTTTTCTCTTACTCCACCTCTTCTGGATAGTGGTGGAATTATGCCGTCTAATTCATCCCCAGCATATTCCACATATCCTTTTGATATGTATTTTTCTATAAATCTGTTGGCTTTTTCATTTAGATTTTCTTCAGCAATTAGTTGATTAATTTTAACTACTTTTTCTTTTTTTGCAAATTCATAAAAAGTTTCAATAATATCATCAGTATTTTTCAACTCTGACAATCTTGTCTTACTTATAAATTCCATAATTAAATCTTCTTTTGCTCTTGTTCCAAGACTTGATCTGATTACTCTACGAACTTCAGCTTTCAAGCTTTCGATATCGTCATTTTCTCTTGCCTTTTCAAGAATCAAAGCTAAAATATAGTCTAAATTAATTTCGTCAGTCTTTAGCAAATCAATTTGAAATTCAACATCTGAAAAGTCAACTTGTGCTTCTTCAGCTTCTTTGCTTCTTCTTTCATTCAAAATACTCTCTCTGATATCGACATATACACTTTTCATATCTTGCATTAGTCTTTCAGAAATAATTTTTTCAAAACTTTCGAATTCATCAAAATTTCTAAGAATATTCTCAGCTTTTAACAACTCTCCAAAAAGCTGTACAAATTCTTTTTTATCAGCTTCAAGTACAATTTCAGTTGGGTCAGGAAATTTAGCAATTATTTCTTCACATATATCCTTATAACCTTTAAATTTCTTTCCTGTTTCTTCATCTGTAAAGCCGTTGATGTATTCATCATAACTCTTTTCTAAAATTACGTTGACACTATTTTCATCTCCAAAAGTTTTAATCGCATCTTCTGTAGCTCTTTCCAAATTTCTAAAACATACAATATTTCCAAATGTTTTTACTTTATTTAAGATACGATTAGTTCTTGAAAATGCTTGAATCAACCCATGATATCTTAAATTTTTGTCTACAAATAGAGTATTTAATGTAGGAGCATCAAAACCTGTTAAAAACATTCCTACTACAATTAGCAAATCAACTTCCTTATTTTTAACTCTGTTAGATAAATCAGAATAATAATTTTGAAATTCCTTTCCCTCAGTTGAAAAGTTTGATTTAAAAAGTTTATTATAATCATTTATTGCCTTATTCAAGAACTCTTTTGCTGTCGAATCCATAGCCGACGGTTCAAAATTTTCGTCCTCTATTTCACCGATAGCAGATGGTTCTTCATTGGCAGAAAAACTATAGATTGTAGCAACTTTTAATCTCTTTTCTTCCGGTAAAGACTCTTGTTGTTTTTGAAATTCTTCATAATACAATTTTGCAGCCTCTACACTCTGAACAGCAAACATCGCATTGAATCCATTTAATCTTCTATGTTTTAAATCATAAAACTCATTTCTATGTGTCTTAGTATCAAAAACCTTTAAAATATATTTTGTAATTTCGGAAATTCGTTCAGGATGCATTAACATTTTTTTCTCTAATTTCTTTAGCTTTTCCTCATCCGTTTCCATTTCAATTTCCTTGAATTTAGGAGTAATATTATTATAGTCAACCTTGAATTTTAAAACTTTTCCGTCTCTAATCGCATCGGTAATTACATAACAATGCAGTTGTGCACCGAATGTTCCTGAAGTCGTATCTCCTTTAAGAGAATTTTCAGGAAAAATAGGTGTTCCTGTAAATCCGAATTGATAATATTTTTTAAATGATTTTCTAATGTTTTTTTGTGCATCTCCAAACTGTGAGCGATGACATTCATCAAATATAAGAACACAATGTTTATCATAAATTGGATGATTAGGATTTTTCTTTACAAATTCATTTAACTTTTGAATTGTAGTAACAACAATTCTATTGTCATCTTTTTCAATAGATTTTTTAAGTTCCTTAGTGTCCTTGCTTCCATTTACACTATCTTCTTGAAATCTTTTGTATTCTTTCATAGTTTGATAGTCTAAATCTTTTCTATCAACTACAAAAAATACTTTATCAATAAAATCAAGATTAGTAGCAAGTCTTGCAGTCTTAAAAGAAGTTAGAGTTTTTCCAGAACCTGTAGTATGCCAAATAAAACCACCAGCTTCAGCAGTTCCAGCTTTTTTACCCTCATAACTTGACTTTATTTTCCATAAAATTCTTTCTGTGGCTGCTATCTGATAAGGTCTCATAATAAGCAAAGTGTTACTTGCATCAAAAACACAATATTTTGTAAGTACTTCAAGAATAACTCTTTTTTCAAAAAAAGTTTTAGTAAAATCTTCTAAATCACGAATAACCTTATTTTTAGCATCTGCCCATTCACAAGTAAATTCATAATTATTTTTATTTTTCGCAGTTGTATTTGCAAAGTATCTAGTATAGGTTCCGTTTGAGATTACAAAAATTTGCACAAATTTATAAAGAGAATGTTCTAAATTAAAGCTCTCTTTACTATATCTGTGAATTTGATTAAATGCTTCATGTAAATTTACTCCACGTTTTTTTAATTCAATATGAACTAAAGGTAAGCCATTTACTAAAATAGTTACATCATAACGATTTTGATTTTTTTCTCCAGCAGTAACTTGATTTACAACCTGTAAAAAATTATTGTGAATATTTTTCTTGTCAATAATCTTTATATTTTTTAAATGTCCATCATCAAAAATAAAATCATAGATATAGTCCTCTTGTATCTTTCTTGTCTTTTCAATCATTCCATCTTTTGGAGAATCCAAATACTCAGTTAAAAATCTATCCCATTCGGATTTTGAAAATGATACATTATTTAATCTTTCGATTTGAACTTTTAAATTCGCATACAATTCATCACTAGTCTTGAAATTTTTTCTTTCATATCCTTGAGAAACTAAATTGGCTATTAAATTTCTTTCAAGTTCAGCTTCGCTCTGATATGAACTTGCATCAACTCTATTATTTTTATCATAATGTGCCAAGATAATTCCTCCTGTCATCTCAGCAATAGTTGACACACTGTATTTACTCGTTTCTTCTGACATCTAAATACTCCTTCCATAAGTTTTAAAAACATATTCTAAAAATTCTTCCAATTTCTTCACTACTTCTTTATCCAATTTTTCAACCCATCTTTTAGGTATACTTTCATAGCCAAATTTTGCACCAGCAATACTTCCTGCAATCCCTGCAATTGTATCTGCATCTCCACCGTGATTTACAGCACTAATGATACAATCTTCAAAAGATTTCTTTTCACTCCAATAAATAGCATTATTGAAAGTATTGACAATATATCCACTGGGCTCTAAAAGAACTCTTTTTTTTAGACTTATTCTCTTCCCTAAAATATGAGCTTTAATAATTTCAGTATATTCCTTTAAAATATTTCTACAGATATCATTATTATGAGTAATATCTCCCTGAATAAAATTAAGTTCTAAGGATTTATCTGAATTTAATAATGAACAAGGCAGAGCTCTCATAAGACTTCCATTGCCCAAAGCAGTATTATCCTCTACAATATAATTTCCAGACTCCTTATAAAAAGCTATTGCTCTTCTACATTGATTTCCAATGTCTTTAGGTTTTGTATCATACCAAGCAACAAAACTATCAGCTACATCTTTCTTAAAATTCTTAAAATCATTTTTCATAAGAACTTCCATAACACAAATCGTCATCTGTGTATCATCTGTAACTTCTCCAGCTTTTAAGTCGAGCCAACCTCCACCAACTATATCAGTAAGTTTTCCGTATTCACTTTTTATTTCAGTAGCACTCATAAATTCAGTAGTCGCTCCCATTGCATCTCCAATCGCAAAACCATAGAGCGAACCCTTTAACCTGTCTTTAATATTATTCATACATCCTCACTTTAAATTATCTATCAAAACTTAATAATTTTTCTCTATAATATTCATATTGTTTTTGTCTTAATTCAATTTCCTTTGGCAATCCTTTAGAAATATTATTTACAATATTATCAAATTTATCAAGAATAGAAACAATATGCTCTTGAACTGGTATTGAAGGAATAAAAAATTTTAATTTTCCTATTTCTCCAAGATTAATTTTTATAGGAGTTGCATTATGCAAAATTCTTTTACTTAATTCTTTTTTACCTTGATTACTTTCAATTAAATATTTTAGAAATTTACTTAACACAATATCATTACTTGGTCTAATCAATGCTAATGTTACATAATAAGCTAAATCATCATCATTTTTAACAATAGCACAAGTTCCAATATCTCCTATTCTAGTCATAAAAACATCATTTTTTCTAGGTTTAACTTTAAATTTATTATATTCTTCGATTGTTATATATTTGTTAGTTCCATAAATATTTTTAATATCCTGAACACTTACAAAAGGGACTCCTATATTAACATATTTCGGTGTTTGATGAGTTCCATCATAAATTTTAGCAAAATCTTCCAATTTCTTTAGTTCAACTCCAAAAACAGTAACACCAACAATTTCTCCAACTTCTTTAAGAGAGTTTAGATACGAATTAGAGAGATATGCTCTCTCTCTCTCTCTCTTAACAGAATTTTCATCAAATGTCAAGAGTTTTTCGCGATAATATTCATATTGTTTTTGTCTTTGTTCAATTTCTTTTGGCAACAAACCTTTTGTATCAGCCAACAAAGATCGAAATTTATCAAGAATTTCAACTACTTTGTTTTGTATTTCAATTGGTATAATTGGAATTTTAAAACTTCCATATTGTTTTGCATTTATATTTGGTTGTGAACCTCTGCTCTTTGTATTGTCAACAAAAATTTTATAACGATTTGTATTTAAACAATAAAAAACAAATTTAGGTAAAGCAATTTCCCTATTTACAATCAATCTTATTAAATATCCAGCATATATACATTTATCATTAATTAAATGTATATAATTTTTACCAACGGTCGCTCCACTTCTAGCAAATAAAATATCTTCATTATTAAGAATATACTTTTCTTCTACTACATTAGGAGATGCTTTTTCTTTATTTAATCCACCACTATCGTTGATATCTGTAATTCTAATATATCTTGTTTCTCCATCGTAATCTATCGCAGATGCTCCTGAACCATAGCTTAAACTTCCAACCGAAATTTCATCTAATGTCTTCCATTCTAACTTTAATAACCTGTTTTCTTCTAAATGGCATGACAATTTATTCAAATATTCTTCACTTAAAAGCATATCTCTATAATATTCATACTGTTTAGTTCTAGACTGTAATTCAGACTGTAATTCAGTAACATAATTTGTAAATTTGTCAAGTGTTTTTACAATTTTTTCTTGTGTTTCTATTGAAGGAATAGGAATTTTTATTCTTTCAACTACATTACTCATTAATTTGGGGTTCCCCGACCCTCCTTTTACATGCTTTTTTGCTTCAATTTGTAACCAATATACTATAAACTTAACCGATAATTTTTTATTATCTTTTGGCTCAATCAGTCCACAAATATTTGTTACTGAGAACTTTCCATTTCTATAGAAAACAGTACCAGCATATGCTCCATCTGTAGTCCATGTTGCAAATTCTCCATCAAAATCATATGTGCTTATCCTTCCTATTTCTCCATTATTTCTTGTTTGGGATGAATATACAGGGAACTCACCTTTATGTTCCTCTAAATAGATTTTAGATATAACACGACCCCTCTTAATATTACAAACTTCTCCTAGTTTTTTCCATTCTACTTTCTCATTTTTTAGTAATTTATCTATTTTACTCATCTTCAAGCTCCTTTACAATTTCGTTTATTGAGCTTCTTAATTCATCTATTTTCTTTACTGTTTCTTCAATTTCTTTGTTTAGAACTTTTATGTCGATTACTTCTCTGGTATCTTCTTTTTCTACATAAGTAGAGACGGATAAGTTGTAGTCATTTTCTTCTATTTCAGTTCTATCTACATATCTTGAAAAATATTGTTTATCAGTTCTGTTTCTAAATTCTTCTACTATTGCACTTATATTTTTTTCTTCCAAGATATTGTTATTAGTTTCCTTTTTAAATTCTTTACTTGCATCAATAAAAAGCACCTTGTTTTCTGTTTTGTTTTTAGCAATAACTAAAACACAAGTTGCTATTGATGTTCCAAAAAATAGATTTTCAGGTAATTGGATTACACAGTCTATAAAATTGTTGTCCATTAAATATTTTCTTATAGTTCTTTCTGCACCTTTTCTGTAGAAAATTCCCGGAAAGCATACTATTGCAGCTCTACCATTGCTTGAAAGATAGCTTAGTGAGTGCATAATAAAAGCATAGTCTGCATAAGATTTTGGTGCTAATTTTCCTGCAGGAGCAAAACGTACATCATTAATTAAAGTCGGATCTGCATCACCTATCCATTTAATTGAATATGGAGGATTTGAAACAATCGCATCAAAAGGCTTTTCGTCATTATGTAACGGATTAAGCAATGTATCTCCCCTTTTGATAGAAAAGTTATTATAATTTACATTGTGAAGAAACATATTCATACGAGCTAGGTTAAAGTTAGTCATATTAATTTCTTGACCAAAAAAGCCCTCTTCTATGATATGGTCGTCAAATTGTTTTTTCATTTGCAAAAGTAAACTTCCACTTCCACAAGTTGGGTCATACACTTTGTTTATCTTTTCTTTTCCATCCATTACAATTCTTGCTAAAAGTTTTGATACAGTTTGTGGAGTAAAAAATTCACCACCGGATTTTCCAGCATTACTTGCATAATTAGAAATTAAATATTCATAAGCATCCCCAAAAGCGTCAATATGATTATCTTTAAAATTTTCAAAATTAATTTGAGCTATTCCTGTTAAAATATCTCTTAATCTCTTATTTTTTTCTGCTACTGTTCCCCCAAGTCTATTGCTTGTCGTATCAACATCTTCAAAAAGTCCTTTGATATCATCTTCAGACTCAGCACCGATAGCACTTTTTTCAATATCAGAAAAAATATTCGCAAGTTCTGTATTTAAGTTTTCATTATCTTTTGCATTTGCTACTACATTTTCAAAAAGCTGACTAGGTAAAATGAAAAATCCCTTTTCTTCTATTGTTCCACTTTTGAAATCTCTTTTTGCTTCATCATCTGAAATATCAGCATATTTAAAATTAGGGTCTCCTGCTAAATGTTCATTTTTATCAAAATAATCTCTTAAGTTTTCAGAAATAAATCTGTAAAACAAAATCCCTAATATATATTGTTTAAAATCCCAGCCATCTACGGCTCCACGAACATCATCTGCAATAGCCCATATTTTTCTATGAAGCTCTGCCCTCTGTGCAGTTTCATTATTTTCTTTTGAAAAATCCGACATTTTCTCTCCCTCTCTCTATTTAAATTATTTATTTACTATAATTTTTATAAAACCAATTCATAAACTAACAAATCCTCGCTACTTATTAGCTTAAAATTGTTATTTGTTGCAATTTTTTGTGTTGCTAATTGTCTTTTATCACATTCGATAATGAGTGAATGGATATTTTTATTTTTTGCATAGTTAATGAGTGATTTTGTTATTTCATCTGCTATGCCACATCCCCAATAGTCTTGACTTAAAATAAAGCCAATTTCGTAACTGTCTTTGTCGTATTCGTGAAAAATAATATGTCCAATTAATTTTTTGTTTTCTTTATATTCTAAAGCAAATACTAGTGGAGGATAAGACAGTGCATTTTTGTTTAAAAAGTCTTTTGTGTCTTCTAAAGTGAAAGGTGCTTCAATGTATTCCATCACTTTAGGGTTACTTAATATCAGATATAGGTCATCTACATCTGATTGTTTAAATTGTCTTATCCTACACCTTTTTGTTTCTATATTCAAAATATGTTCCAAGATTATCACTCCTAATTATTTTTTATTCCACGTCTTTTAATGATTCTATCATTGGAACTTTGCTAAGCATTATTTTTACTACGAAGTAAACAATGAATGTGAAAAATAGTGTTACTAGGGCTGAGTAAATGTAGCTTATTAATTTTACTTTGTTGAAAAATCTGATTGAGTCCATTGCAAGTTGTTCCATTATATTTATGTGCAGACTATGGCCTACAAAGACTCCGAGTCCTATTCCTAACATTGTTAGTATTACAGTTTCTTTGTAGATGTAGTTGTCAATTTCTAAAGGATAAAATCCTAAAACTTTAAGTGTTGCAATTTCTCTTTTTCTTTCTGAGATGTTTATATTACTTAAGTTGTATAAAACTACGATTGACAAAAAGCCTGAGCATATTACGATTACTAAAATAATTGAGTTTATGCTGTAAGATGCGTCATCAATTATCCTTTTCAATGAGTGTATGTTTGTGCCTTTTACGGCAACTGGATCTTTTTCTAATTCATTTATTACTTTTTCGATATTGCTCTTGCTTCCATCATTTAAAATTAGTAGTTTTGTATTTTTTATAGGTTTTCTGAAAAAAGTTTGTTCATAAGTTTTTTCGTTCATTATAAAGAAATTGCCAACATGATTTTCAAAGATTCCTGCAACGACTCCCTTATATTCTTTATTGTTATTTATAAAGGTTATTTCATCTCCAACGGAAAGTGAAAATTTTTCGGCTAATTTTCTATTTATATAGATTCCGTCATCTAATTTTTCAATTTTTTTGTCTCCATTATATAGTCCAAAGAACTTAGAAAAATCACTCAAATTGTCAGTTGTAAAGACACCTATTTTTTCATCAAAGCTCTTTTTGGATTTTATATTTACAGATACTAAAGATAAATCAATACTTTCTTTAATGTCCTTATTTGCTTTTATATCTTCATTAAATTTTTCCAAATCTTTTTCCAATGACATTGGATTGTAGATAACTGATGAATGATATTTTGTATATTTTGAGTATTGTAAATCGGAAACTCCGTCTAAGCTGTCTTTTATTCCAAATCCTAGCACTAAAAGTCCCATACAACCCATTACACCTATAATTGTCATTGTAAGTCTTAGTTTGTATCTAAAGACATTTCTTAGAGTTGCTTTTTGCAAAAATGAAAGTTCTTTCCAAATATAAGGTATTTTTTCAAGAAAAACAAAGTTTCCTGACTTTGGAGCCTTTGCTCTCATAAGTGATGAAATTTTTTCTTTTAAAGTTCTTATACATGTTATATATGACACAAAAGCTGTACAGAAAATTGCAATTAAAATTCCGACAACAATTATTTGTGGATAATAACTGTCAAAAACTTTTGTAAATATAAATGCTTTTAGATAGGATCTGTAAACAAGTGGAGAAATCACTTTAAAACCTAATATAGTACCTATTATTCCTCCAATGATACTTGCTAAAAGTCCATAGTAAAAGTATTGTTTTGCAATGTCGATATTACTATATCCTAGAGCTTTTAAAGTTCCTATTTGTATTCTATTTTCATCTACCATTCTAGTCATTGTTGTAAGTGATACCAAAAGTGCAATGAAATAGAAAAATAATGAGAATACATTTGAAACACCATAGATTCCATTTGCTGCAAAATAAACTTTTGACATTGCAGATGAAACAAATCCTTCTTCAATATTGTAATTTGGCTCTATCAATTTAGATAAAACTTCATCGCCGTCAGAAATTTTGCTATCTGCATCGGAAATTTTTCCTTTAGCATCTTCCAATTCATCTTTACCTTTATTTAATTTTAAGTTGTTTTCTTCAATTTCAGCCTTTTTTTGAACTAACTTTGAATAGTATTTGTCAAATTTATTCAACCCTTCCTCGTACTTTGCTTCCAATTCATACTTTTTATTTTCTAAATTTACGATTCCGGAAGATAATTTTTGCTCCGCTTCAAACAATTCATTAATCTTTGAAGAAATATCTGACAGACCGGCATCAAGCAAAGCTGAATTTTTTTTGATTTTTTCAAGAGTCGCATTTAAAACAGCCAATTTTTTAGTAATTTCTTCTTTTTTTGCCTTATATTCGCTTTCTTCAATTAAGTTTGCCTTGTAGTTTTCTTCAAGCAATTTTAATTCTTTGTTTTCATTTTTTATTTGTAGCTCAATATCGGTTTTTGAATTTTCCAAATCTGCTTTATCTTTTATTAAAGAATTATTTTTTTCAGTTAAAATTTCTTTGTTTTTATCCAACTCTACTTTTTTAGAATACAACTCATCTAGGGCTGTTGTCAATTTTGATTCATTTTGATTTATCTGCTTAATAAATTGATTTTTTTGATAATCCAAATCCGCAAATGCTCTTCTTAAATCTTTTCTTCCACTTTGTACTTTTTCAAGATTTTGTTGTAATTTCTTTTCACTTTCTTCAATATCAAATTTATTTTTATTAACCTCTTCCTTGCTATCATCTAATGCTTCTCTTTTTTGAGCATAAATAACATTATATACTTCTCCGGCTCTACCTTTGAATGAATCTTGTAACTCTATTTTTCTTTTGTTTGATAGTTTTTTATACTCTTTACTATTTCTATTCAAACCATTTAGGTCTGAAAAAGTAATTTTTGCATAAGAAAAATAACTGAAATCAAAAGTGTCTTTTGAAACTATCGCCAAATATCCATTTTCGGTAGTTCCCATTAACAATGTAGTTAAAACCTCAGGACTTTTGATAAAGCCTTTAACTGTAAATTTACTTTGTTTTAATTTTTTTACTTCATCTTTAAAAATTCCAAATTTTTCAACATTTTTAAAGTCTATTTCATCTCCGATTTTATATTTATCTTTTAATCTTTCATCCAACAAAATGTCAGAATCGGATTCAATATCTTTCCCCTCTACTACTTGAACGGTACTAATTTTTTCAGGCTTGTTTTCAATGGTAAAATCTACTTTCCTATCCTCATCTTTAAGATTTATACTGTATCCGTATTCAACATCCTTTAAGTTTTTTAAATTGGAAATTATATTCTCATCCTCTTTTTGCAAGCCAAAATTAGAAGAAATTTTATAATCGTATAAATTTCCTTCTTTTACACGTTCATCAACACTTCCTCTCATGATGTATGGAGTTATTTTAAGTCCTACAAAGACCATTACTCCAAGTGCTATCATAAATACAATAGATACAAATTTCGGAAATGTCCTAAAAATTGTTCTGTAAAAATTTTTAAACAATGTTTTTTTCATACTACCACTCAATTTCCTTTATGTTCTTCGGGTTTTTATTTAATATCACATTTTTTACAGTACTATCGTTAATTTCAATAACTCTGTCTGCCATTGGCGCTATTGCCTGATTGTGAGTTATTAAAATTACAGTTGTATTTGTACTTTTACATCTTTGGTGCAAAAGTTCTAAAATCCTCTTTCCGGTATGATAATCTAAAGCTCCTGTAGGCTCGTCACATAAAAGCAGTTTAGGATTTTTACATAGTGCTCTGGCTATTGCAACTCTCTGTTGTTCCCCTCCGGATAATTGACTTGGAAAATTTTTCAGCCTGTGAGATAATTCAACAGATTCCAAAACCCCTGCCGGATTTAAACTTTCCTTTACGATTTGCCCTGCAAGTTCAACATTTTCCAAAACTGTTAAATTAGAAATTAAATTATAGAATTGAAAAACAAAACCTACATCATATCTTCTATAGTCGTTAAGCTGTCTTTTATTAAATTTACAAATATCTTTTCCGTCTATAAAAATTTCTCCACTTGTTGCATCGTCCATTCCCCCTAAAATATTAAGGATTGTGGATTTTCCTGCACCGGACGGTCCAACGATAATACAAAATTCTCCATGTTCTATTTCAAAAGAAACATCTCTATTTGCAACAATCTCTGAACTCTTTCCTTCATTATATTTTTTATAAACATTTTTAAATTCGACAAAAGCCATAATTGCCTCCCATTTTAATTTATTCTAAATATATTACATTTAATATTTAATATTTCATAAAATTACTCAAACTAACCTAATTTTACTTTAGCACAAAAGTGATAAAAAATCAAGATTTTAAGTACAACCAAAACTGTTCTTTAATCAAATTTTTAATATCGTTTGCAAAAATATTCTATAAATTTAATAAAAAATATTTATTTTTCAATAATTTTTATTAACCTTTTTTATAAAAAAACACTTGTATTATTTATTGCAAAATGGTATAATGAAAAAAAGAAATTAAGGGGTGGTTTAAATGTTAAATTTTGTACTTGGTCCGTCAGGATCCGGAAAAACTAAATGGTTGATAGATAAAGCAAATGAAGAAGTGAGAAAAGGAAACGGAAATATCATCTTTATAGATACAGATGATTCTCATATTTTCAGCTTAGACCACAGTGTAAGATTAACAAATGCTAAAGAATATGGAATAGTAAATCTTGATAAATTATTCGGATTTATCTTTGGAATTGTTTCAAGAGATTATGATGTGGAAAAAATTTACATCGACGGTATCTATTCAATAATTGATCTTGATAGCGATAAGCTTTGCAAATTTAAAAAGGATGTCGAAGCATTTTGCAAAGAGCACAATCTTGAAGTTTTCATGGGAATTAATATTCCTAAAGAAGAACTTTGTGAGGGAGCTCAAGCAACTTGTGTCGAATTAAAATTAGACTAAATTTAAAAGGCATCGTCGGGATGCTTTTTTTTTGAGTATGAATATACCAACAAAACAACTTGAGATTTTTTTCAAAAGAAGAAATGAGTTAATTAAAGAACTTTCGATAAGAAAAATCGACAAATTATCTTTTTTAGAAAAAAATTATGAATTGATACAAAATTTAAATATGAAACCACTTTTAAATATATCATCGCTGGAAGAAGGGATGTATAATTACCAATACTACAATATTTTAGCGAAATTTTTTAAACAAAAATCAATTTTGTATTCAAATAACAAGAAAAAACAAAAAAAATATAATGAAAATCTTATGAAATCTAATAATTATTATGCAGAAAAAGATAAATATCTTTTAAAGATGATTGACTTCTTAGATGAAAAAACTACAGAATCCTATTTTATAGATATGAATTCAAAAAGACTTAACAATTCTCTTTTTGAAATTGTTGTGAAAGATGTTGATTTTGCAATTTTTCATTCTATGAATATTGAAATTTTACAGAAATTAAAAGAAAAGAATATATTTATTGATGAGATTAGAATTTCAAAGATTAATGACTATGTTAATACAAATATTTAAAAGGTTGTGTAGCACATACACAACCTTATTTTTTTAATATTACACATTTCTAAAAACTTTGTCAATAACTTCTTTTAGAGTTTTAGATTTTTCTACTTTTAAAGTTTTTAAATTTTTAAGATCAACAACTTCGTTTGAAGTATAGACCTTTTTATAGCCCATTCTGTCAAGTTCCGTTAATCTTTCGCTTAAATTCGGAACTTTTTTTAGTTCTCCTGTAAGTCCAACTTCTGCAATAAATACATTATCTCTTGGAACTGATTTGTTTAAAATTGAAGATGCAACGGAAATAATTACAGCTAAATTTACAGATTGCTCCGAAATTTTTAATCCCCCTGTAGTTTTTAAAATTACATTTTTATTATATAAATTAAATCCGGCTCTTTCTTCTAAAATAGAAAGCAATGTATTTAATTGATCTTTTTTAAGACTGTCTCCAATTCTTGCAGGATAGCTTGTAAAAGATTGAGAAACCAGACTTTCAACTTCAACAACTAACATTCTGCTTCCCTCTTTTACAACGGATAATACACTTCCACAAATGTCCTTTTCTCTTTGAGTTACAAAAAATTCTGATGGATTTTTAATTTCCAAAAGTCCATACTCTTCCATTTTAAAAAGTCCGATTTCACCAGTTCTTCCAAATCTATTTTTTGTACTTGTAAGAGTTCTTAAACTTTCGTCAGACTCTCCCTCCAGAAGCAAAACAGAATCTACCATATGCTCCAAGGTCCTAAGTCCTGCCATTTCATCTTGCTTTGTCATATGGCAAACTATAAAAATTGTCCTCGGCTTTTTAGCATTTTTTGCAACTCTAACTAATTCATTTATACATTCGACAGTCTGTGTTGGAGAACCTGCCCTTGACGGAATTGAACTTAACATAACAGTTTGAATACTATCTAAAATAACAACTTCAGCATCAACTTCTTCGATTGAATTCAAAGCCTCGTCCATACTTTGTGTTGATTGTATCCAAATATTTTCTGGAATTTCTTTTACAATTCTATTTGCTCTTGACTTTATCTGTGAGGAGCTTTCTTCTGCAGAAATATAAATAGATTTTACATTTTTACTTGCAAAGTCAAGTGCAAGTTGTAAAAGCAATGTGCTTTTCCCACAGCCGGGTCTTGCAGTCAAAATATTTACACTATCTCTTACAATTCCACCACCTAAAACACGATTTAACTCATCAATTCCAGTTATAAATCTATCATTTTCATTTATATTTACATTTTTTAACTTCTCAACTTTTCCCTTTGCAACAATTTTGTCGGTTGGACTTTTAACGTCGGAAACTTCAATTTCTTCTATCGTTCCCCAGCTACCGCAAAAACTACATTTTCCTTGCCAACCCAATGACTCTTTCTTGCAATTTGAACATATATATTTTTTCTTTATTTTCATTTTAATCACCAACTATATTTTAATGTAAAAACTTTTAAAAAGCAATAGGCGAAATTTGAATTAAATTTTTGCAAATTAAATTATTAATTAAATTATATGCTTGTATTGACTTTTAGAAATCTTTGTAGTATATTAACAACGAATGAATATTTTTATATAAAGGAGATAAAAAATGGATGTTTACGAAAAAGCCTTGTTGCTTCATGAACAATGGCAAGGAAAATTATCAACAGAATTAAAAGCAAAATTGGAAAATGCTGAAGATTTAACTTATGCATATACTCCAGGTGTTGCAAGACCTTGTATGGAAATAAGCAAAGACCCTTCTTTAGCTTATAAATATACAAGTAAAGCTAATACTATTGCTGTTATTTCTGATGGAACTGCTGTTTTAGGTCTTGGAGATATTGGTCCTGAAGCCGCTATGCCTGTTATGGAAGGAAAATGCTGTTTATTTAAAAAATTTGGTGGAGTTAATGCTGTTCCTATAGTTTTAGATACAAAAGACCCTAAGGAAATTATTTCAATTGTAAAAGCTCTTGCTCCTACATTTGGTGGGATTAATCTTGAAGATATTTCTTCTCCAAGATGTGTTGAAATTGAAAGAACATTAATAAATGAACTTGACATTCCTGTATTCCACGATGACCAACATGGTACTGCAATAGTTGTTACAGCAGCATTAATTAATGCATTAAAATTAGTTAAAAAAGAAGCTAAGGATATTAAAGTTGTTGTTTCAGGAGCTGGTGCTGCCGGATATTCAATCATTAAATTAATTATGATGTTGGGTGTTGAAAATGTAATTGCATTCGATTCAAAAGGTGCAATCAACAAAACAAATTCAGAAAATTATAATTTTGTAAAGAAAGAATTAGCAGAAATTACAAATAAAGAACAAAAAGATATGACTATGAAAGAAGCATTTGTTGGTGCTGACGTATTCATTGGTGTAAGTCAAAAAGATTTAGTTACTAAAGAAATGGTCGCTTCAATGAATAAAGATGCGATTGTATTTGCAATGGCAAATCCTCAACCTGAAATTCTTTATGCAGATGCAAAAGAAGCTGGAGCAAGAATTGCTGCAACAGGCAGATCAGATATGCCTAACCAAATTAACAATGTAGTTGCTTTCCCTGGAATTTTTAAAGGTGCTTTACAAGCAAAGGCTAAGAAAATTACTGATGAAATGAAATTAGCTGCAGCATACGGACTTGCAAGTATGATTCCTGATGACAAAATTAGAGAAGATTATATTATTGTTTCAGCTTTTGAAGAAAATGTAGCTGATACAGTTGCAAAAGCAGTTGCAGAAAAAGTTAAATAGTAAGTATTTAGTAGTGAAATCCTCAACAAATGTTGGGGATTTTTTGTTATATTTTTTGAATGTATCTTCGATACATTCACTTTTGTTTTCAACAAAAGTGTGAGATCTCTCGACTACGCTCGAGATGACGTATAAGGAATAATTCTTCGTTTAATAGCTTAACGTAAACAGTAAATATTCTTAAAAAATAAAAAATTTCCAAGAAAATAAAAAGTTTTACGTCATAGCAACTAGTATAGAAATGCCCCCCAACACGTCATCTTGAGCGGAGTGTAACGGAGTCGAAAGATCTCCTAAAGCTTCTTTAGGATGAAATTCTTCTAACTGATATATCTTCGATACATAAAAAATAAATTTGAGAATACAAAATGGATTGCCGTTTATAGACAATCCATTTTTCTAGCTCAAATATTTAAAAACAGTTCCTAAAACTGCACACATTCCCTTGTAAAACAAACTTTCTTCAACATCGAATTTACTATGATGATGCGGATATATTTTATCTCCATCATAAATTTTCGGATTTGAAAGCATAAAGTAAGTTCCTTTTGCTCTTTGTAGGAAGTAAGCAACATCTTCTCCACCCATGCTCGGATTTTTTATAATTTCAACTGAATCCTCTCCTAAAACTTCTTTTGTATTTTCTATAAAAAATTCAGTAAATTTTTCATCATTCATAACTACTGGATACATAAAGTGATAAATTGTTTCCGCCTTACAATTATAAGCTTTTGCAATTCCATCTGCAATTTCTTCAATTCGCTTTGCAATAAATTCTCTAACTTTTTCGTCTAAAGTTCTAACTGTTCCTTTAATGTAAACAGATTCCGGAATTACATTATGAGCAGTTCCTCCTCTTATTATGCCAATAGTTAAAACCGCATTTGAAATAGGATTTATTTCTCTTGAAATTATCTTTTGAAGTCCAAGTACGATTTCTGATGAAACAACAATCGGATCTGCTGAGAGATGAGGTGTTGCAGCATGTGAAGATTTTCCTTTTACATAGATTTCAAAAATATCCGCTGATGCCATTATGGCTCCTGATTTTACTCCTATTTTCCCATATTCAATAGGAATTAAGCACCCTTCATGAAGCCCAATTACTGCATCGACTTTTGGATTTTCCATACAGCCCTCTTCAATCATAGGTAAAGCTCCTCCCGGTGTTTCCTCTCCGGGTTGGAAAAATATTTTAACTGTTCCTTTAAGTTTATCTCTATTTTCATTTAATATCATACAAGCTCCAAGTGCCATAGCAGTATGTCCGTCATGTCCACAAGCATGCATATTTCCGTTTGTGGAAGCAAAAGAAAGTCCTGTTTTTTCAACGACAGGAAGTGCATCACTATCGGCTCTTATCGCAATACATTTGCCCTTTTGTTCTCCGTCAATTTGAACGACAATTGCATTTCCATTTAATAATTTTTTATAATTTACACCAATTTCATCTAAAACTTTTGAAATATATTCCATAGTTTTTGGAAGTTCCAACTCCAGTTCCGGAATTTGATGTAAATCGCGTCTTATCTTTATAACTTTTTCTTCTTTTTCTTTAACCAGCTTTAAAATATCCATAAAAACCTCCTTCATATTAATTTAATAATATACTCATATAATACCACTTTTTGAGATAAAAAAAAATAGGGTTTCCCCTATTTAAGCAATAACTTCTTTTTCAAATTTTTCTTCATCTTTGTTTACACTATCAACCAATTCTTTTCCCAATATTTTTTCAAGAAAAGGAGTAAGTAATTTTCTTGTAAATTGAATAAAAGGTCCTGCAAAAAATGTAATAATCAAAGTTCCAATTCCAACAACTCCACCCATTAAATATCCGATAATAACGAGTAAAAAATCGGAAATAACTCTTACAGTCCTGTAAGAAAAGTTTGTCTTATTACTTATTAATTCAGAAATTCCGTCAGTTGCTCCAACTCCCAAATCCGCAAAAATATAAACTGTAACACCGATAGCTATAATAAAAGTTCCTACAATACAAATTATGACTCTATAAATTAAATCTAAATCTTGTAAATTAATCCAACCAAAAATCAAATTCATAGCTTCAACTGTATAACCTATTATAAAAATAGCTAAAATTGATGATATATTTATATACTTTTTATCCACAAAAAATATTATAGTTAAAAATACTATATTGAAAATTACTGCACAAGTTCCATAACTTAATCCTAATTGTTTTGACATTCCAAGATCAACTGTACTTGCAGGGTCAACTCCCAAATTAACTTTAATTGTAAAAAATACCCCTATTCCCAAAATAATCATTCCGATTATGGACATAGCAATCCTAATAAATAATTTATCTTTTTTCATCTTTCTCTCTCCTACCTAGATATTTTATAAAAAATAGAAATTCTTGTCAATACAAAAAAATTGATTTATAAAAGAACTTTGTTAATTTTTATATCTATTAATCCTAAAGCAATTTAGAAAGATTTTTTCAATCTCTCCTGTTTTATGATATAATATGAATATGCTTATACATGATAAGTATATTCATATTTCATCATAGTTACATAAAGTTAGTTATCAAAAGGAAACTATGGTATAATATGTATATAGTATCTTAATTAAAATATTAGAGGTGTGATTTTGAAACAAGCTATTTATAGAGAGTTTAGGCCTAAAGATTTTACAAGAGTAGTTGGTCAAGCTCATATTGTTGAAATTTTAAAAAATCAAATAAGAACGGGAAATTTAGGACATGCCTATCTTTTTTCAGGAATAAGAGGAACAGGAAAGACAAGTTGTGCTAAAATTTTCGCTCGTGCAGTAAATTGCTTAAATCCAATTGACGGAAATCCTTGTAATGAATGTGAAAATTGTAAAATGATTTTAGAAGACAAGGCTCTTGAAGTTGTAGAGATGGATGCTGCAAGTAACAGACGTATTGACGATATAAGGGAATTAAAGGAAAAAGTAATCTATCCCCCACAAATCGTAAAATACAAAGTTTATATTATAGACGAAGCCCATATGATTACAAATGAAGGCTTCAATGCTCTTTTAAAGATTTTAGAAGAGCCCCCTAAACATTTAATTTTCATTCTTGCGACAACAGAAATTGATAAACTTCCTGATACAATTATTTCAAGATGTCAAAGATTTGAGTTTAAAAGGATTAATAATTCAGACATTGTTGAAAATATAAACTATGTTTTAAATAATCTAAATGTAGAGATAGAAGAAGATGGAATCAATTTAATTTCTGAGCTTTCTTCAGGCGCAATGAGAGATGCTTTAAGTCTTTTAGATCAAGTTGTAGCAACCGGAAAAGAAAAAATTACTATTGAAGATATTAATGAATGTTTAGGACTTGTAAACTTAAATATGTTGTTTGAACTCTCACAGTCAATTTTGAATTCATCCAAAAATAAAACTATTGAAACTTTTAGAAATTTGGTAAAAAATGGAAAAACTCCACATAATATAATCATCGATTTAATCAAACATTTCAGAAATATAATTTTAGTAAAGAGCATAAAAAAAGAACTTACAACACTAAATGATGTTGAGTATAAGAGATATTTAGAACATTCAAATAAGTTTGAAATGGATGAACTTATTTTCATTTTAGAAAATCTTTTAGATGTTGAAGATAAGATGAAAAAAAGTGATATGCAAAATGCTCTGGCTGAACTTTTAATTATAAAAATCTGTTCGTTTAAAAAAGAAAAATCTGAAATGGAAAAGAGAATTAAAACTCTTGAAAATATTATAAAGAGTGGAAATTTAAAAGTTGAAGTTATAGAAAAAGAAGAGATTTCAAATGAAGAAGAAGGAGAAAATGTCGAAACTGTTGAAAATACAGGAGAGATAAAAAATATAGAAAGCGAGACAGAAAACGAAGATATTGAAAATACAGAAGATATAGAAAACACAAAAGATGTAGAGCAACCTACAGAAAATAATGATGAAATTTACGAAAAAATTGATTTAACTCCTTTTAAAGATGTTTTAAAAACAACTATTTTCAAAAAAACTGTTTCTAAACTTTTCGATGAGAGTGTAAAAGAAATTTACTTTTTCCCAAAAGAAAATTTCTTACACATCGACTGTAAAGAGTATTTATTTAAGTTCGGAAGTTATAAGTTGGATGAAAATAATTCTTTTACTTTAAAGGAAACTGCTGTTTTAAACGAATTTTTTACAAAGGTTAATATGCCCGTTCAAAATTCATTGACCATTTATGCAAATTTTATAAATTAGTTCAAAATGTTAATTTTTAGGTTATTGTAGTATTAAAACGGAGGTATGCTATGAAAAAACTATTAAAAATTATTTTTTTACTATTCATTTCAATTCCTTTAGTATCTTGTACGAAGACAGAGAAATTATTTCCCGAAGATAGAGAGAAGTTGCTATTTGATGCATCTCAAACAAATAAGACAAATAAAGTAAATTTGGATATTTTTACTACTTTGCTGAAAGAGAAAAAAACTGATGAAAATTTTATTCTATCTCCTCTATCAATACAAAGATGTTTGGATTTAATCTCTCTTTGTACAGATGATAGGAAAGATTTACCGCTTTTTGAATTTTATGATAAAGCTCATCTTCAAAATCTAAAATTTAAAAATACAAAGTTGGCAAATTTAATTTTAATAAATTTAGAAAATATCAAAGGTGAAACTAAAAATCTTGAATATAGTAATATTAAGACCGTTAAATCAGCAAAAGAAGGAACAAAAGTTTATCAAAAATTTCAAAAATCCAATTTAGATGAAGTTTTGGATAAAAACAGTTTAGGAAATGATTTTGTAGCGACCTTTATCGACACAGTAAATTATGAAGTAAAATGGAAACATCCATTTGATGAAAAAAAGACAGAAAAACGAGATTTTACAAAATCGGACGGCACAAAAATTCAAGTAGATACAATGTATAATCATTTCGAAAATGTACGAGCAACTTCAAATGATGATGTAGATATTTTTTCAATCAGCTCAAATGGTTCAACTATTTATTTTTTAAAGTATAAAGATAATAAAATTTTATCTACAGAGCAATTACTTGATTTTATAAATTCGTTTAAAGAAAGTAGCGAAAGATATGATGTAAATTTCTATTTACCAAAGATAGATATTAAATCACAAGTTGATTTTAAAGCTCTATTTCAAAAGATTGGACTTGGTAAAATGCTAAATACTTTTAAATTAGAAAAATTATTGCCTGATATGAAACTTGTAGTAAGTGATGCGAAACAAACTTCTACGCTAAAAATGGATGAAAAAGGTGCAAAAGCTAAATCGGTAACTAAAACAGAAGTTAAAGAAATAAGCATGCCAAAGAAAAATAAAAATATTGATATAAAAATGGACAGTCCTTTCTACATCATTATAGAAGACTATGACGAAAACAGTAAGGCAAATTTAATTACTTTTACAGCACATATTGCAGATCCAAGTAGATAAGAAACTCACCCTTCCTCGATACTTTGCATCGGGTGATGCCAGAGAACCTTGTTGCTTCGCAATAATAAATATAAAAATATATAAAGACAATATGGGAAAATTTTAAGTCTGATATTGTCTTTTTTTATCTTTTCAAAAATATATTTACTTTATCTTGTTATTGTAAATTATTGATTTATCATAAAAAAAATGCTATTATAAAGGAAGATTTTTAAAGTTTTATGTTATATGATTAACAAATTTTTTAATATAATGTAAATTTGACACTAAATAATTATACTATTTATTTTTAGGAGGTATTTATGGCTAAAGGCGGTTTCCCTAAATTCGGTGGCGGAATGAATATGGGTAATATGATGAAACAAATGCAAAAAATGCAAAGAGAACTTGAAAATACACAAAAAATGTTGGACGAAGAAGAAGTTTCTGCAACTTCAGGCGGTGGTGCAGTTGAAGTAACTGTTAATGGTAAAAAAGAAGTTTTAAGTATTAAACTGGATCCTGAAGTTGTTGATCCTGATGATATAGAAATGTTACAAGATTTAATTATGACAGCTATAAATGAAGCGAATAGAAAAGCTCAAGAAAAACACGATTCAGAAATTAATAAAATAACAGGCGGAATTAATATTCCGGGATTATAAAAATGAATAATTATACTAAATCTATAGATGAAGTTATTCACTACCTGTCAAAACTTCCATCTATCGGAAGAAAATCTGCAACTAAAATGGCTTTGAAAATTTTAGAAATGGATGATGATTTTACTATTGAGTTTGCAAAAAGTCTTATTAATATGAAAAAGAATACTCATCATTGTAAAATTTGTGGAAATTTAACAGAAGATGAAATCTGCAATATTTGTGCTGATGAAAAGAGAGATAAATCAATTATAACCGTTGTTGAGGATATGCAAGGTGTTATAAGTTTAGAAAAAACTAAAGTTTATAAAGGTACTTATCATATTTTAAATGGTCTTGTTACTCCAAGAGAAGGAATAACTTTAGATGATCTAAATGTAGATTCACTTTTAGATAGAATTGAAAAAGATAATGTAAAAGAAGTTATATTCGCTATTAGTCAAACTATTGATGGCGAATTGACTGAACTTTATATTGTCGATTTACTAAAAAATTTCAAAGACCTAAAAATTTCAAAAATTGCTAATGGAATTCCGGTAGGTAGAAGTATAGACAGCTATGATGAATTAACATTTTTAAAAGCATTAGAGGATAGGAGAGAAATAGAATATTAGGTTTCTAATGTTTTATGGGGAGAAAATATGAAATCGACAAAGAACAATTTTATTTCAGGTGTTCGACATTCAATTCCTATATGGATAGGTTATATCCCGTCAGCGATTACTTTAGGCATTCTATGTAATACTAATTCGCTAGGTTTATTGCACGCTTTCTTGAGTTCTTTTGTTTTGTATTCAGGTGCTGCACAGTTTATGCTGGTAGGTTTTTTAACCTCAAGTGTTCCACTTGTTGGAATTGCAGTTTCCGTATTTTTATTAAACACAAGACTGTTTCTTATGTCCGCTACACTTGGAGCGACTGTAGATAAGGTAAATCATAAAGCGTTCCCTATCGTAGGATGGTTATTGACAGATGAAAGTTTTTCTATACTTTCATTTAATAAAGAAAAAGTAAATACGTCATTTACACTTGGAGTGCAAATTCCACCATATTTTATTTGGGGAATTTTTACAATAGTAGGTTACTTTTTGGGAGATTTTTTACCACAAAATTTAAAGGTTGCTTTCAGTGTCGGTCTTCTTGGACTTTTTGTAGCGTTACTTGTTCCAAATGTAAAAAAGCATTTAGTAACTGTGAGAGTTGTCATCATAACAGCAGTAATATATGCTGTTATCTATTACACAAAAGTATTTCCACTAGGTTGGGATATAGTTTTTTCAATAATACTTTCTTCAATAGCAGGCATATTCTTAATTGGAAATGAAACTTTAGAAGATAAAGAAGAAATAAAAGAATAAGGAGAAAATATGGACAAATATTACTACTACATAATCGGTACATTGGTTGCCGCTGCTGTAACAATAATCCCGAAAGTTCTTCCTTTATTCTTTCTTAGAGGAAAAACTTTTAATAAAAAACTAATGACTTTCTTTAAAATCGTGCCTTTTACTTCAATGACTGTGCTGATTTTAAGAGAAGTCTTGGTTGCAGAATCATCTGCAAAACTAATGTATATAATTACAATCGCAGTTGCGTCAACAGTTTCATATATAACTAGAAATATGATACTGACTGTATTTGCATCAATACTAACAACATTTATCTACATGAATGTTTTTATCTAAAATTTTTAAGGAGCTTAAAGCTCCTATTTTTGTGTAAAAAAAAGATACTGAATAAATCAGCATCTTTAAAAAATTATTCTTTTTCTATCTTATCAGTCAATCTTTCCATTTCGTCAATTAAACTTCCGATATACTCTATTGTATTAAGAAGTGGCTTATCTGTTGTAATATCAACATCTGCCATTTTTGCAAGTTCTACTGGATTTTTACTTCCACCGGCTTTTAAAACTTCAATCCATTGTTTTGCCTTTGAATTATCCTTTAAAATGTTTAAACACATTTGTGTTCCGATTGTTAAACCTGCACTGTAAGTATATGAATAAAGTCCCATATAATAATGAGGTTGTCTCATCCATGTTCTTTCAACTCCATCTACAAGTTCAACATCTTCGCCAAAGAATTTTTCCATAGTTTCTTTAAAAAGTGTATTTAAAGTTTCGGCATCAACAGCTCCACCTTTATCTATAATTTTATAAACTTCTCTTTGATAATATGCTTCTAAGAAATGTGTTACGAAATTATGATAATATGTTTTTGAAATGATTTCAGAAAGAATCCATCTTCTTTCCCTATCAGTCTTTGCTTTTTCAAGTAAATAATGAGCCATAATCAATTCATTTGTTGTTGAAGGTGCTTCTACAAAATAAGTTGAACAATCAACATTTAAAATGTTTTGATTTTGGTGGCAAAGTGAAAAATGACCACCATGTCCAAGTTCATGAGCAATAGTAAGGATGTCAGACATATTTCCTGACCAAGTTAAAAGTACATAAGGATGAACTTTATAAGGACTTGCACAAAAAGCACCCGATGCCTTTCCTTCATTGTCAACATAGTCGATATATCTATTATCAAAAGCTCTTTCCAAATATGCTTTATAATCATTTCCTAAAACTGATAATCCATCAATAACCATATTTTTACAATCATCAATGCTATAAACTTTTTGGAATTCTGAATCTAATGGCATTTTCATATCTGAAAAAGTCATTTTATCCAATTTATTTACTCTCTTTAAAAGTCTTGCATATTTTCTAATATGAGGTGCAAGTTTTTCCATAATAACATCACATTGTCTGTTGTACATATCCATTGTAACTTCTTGTGAAGATAATAAATAATCAAAAACGCTGTCGTATTTTCTAACTTTAGACATTGCCTTATCTTGTTGAACATTGCTATAATATGCACTTGCGAAAGTATTTTCGTATTTTGCTAAAGTCTTGTAGAATTTTTTAAAAGCCTCTCTTCTAAATTCAGTATTTGAATCAACTTCAAAACATCCTTCAAAAATATTGTAAGTCATTGGAGTTTTTACACCATTTACTTCAACATCTTCAAAAGATAAATCTTGCATTTTTGATTGTTGATATACTCTATAAGGAGTTTCAAAACTTCCTGATAAAGCTGAAAGTGTGCTTTCAACTTCTTTTGATAAAGTATGATCTTTTCTATCTAAAAGTTTTTCTAAAAATCTTCTATTTTCAGAATTTTCTTTCATAGCTTTTTCTATAATTCTTTTATCATTTGCTAAAATTTCAGTTTCAACAAAGCTAAGTTTTGCATAAACCGGAGCAATGGTATTTTCAAAATCTACCATTCTTTCAAATTGTTCTTTTCCACCTAAATCTGTTTCATAATCCAAACTTGCATAATTTGCAGTTAAATCAATCAATACATAAATAGGTTTTAAATCTTCCAAACAACTGTTAATAGTACAATAGCAGTCAAGTTTTCCTTCATAAATCTTTACAAGTTCATCTGTTTTTTCAACAATTTCCTTAAGAGCCTTTTTGTAATCTTCTTCTGTTTTAAAAAGATCACTCAAATTCCAAGTTAAACTTTTATCAACTTCATTTCTTTTCATATCATACCTCCAAAAATGTTTTCTTTCACAATATCTATTCTACCATATTTCAAAAATTTTTTCATTAGTTTATTGTAAAATAATTGACTTAAAAAAATGAATTTAAAATAATTGTTTAAATTTTTTAAAAATAGCAAAAAATACATAAAAAATTTTTATAAACACCATTTTTAGTATTGAGTTTTTTCTGAATTTCTTGTAAAATATTGTTATACAAAATACAAAATTTTGTAAGTTTTGATATTTTAATTTTTTTATTTTTAAGGAGAGAGAATGTAATGAGCAAAAAAAATAGCATAATTGATATGTTAACATTCGGATTTGCACTTTTTGCAATGTTTTTTGGAGCAGGAAACTTGATTTTTCCCCCATATTTGGGAGTTCTTTCCGGTAGTTCATGGTTTATAACATTTTTAGGTTTTACAGTTACAGCTGTAGGGCTTGCCCTTGTAGCTTTAATGGCAGTTACATGCTATGAATGTGATATAATGAAATTTTTCAGCCCAATAGGAAAGAAACCAGCCTTAGTTTTAAGTTTTATGGTTATTATGTGTGTTGGACCTCTTCTTGTAATTCCAAGAACAGGTGCGACTGCTTATGAAATGGGAATTAAACCTATATTGGGATTTCATAATACTTTTACTATAACAGCAGTAGCTATAATATTTTTTATGCTGACTTACTTTTTAACTGTAAGACCATCAAAAGTTGTAGATATTATTGGAAAATTTTTAACTCCTTTTTTAATTCTTGCACTTGTTGTAATAATCGTTAAAGGAATTATTTCTCCACTTGGAGCTCCTGCAGAAACTGCTAAAATAAACAGTGTTTTAGGAAAAGGATTAATTGACGGTTATCAAACAATGGACTGTTTTGTATCTCTAGCAGTAGGATCAGTTCTATTATTAACACTAAAAAATAAAGGTTATAGTGAACCTAAACAACAAATAAAAATGCTGTTTAAATCAGGTCTTATTGCTTGTACTACTTTAGGATTGATTTATGGTGGACTTACATATCTAGGAGCAACCGTTTCTGCAAAATATGGACTGGATGTTGAGCAATCACAAATAATCGTAAATGTAACACAAAATCTTTTAGGAAATGCAGGGAAAGTTGCTTTAGGTTTAGCTTCATTTCTTGCCTGTTTGACAACTTCGATAGGTCTTACATCTGCATCCGGAGAATATTTAGTGAATATTACAAAAGGAAAGATAAAATATTCTACATTTATACTTTGTATATGTTTATTCGGAACTGTAACTGCAATAATCGGAGTTAGTGGAATAGTAAAAATCGGTGCTCCAATACTTGCCGTTGTTTATCCACCGACAATAATTCTGATTATACTTGCATTCTTTAAAGATAAAATAAAAAATGATTTAATCTTTAAATTACCTGCTTTTACAGCAGTTACAATAAGTTTTATTCAAGTACTTTATGAACAATTGGGAATTTTTAAATTTATAACTGTTTTACCATTAAGCAGTATAGGTTTTAACTGGATAATTCCAAGTTTTGTAGCATTTGTAATAGCTTTATTTATAAAAAAGAAATAATTATTTAAGACAAAAGGTGATGTTATATTCAAATACATCACCTTTTTTTGTGTGTTTTCCAATTTTTTACAAACAAAAAAGCACGATAATTCGTGCTTTGTTTTGTTAAATTAGTCTTGAGTAGAATTCTACTACTAATGAGTCTTGAATTTCAATAGGAACTTCGTCTCTTTCTGGCATTCTTGTTAAAGTTGCTTTTAATCCTTCCTTCTTTTCGATGTAAGGAACAACTCCTAAGAATGTAGATTCAAAGTTTTCTTTGAACATTTCAACTTTTTGTGATTTTTCTCTTAAAGTGATTTCATCTCCAACTTGCACTGCGTATGAAGGTATATCAACTTTCTTTCCATTAACAAGCATATGTCCATGAACTACCATTTGTCTTGCTTGTCTAATTGAAGAGGCAAAACCCATTCTGTAAACAAGGTTATCTAATCTTGTTTCTAACATCATAACAAGAGCATCCCCTGTTATACGTTCTTTTTGTCTAAGTGCTTTTTCTACATAAGTTCTGAATTGTTTTTCCATAACTCCATAATAAGCTCTTAATCTTTGTTTTTCAAGTAATTGTAAACCATATTCTGTTAATTTTTTGTCGTTTCTTGCAAGACCTTTACCCATTCTTTTATTAGCTTTTGGGTGTCCGCATACATTTAAGCCTAGTCTTCTTGATTGTTTAAATCTAGGTCCCATCATTTTTGCCATATTTTCATACTCCCCATAAATTATTTGCCGCGATAATTTATAGCCACGCATAGATTATACAACTTTTTTAAACTTTTGTAAATAGCTTTTTTATGTTTTTTTCAATATTTTTTAAATAAAAGCTCCCCCATTTACATTTAAAACATGTCCTGTTATATAAGAGGCCTCTTTTGAAATTAAAAATTTTACAACATTTGCAATTTCTTCCGGCTTTGCAAGTCTTTGTAAAGGAAATTCAGAGAAATATTCGTCAATACTCTCCTTTGGAATATCTTTTAACATATCGGTATCTACTCCTCCCGGTGCAACTGTATTTACAGTTATTCCCGAATATCCAAGCTCCTTTGCAAGAGCCTTATTCATAGAAATAATCGCCCCTTTAGTAGCTGAATAATGTGCCTCAAGTGCTCCCCCTGTAACTCCCCATATTGAACTTATTCCGATTATTTTCCCATATTTATTATCAATCATCGAAGGAATGGCTCTTTTTATGCAACGATATGCTCCATGCACATTTACATTAAAAATATCTTCCCACTCCTCTTCTGTAATATCTTGAAAAAATCTTACACTTGCAATCCCTGCATTATTTATTAGAATATCGACATTTCCAAATACTTTTTCTATTTCATTAAACATATTTTCAACCTCGGTAGTTTTTCTTATATCCGCTCTTATCATCAAAACATTAGGATTATATATCTTTATCTCTTCAAAAACTTTTTTTGCCTCTATTTCGTGTTCTTTATAATTTATAACTATATTATAATTTTCTTTTGCCAAAGTCTTTGCAATTGCGGAGCCAATGCCTCTTGATGATCCCGTTATAAGTACAGTATCTCTTTTCATAATATCTCCTTTTTAAAATAAATACTAATTAAGTATACCACAAAAAAATATAAAACAAAAATTTTAGTTTCAGTTTAGGTATTTAAGTAAAAAATATGGTATAATATAGGTAACATTATATTTACATTTTGTGTAATTATAAAAAATGTTAGGGAGGTATTTGTATGAAATTAAAATTTATAGGTAAAAATATTGAAGTTACTGACGCTTTAAGAGAAATTACTGCTAAAAAGTTTGAAAAATTGGATAAATTTTTCTCTAAAGACATTGAAGGTAAAGTTACTTACAGTGCAGTTAAAAATGATAAAATTTTTGAAGCAACAATTTATTTACCAAACAGTACAATACTTAGAGCAGAAGAAAGTACAAATGATATGTACACTTCAATAGATATTGTTTTGGATAATCTTGAAAGACAAATCAGAAAAAACAAAACAAAGTTACAAAAGAAATATCAAGCCTTAGAAACTATAAGATTCGAAAAAATAGCTGAACCTTTGGAGGAAGAAGAATCAAAAATTGTAAGAGTTAAAAACTTTGATGTATCTACAATGTCTGAAGAAGAAGCCATTTTACAAATAGAACTTTTAAATCATGACTTTTTCATTTTCAAAAATGCAAAAGATTATAAAACAAATGTTCTTTATAAAAGAAAAGACGGAAATTATGGTTTAATAATAGCTGATTAAGTAATAAAATAAGTTTTAACCAAAATCGCAGACAAAAGGTCTGCGATTTTTTTGTGGAAATATCATTCTTAAAGAGCATTTTTAGATACAAAGCTTTTTGATACTATAGGTGCTTCTCCAGAACAACTGTATCTTTAGATACAATCGACTGTGGAGATCTCATACTTTTGCTTTAGCAAAAGTAAATGTATCGAAGATACATTGAAATTCGCTTAAAGCTCCTTTAAGGATGAAATTTACTTTTTTCTCTCTGACATATATCTTTCTACCTCTTCAGGAGTTAATTTTCTAACCTCTGTATTTTCATATTCTTGGTATTCTTCTACTATAAAAACAGGTTTCAAACTTTCACAAGTTTTTCCTTTATTTCTTTTTAAATATGTCTTTAAACTTTCTCCATCTTCAAAAATCTTATAAGAAAGTCTTCCATTTTCACTTAAAATCTCATAAATACCACATGGTTTTTTTGTCGTATAATCAGCTGTTCTCAAATATAATTTTGCAATTTCCAAAGATTTAAAAGGAAAATTCCAACGTTGTAATCCTCTCTTTTTATCGTGTTCAATACATATACATCTTCCACAAGTTCCACAGATATATTGAGTATGATTTTCCAAGCAATCTATGGGATTTAATAGTGGTGTCATCCTACTTTGATTTACATAACATTCTTTACACATTATTATTCACATCCTTAAAAAAGCCAACAAATTTTAATCTGTTGGCATTTATATTTTATCTATTATTATTTAATACATTTTCTAATGACTCTAAATCTTTTTCTCTTGTAAAATACATATCTTCATCTCCATCAACAGTATTGTATTTTACAATAGAATAATCTTTATATCTATATATTATAGTACCCCCATCTTTATACATTTCACTTGTAGATTTATTATCTTTTTTATCCTGTTCAAGTTTTTGTAACAGCTTATCTTCATCTAAAATTCCATTTGAAATGGCATCTTTAACTGAATACTCCTTTCCGTCCAGTTTTAATTTAAATTCCATTCCAACAGTATAAATATCAAAAGGCATTTTAGAACCTTTTTTTGCTATCATTTTTACATTGTTGTTTCCCAAATCCTTTATGACGAAATTTAATCCCTTTTCTTCTTTATTTTCTTCAGATTTTTTATCTTCTTTTTTATCTGAATTATCTTCTTGAATATTTTCTTTAACTTTTTTCTCTTTAACATTTACTTGACTATTATCTTTCGATTTTTCTTCAGGTTTCTCCTTTGGCTTACAAGAAACAATAGCACCACAAAAACAAATTATTAAGGCTGTAATCAGAAATCTTTTTTTCATAGATATTTCCTCCTTTATTATGTTAATTCAGTTTACCAAATATGGCAAAAAAAGTCAAATAGATTAAATTTACTATTTAACTTTTATTATCTAAAATATTCTAATGTAGAATATAATATAAAATTAAAATTACACCAAGTACAATTCTGTAATATCCGAAAACTTTGAAATCATGCTTTTTAATGTATCTCATCAACATTTTAATTGCCATAACGGAAACTACAAATGCTACAAACATTCCAAGTATTAAAATGAAAAATTGGAAAAAGCTAAATGCAAAGCCAAATTTTCTAAGTTTTAACAAACTTGCACCAAACATAACTGGAATTGACATAAAGAATGAAAATTCTGCTGCCAAACTTCTTGAAAGTCCAAGAATTAGTGCCCCAAGAATCGTAGCTCCGGATCTTGAAGTTCCCGGAATTAAACTTAAAACTTGAAAACAACCTATATAAAAAGCTAATGAATAACTTAAATCTTCAAATCTTTTTACATTTTGTTTTTTAAACTTCGGATTATTTTCAACAACGATAAATAAAATTCCATATAAAACTAAAGTAAATGCAACTGTAGGAAAATTATAAAAATATTTTTCCAAAGTTTTATCAAAAAGCACTCCCAATACTCCTGCAGGAATAACTCCGACAATAACCTTTAACCACATATTGATTGTATCTTTTTGTTGTTCCTTAGTTTTCTTTTTAGAAAACGGATTTAACTTGTTAAAAAACATAATTACGACTGCAAGTATCGCTCCAAGTTGAATAACAACTAAAAACATCTCTTTAAATTCAGCAGATTGATTTAATTTCAAAAACTCATCTACCAAAATCATATGACCGGTACTGCTCACAGGCAACCATTCAGTAATTCCTTCAACGATACCTAAAATAATAACTTTGATTATATCTAATAACCACATAATATTTCTCCTTAATATTAAATTAAAAATTCTAGTCAAAGTTTACCACATTTTGATAAATTTGAAAAGAGCTTTTAAAACATTTATAAAATTAATTTTATATTTTTCACAAAAATTATTTCAATAAAAAAATCGATGTGAATTATCACACCAACTTTCTCATTTATCTTATTTCTTTTTTTAATTCCAAAGCTTTTGTAAAAGCTCTGTTTTTACATAAAATATAAAAAACAGGAACTCCTACTACATAGATAACCAAACTTTCAGAAAGAATAAGCTCTCCTAATATAGCCCAAAAACCTACAGGATTTGGCATCAATAAATATATTTCCAATGCTATCGGAACCATTCCTACAACTACAGGTACCAAGCAAGCTAAATAGAAATTTTTAATTTTAGTCATAATTAATGCAACTACAAATGTTGCCAAAGTTCCGACCACCATATCAACAATTCCCACTGTACTTGCAATATTTGCCAAAAAACAGCCCAATGTTACCCCTATTACATATTCGGGATTAAAAAATGGTAAAATCGCTAAAATTTCTGAAAGTCTAAATTGCAAACTTCCATATCCCAGTCCAAAAGTTTCTGAAAGAATTGTCAATACAACATAAATTGCTGCAACCATTCCTTGTCTTGTAATTTTTTTTACGCTCATATTTTCCTCCTCTTTGGAGTGCTTTGTTCAACAAAAAAAGGGCAAAGTGCCCCAGCACTTGATTTTTAAAGTGGGTGCCAAGCAAAACACTATTATTTAAATTTAATTTCTATAAAAATTACCGTATAATTTTAACATAAAACAATTATTTTTTCAACCAAAAACAAAATATAATAAAAAAGTGTTTTTTCATAAAATACTTGACTTAATTTAAGTAAAGTGATATATTTATATTGTGTAATATAGGCATTGCTATATCTAAGATAAAATATGTTATATTAAAATCTAAATATTTAGATTATTAATATAATAGTATAAAAATAGTTGTTTAGTTTATAAAATTTTTACAACTATATTTGTTTTGGTAAATTAAAATAGGAGTGATTTTATGAAAAAAATAAAAATTTTGTTCATGTTTTTGGTATCAACTTTGTTGTTGTCGTCTTGTGCTACAAAGAGCAATGAAGTGGAACAACTTTATGGAAAAAGATATGGAGCTGTAGGTTCAGGAATTAGCGTAATTAAAAAGAGTAAATTATATTCAGTTTTGTATTTCACATTACCTGAAAATGCAACTTTTAAAAGTAATATTGAAGAACGTATTTCAGGTGGAAATTTTGACTATCCTAAAGTTATAAGAAAAAACGGAAAAAAATATTTAACTGCTGATGGTTTACCTGATGACAGATTTGAAATTGTTTCGGAAAATGTAATTGTAGATAACTATACAGGATATGAATTTACTCATTATGATAGAGTTCCGGATAAAGAAATGGAAAAATATTACGGTAATGTATATGAAGGACCTAAGGGTGGAACTGTTGAAATAGTTAAGAAGACTGAAGATTATTCTTTTATAAGTTTTGAATTACCTATGAATGAGGAATTTGAATATAAAGGAGAAGGTCCAAAAATCATGGGTGGTGTTTATGATAATCCGAGTATTGTAACAATTGGAGATAAAAGATATTTAAGAGCGGATAATTTGGAAGAAAAAAGACTTGAAATAGTTAATGATAATGTAATTTTAGACACAAAAACAGGCTATGAATTCGGCCTAAAAAATCTTAGCAAAAAATAGAGTTTAATAATTAGGGTTGATGAGTAAAATCTTCAACCTTTTTTTGTAAAAACAAAAAAAGTGGTGTTTTTGAGTTCATCACATTTTCACCACTTTTTATTATTTATTTTTATTATTAAGACTATTTAGATAATTGATCAAATGCTTCTAATGCCTTTCCACCATAGATAGTTGAAGGTCCTCCACCCATAAGAACTGCAACAGAAATTATTTCTGCGATTTCTTCTCTTGAAACATCCAAATTAATAAGATTTCTTGTATGAGCTTCGATACAACCTTCACAACGAACTGCTACTGCAATTCCAAGTGCAATATATTCTTTTTCTTTTACAGTTAATGCTCCATCCTTAAAAACTTCTCCAAAAAGATTGCTAAAAGCTTTCATTTCGTTAGGTAGAGCAGCTCCTAAATTTTTTGAGTTTTCTACAACATTTTGTAATCCTTTTACATGATCCATCTTAAAAGACCTCCTTATATATTTTCGTATTATATACCCATTTTTAATGATTTTAATTATCTTCTACTTATAAAACTTTGAAAAATATTTTTCATAAACAGAAATATTTATTACTCCACGACAAAAAAACGGAGATTTTTTAATTCTCCGTTTGGCTAATTTCTTTTTCAAATTTTTCAATTTCGTTTTTGACAAATTCTTTTGTTTCTAAATTTACTTTTTCATAAAAAGATATTAATTTTCTTGCTTCAGGTGTGAGTGTTGAGCCACCGCCACCTTTTCCTCCGATTTTTCCGACAAGAAGTTTACAATTCAAGTCTTTTTCAGATCGAAGTATCATTTTGTAGGCTTTGGAATATGCCATTCGCATTTCTTTACATGCTCTATTGATTGACTTATATTCATCAATTAATAAGAGTAGCCTATATAATCCATTTCCAAATGAATAATCTTTATTATACAAAGTTATTTTTACATTAAATTTTTGGGGAAACTCCAACATAATTACAACTCCTAATCTTTATAAGCAAAATAGTAACAAATAGCCACTATACTTCCTCCTATTATATTTCCTATTGTAACAGGAATTAAATCATATATAACTGCACCTGCACCTATATCTGATATTATAAAAGAGTATGAAAGATAGAACATATTTGCAATGCTATGCTCAAATCCGCAAATTAAAAATAATATAACGGAAATTGCACAAGCAAAGAACTTTGAGACACCATCTTTACACGCATAAGCCATCCAAACACCCAAGCAAACGAAAATATTACATCCTATTCCCTTAAACAAAAGAACTGTAAAGCTTTCTGTAGTTTTAGCAACGGTAATTTTATGTAAAAACGCAAGCATTTCCGGTGTCATAATACTTGCAAAATAAACAATCAGTGATACAAAAATTGCACCGACAAAATTAAATAAGTAAACAAATACCCAATTTCTAAACATTTTAGAAAATGTAATTCTCTTTCCCAATGCAGGAGCTAACATCAAAACATTCCCTGTAAACAAATCAGCTCCGGCAACAACTACGGCAAAAAGCCCAAAAGAGAAACAAATCCCTGAAATAAATTTTCCATAAGTTGCGTTTAAACTCGCCATTCCCGTATTAACAACTACATAAGACAATCCGCTTAGTGCTATAAACAACCCCGCTAAAAATGCCAAAATTAACATTTTATTTAACTTATAACCGGCCTTTCCCTCTCCAATCTTATACAACGATTCCAACAATTCTGATTTTCCTATAACTCCCATAATGTCCTCCTATCTTTATAAAAAAATAGAAACTTATCAAAAGTCGATAGTATAAAAATTATTTTTTCCCAAAATAAGATCTGATAGTTTCTATGATATTCATAATCATATCTACTTTATCAATCATAATATCGACATTTTCTCTAATATCCATTGTAGTATCTACAACTTGTTCTGCTACAAATCTTGTAGATACATTAATATCTTCGGTAATATCTTTTACATTTTCAAGTGTCAAATTTACATTTTCAATACTCTCTGTTATATCTTCTTTTGTATCGGTTAAAATTCCGTCTGTTTTTTCAAGAATTTTATTTGCATTTACGATAGCCTTATCAGTATTTTCAATCAAGCCCGGTAATTTTTCAGCACTTGAAATCAAACTTTCTTCACTTTTTTCCAAAATCGTATTTATTCTTCCAAACATTTTTATCAACTTGATAAAGAAATAAATACATAATAATAAACAAACTATCGCAACTAAATAAAGAATAACCCTCAAAGTTAAATCTAAATCTATTGTTACCATTTTATCCTCACTATTCTTCTGTTGTTTCAGTTATATCTGTTATATCCATTTCTTTGGATTCAGGAGAAATTTCAGTCATATTTCTGTTAGCAAAATTATCGTATTTTTCTCCTACCGCCTCTTTAACTTCTTTAGCTTTATCAGCAACAACTTTAACAGCATTGTTTACATTTTCACTTACATATTCAACACCTTCTTTAGTTGCTTTAGCAATATCTTCTCTCGTTTCTTTACCGGATTTAGGAGCAAATAAAATTCCAATTCCGGCACCAACAGCAGCTCCCGCAGCAACTTTTGCAAGACTTGATAATTTTTCATTTCTTATTTTTCTTCTAACTTCTCTTTCTCTTTCAATACGTCTTTGTTCAATATACTTTGTTAAACTCATAAAAACCTCCTAATTATTAACTTATTAATAAAGTCTTTTGGTTCCTGTTATTTTATAAACCTTCGCAATTGAAGGTGGGCAAACTGTCTTAAATCTCACGGTTTCCTAAAATAAGGCTGCCATCAAAGTAAGAACTCCGTAATCCCTTATAATAAATGTAGGTATAATTAAACAGGAACCTTAGACAATATTATTATAACACACTTTAGTTCAAAAAGGTAGTACAAAATAAAAATGTATAGAAAAAATTTTTAGAATTTATACAGAATTTATAAAAAACCGGGCATATTAATAAATTTTGTCGCTTTTTTATTGTATCATCTATTTAATAAATAACTACTAGATATTTTTTCTATAATATCTCAATTAAATTTTTAGACAAAAAAAAGACGATATTCCTATCGCCTAATTCCTTATTCATTATCTACCAACATCATTTTTTCTCTTTCATATCCGATTTTAACTCTATAATAGCCTTTTAATTTTTTATCCACTTCTTCGTCCATTGTGTAAGCTACAAGATGTCCTGATGTTATACTTTCCAATTTTCCATTTGTCGCAATTATTATAATGTCTTTTTTGTCGATCTTTCTTAAAACATTTGCACTTAATTGTTGATTTCCACGGCCGAAAACATAACCTTGACCACCCATTGGAGTTACAATTAAAATAGCTCTTTCGTCTCCAATTACTTCAAGTATATCTTTTTCGCTACAATCTTTTCTTACAAGTTTTTTATTTTTTATTATATCGACGCCCAATACAGTATATGGTAAATCCAACTCTTTCATAATATACATAGGAGTTGTTCCTGATCCAATTATATAAAAGATATCATCTTTCATATCATCAATTATATCACATGCAATTGAAACTTGAGCATCACTATCTGATTGAGGAGTTTGTGATTTTTTGTTTTGCAAATATCTTTGATCAAAAGGAACTTTTAAATAACCATAAAGTCTAACCTCCACTCTATCATTTCTAAAGGCATCTTCGTCAATATCTACAACATCTTTTTCAATTACAGGTAGTTCAACACCATTTATAACTTCAAAAAGCAGACTTCCGGCTTGTTCAGGAGTATTTCCGTAAACAGGTGAATGAATTTTTACTCCTGCAGGAACACCAATTACAGCAATTTTATCTTCGATAACGGAATAAACATCTCTTGCTGTACCATCTCCGCCCACAAAGAAAATTAACTCAATATCATTTTCTAAAAAGTATTTCAAAAGTTCTTTTGAGTCTGTAACTGAAGATTTTTCAGCTGAATTATATACAACTTCATAATTTAGTCCAAGCTCTTTACATTCTTCTTCTCCCATTAGACCACTTGCTGTATAAATTTTAAACTTATCTTTTAATTCAACAACTTTAGCTAAGGCTTTTTTTGCCTTTTCGGGAGCCTCTTGAACAGCACCAAGTGAAACTGCTTTTTCTAAAATATCAGCTCCGTCAGTTCCTTTAAGTCCTACTCTACCGCCCATTCCGGCAATAGGATTTACCAAAAGTCCAATTTTTTTCATAATGACCTCCGCAATTACAAATTTAATTTAGATTTAATTATCGTATATGTAATTATTTTATAGGGATTTTATACCCTAATAATATCAAATATAAAAATATAAACAAATATTTTTAACTAACGTTTTTATATTTTTGATAGATTTATTTAATAAACTTACAACAACTTTTTCTAATTATATGCAAAAACTTTTATTGACAATTCGTCATTGTTTTATTGTTATTTTAACTTTTGTAACATATTTTTTGTAAAATTAAAAAATCTTTATAAAAAAAAATGATTTTATTGAAAAATTTTTTTAATCTTTTTAAAAAATTAGTATTTTTTATTTTTTTGTTAATAGTTATAGTGTAAGTTATCAATATTATTTTTATAAGTAAAATATTTTAAAGTTTTTTAAAAAAAAGTTTTTTAATTTATAATTATTTTATAAATTTTTAGGGTATGTTTTCCATATATTACAAATCTATAAGTTAAAATAAAAACGCTTTTATTTTAATATAGCTCTTTTTTGTTAATTTTATGAATAAAAAATTTAGTTTGATAAAAAACTTTTTATGTTTTTGTAAAAAGACTATTGTATTTTTTATTTTTTTATACTATAATTACATTAAAGGAAAGGAGTTATCTTATGAGAGGTAATTGATTTCTATTCTAAATTTAAAGGAGGAATTTGATATGGCTGCAAAAAAAACACCATTGTACGAAAAACACATTTCATATGGAGGAGAAGTTGTTGACTATGCAGGTTGGTTACTACCTGTTAAATACGAAGGATTAGCTGCTGAACATAATGCAGTTAGAAATAATGCCGGATTATTTGATGTTTCACATATGGGAGAAGTTACTGTTAAAGGCAAAGATGCTTTTGACTATGTAAATCATTTAATCACTAACGATTTGACAACTATTGGTGACGGACAAGTTATTTACTCTTTATTGTGTAATGAAAACGGTGGAGTTGTTGATGATTTACTAGTTTACAGAAAAGGTAAAGATGATATGTATATTGTAGTTAATGCTGCAAATACAGATAAGGACTTTGCTTGGTTCTTAAAACAAAAAGGAAACTACGATGTAGAAATTAAAAATATTTCATCAGAAACTGCACAAATTGCATTGCAAGGTCCAAAAGCCGAAAAAATTTTACAAAAATTAGCTAAAGATGTTGATTTGGCAAATGAAATAAAATTCTTCACTTTTAAAGAAAATGTTCAACTTGGAGATTGCGGAAAATTCTTAGTTTCACGTACAGGATATACAGGTGAAGACGGATTTGAAATTTACGGCTCCGGTGAAGATATGAATAAATTATGGGATGAAATCCTAAAAATCGGCAAAGAAGACGGAGTTATGCCTTGCGGTTTAGGTTGTAGAGATACTTTGAGATTTGAAGCAGCTCTTCCACTTTACGGAAATGAAATGGATGACGTTATAACTCCACTTGAAGCAGGTCTTGGTTATTTTGTAAAATTAAAACAAGAAGCAGACTTCATAGGTAAAGCTCCTTTAGCAAAAATGAAAGAAGCAGGAGTTCCTAGAAAGTTAATCGGTCTTGAATTGACAGGCAAAGGCATTGCAAGACATGGAGCGAAAGTATTTAAAGGCGATAAAGAAATCGGATTTGTTACAACAGGTTATATGTCACCTACATTGGGCAAAACTATTGCAAATGTAATTGTTGATGCGGATCAAGCTGAAATAGGAAATGAAGTTCAAGTTGAAATTAGAAATAAAAAAGTTCCTGCTGTATTAATCAGTAAGAAATTTCTTAAAAAATAATTAAATTATTAGGAGGTAAATTCTATATGTATCCTTATATTTCTCTAACAGAACAAGATGTTAAAGATATGTTAGATAGCCTTGGTGTTAATTCTGTTGAAGATTTATTTTCAGATATTCCTGAAGAATTAAAATTAAAAAGAGAATTGAATATTCCAAAAGCAAAGAGTGAGTTGGAAGTATATAACTATCTAACTAAGTTAGCAAGTAAAAATGCATCTTCAAGTGAATATACAACATTTTTAGGTGCTGGTGCTTATGATCATTATATTCCTGCTGTTATTCCAACAATTATTAGCAGAAGTGAATTTTTAACTTCATACACTCCATATCAACCAGAAATCAGTCAAGGTACTTTACAATATATATTTGAATTCCAAACAATGATTTCTAATCTAACTGGTATGGAATATGCGAATGCATCACTTTATGATCAAGGAACAAGTTTAGCAGAAGCTGCAATTATGACTGCTCATCATGCTAAAAAGAAAAAAGTTTTAGTTTCCGAAGCCATTGCACCTTGGTCAAGAGAAGTTTTAAAAACTTATCTTCATGCTCAACATATTGAAATGGAAGTTGTTAAAACTTGTAACGGTGTAACTTGTATTGATGATTTAAAAGCAAAATTAAATGATGAAGTTGGAGCTGTTTTAGTTCAAAATCCAAATTTCTTCGGTAATATTGAAGATGTAACTAAGGTTTCTGAACTAGCACATGGATTTAAAAAATGTTACTCAGTAGTTTCTGTTGACCCTTCTTCTTTAGGAACTTTAAAGAAACCATCTGATTGTAATGTTGATGTAGTTGTTGGTGAAGCTCAATCACTAGGTATTCCTATTTCATATGGTGGACCATACTTAGGATTTATGGCTGTTAATAAAGAATTTTTAAGAAAGATTCCAGGAAGAATAGTTGGACAAACTGTTGACAGAGATGGAAAGAGATGTTGGGTTCTTACTCTATCAGCCAGAGAACAACATATTAAGAGAGATAAAGCTACTTCAAATATCTGTTCTAACCAAGGTATCAATGTTTTGACTGCGGCAATTTATATGGATCTTTTAGGTAAAGAAGGTCTTAAAGAACTTTCAAAACAATGTATAAAGAAATCTCATTATCTTTATAAGAAACTTTTAGAAACAGGTAAATTCGAAAAAGTTTTTGATGCACCTTTCTATAAAGAATTTGCATTAAAAGCTAAAAAACCGGTTTGTGAATTAAATAAAAAATTATTTGAAAATGGTATAATCGGCGGTTTCGATCTTGGAAAGTATTATCCTGAATTAAAAAATGTTATTATGTTTGCAGTTACTGAAAAACGTACTAAGGAAGAAATAGACAAACTATGTAAGGTATTGGAGGAAGCATAATATGAAATACGATAAATTAATATTTGAACTATCAAAACCTGGTAAAATTGGTCATAAATTACCAGAATTGGATGTTGAAGATGTATGTATTAAAGAGCTAATTCCTGCTGAACTATTAAATGATGGCGAAATTGATTTACCGGAAGTTTCTGAACCAGAAGTTGTTAGACATTTTGTAAATCTTTCAAATAAAAACTTTGGTGTTGATACAGGATTTTATCCACTAGGATCTTGTACAATGAAATACAATCCAAAAATCAACGAAGCTATGTGTGCTCTTCCAGGTTTTGCAACACTTCATCCAAATGTTCCTGAATGTGGAGCTCAAGGTGCTTTACAATTGATGTATGAACTTGGCGAAGCTTTAAATGAAACTTCTGGAATGGATGCTTGTACATTACAACCTGCAGCCGGAGCTCATGGTGAAATAACAGGTATTATGTTATTTAAAGCATATCATGAAAACAACAAAGATTTCCAAAGAGATAAAATTATAATTCCTGATTCAGCTCATGGAACTAACCCTGCAACAGCTACAATGGCAGGATATAAAATTATCGAAATTAAATCTTGTGAAAGTGGACTAGTTGATATTGAAGCATTAAAGGCAGCCGTTGGAGATGATACTGCCGGACTTATGCTTACTAACCCTAACACATTAGGATTATTCGAAAAAGACATTCAAGAAATCACAAAAATCGTTCACGAAGCAGGCGGTTTAGTATATTATGATGGAGCAAATGCAAATGCAATATTAGGACATGTTAGACCTGGAGATATGGGATTTGATGCAATTCACTATAATCTTCATAAGACATTCTCTACTCCTCACGGTGGTGGAGGTCCTGGTGCAGGTTATGTTGGATGTAAAGATTTCTTAAAAGACTTCTTACCGGTTCCTATAGTTATTAAAAACGGTGAAAAATACAGCTTATCTTATGATGTTCCAAAGACATTAGGTAAGATGAAAGATTTCTATGGACACTTTGGTGTACTAGTAAGAACATATGCTTATGTTTTATCAATGGGATCTGATGGATTGAAGAAAGTAAGTGATTATGCAGTATTGAACTCTAATTACTTAGCAAATCAACTAAGAGATTACTACAATCTTCCTGAAAATGTAAAATTCAAACATGAATTTGTACTTGGTGGATTGAAAAATCCTAATGGATTAGTAACTCTTGATGTAGCTAAGAGATTAATGGATATGGGATATCACCCACCAACTGTATACTTCCCATTAATTGTTCATGAAGCATTGATGGTTGAACCTACTGAAAGTGAATCAAAAGAAACTCTTGACGGATTTGCAGAATCTATGATTAAGATTGCAAAAGAAGCTGAAACAAATCCTGAAATTGTTCATGCAGCACCACATGACACAGAAATTAAACGTCCTGATGAAACATTAGCTGCTAAAGAATTAATATTAAAATATACAAAATAATTTAAAATTTTAAAAGAGAGAGCTGTTATGCAAATAACAGCTTTTTTGTTGTGTATTTTTAAGCTATATTTATAATTAATATGAAATAATTTAATAAAGAATCATTATCCAAAAATTTTCAGGGTATAAATTAGTCAGAAAAATTTAGGAGGTATTTTATGAGTAAACTTTTAAGTCCTATGAAAATAGGTAGAAATAAATTTAAAAATAGAGTAGTTATGGCTCCAATGTGTATGTTCCATTCAAAAACTATAGACGGAGTTTTAACTAAAGAGCATTTTGATCACTATGTTGCAAGAGCTTTAGGTGGAGTTTCCGGAATAATTATTGAAGCAACAATGGTTAATCCTACTGGTGGAATCAGAAAAGTAGATTTAGGATTATACAATGAAATTCAAATGAAAGCTTTTAAAGAGCTTGTAGATAGAGTTCATAATTATGATTGCAAAATTGGAATTCAATTAAGTCATGCAGGAAGAAAAGCAGATGCTTCTTATAATGATATTGTAGCACCAAGTTCAATTCCTTTTGCAGACGAAAAAGCACCAAGAGAATTGACTAAAGAAGAAATTATTTCTTTACAAGATGATTTTGTAAATTCTGTAAAACTTGCAAAACAAGCAGGTTTTGATTTTGTAGAAATCCACGGAGCACACGGATATTTGATTAATCAATTTTTATCTCCACTATCAAATCAAAGAAATGATGAATACGGTGGTAGTTTAGAAAAAAGATATAAATTTTTAGGAGATATTTTAAAAGCAATTAAAAATATCGACATAGATGTTCATATTAGAGTTTCTGCTAATGAATATGATGAAAATGGAAATTCTTTAGAAGACATTATAAGTATTCTAAAACTTGCTAAGGAAGGTGGAGTTGTTTTCAATAGTATTTCAAGTGGTGGTGTTGTTCCAAAAAGTCCTTTAGTTTATCCAGGATATCAAGCAGAATTAAGTAGAGAAATTAAAAAAGCAGGCCTTACAGTTTCTGCTGTTGGACTTTTAGAAGACTTTGGATTATGTGAATATTTACTTCAAAGTGATGCATGTGATATGATTTACCAAGGAAGGACATTACTAAAAAATCCGAACTGGGTTTACGGCGCAGGAGAATATTTTAATGAAGGAAAAGACATAGATTATCCTCTATATTCATATTCTGCAATTAAATTTTAAGAAAATTGTAAATAAGAACTCCACCCTTCCACGTTGCTTTGCATCGGGTGGGTTCCCGGGAACCTTGTTGTTTCACAATAAAAAGTAGCTTACCTTTGAGAAGCTCAATTAGGGATTTGAGTAAACAACGAATTTTGGATTGACACATTCAAACGGAAGCAAAAAAGATGACCACACTAGAGTATTAATTTACTCCGATGTGGTCATTTTTTAATAGCCTCTTATTGCTGCTACAATAGAATCAGTGTTCCAACGAACAATTTTATCAGCAGCTTTTTTTACTACAATAGATGTTTTTTCAGAACCCCACGGTTCAATTGCAATAATAGTTTTATTCATCTGTTGAGCTAGTTCAATTTCAATATTAATCCATTTACTATAAGTAGCATATACTCCAGCCAATATTAAAACACAACTGGCATGTTGCATTTGTTCCTTAATCGCTGCTCGTAATTGATAATCGTATCTAGCATTGTGAATTGGATCATTTTTAGGAACAGAGTAGTTTTTGTATATAAAATATGGTTTTGCATCCAACATATCGACTAATCTGTCATATGCATCTCCATAAACCCATGAATGGCTAATAAATAAATTGTAGGTCATCTTCAATTTCCTCCTTAACAAGTTATTTTTAAAGTTACAATAGTGATTATCATGACTAAATATAAGATAATGAATGTGATTGGCAGCCATTTTTCAAGTTTTGTGGTATCTCTATATTTCTTGTTTTTCTTTAAGATTTCCCATTCATCCTTCAATGGAGCAATAGGTAATTTTGATTCCATCTTATTAATCACTTCAAACTTTGCTGTATTAAGTAATTTGTAATTTCTTATAAAAAGAATCCAAAGGAAACAAATTACGATTCCTGCAGTAAGAATGAATATAGACTTTACATCCCATGTGATTGAAACAGCAGCCAAAATAGCTAAGTTCAATGTAATGAATATGTTATTCATGGAATCTCTTCTTTGACTTACTGAATTAGCTGTATCTACGCAAGTCTGCCATTGAGAAAGTATGATTTCAGTTTTATCTTCTTGTTTCATACATCCTCCTTATTTGTCTAGCTGTGCTTGTAATTCCCTGAAACTATCCAAAGCGTTCTGCAAGTTTTCGATAATCTCTCCTGCAAGTTCGTCCGGAGAAGGTAAATTATCAAGGTCAGCTAAAGATTTATCCTTAATCCAGAATATATCTAAACTTGTCTTGTCACGATCTAAAATATCTGTGACTGAGTATTTTCTAAAACGTCCATCTGGATTATCCACTGACCACGTTTCTTCTCTATCATACCTATTTTGTGGATTATAGCATTTGATAAAGTCTTGCAAGTCAGCATCTGCCATCGGATGTTTCTTTAAGGTAAAATGCATGTTTGTTCTTAAATCATAAATCCAAACTTCCTTCGTTTGCATTTCTGGGCTTGCCGGACGCTTGTCAAAGAATAATACATTTGCCTTTACACCTGGCTTATAGAATATTCCCGTAGGCAATCTTAAAATGGTGTGTAAATCTGTTGTTTCTAACAGCTTCTTACGAATAGTTTCTCCGGCACCACCTTCAAACAATACGTTATCAGGAAGAACAACTGCAGCTTTACCTGTAGCCTTCAAAATCGTATTAATATGCTGAATGAAATTCAATTGTTTATTTGAGCTTGTAGTCCAGAAATCTTGACGGTTGTAAACTAAGTCTTCGTCTTCTTGCTCTCCATCTTCATTCGTGAAGGTAATAGAAGATTTCTTGCCGAAAGGTGGATTTGTGAGAACATAATCAACTCGATATCCTGGATCAGTTAATAGAGCGTCTCCAAACGTAACTGGTGCCTCTGTGTAAATATCCCCGATATTATGTAAATATAAATTCATCAAAGCCGTTTTGAAGGTCGCACCGACAATTTCATTTCCATAAAATGTCTTATCTTTTAAGAATTCCTTTTGTTCTCTGTCCAAAGAATAGTTGTTTGGATTTGAAATATATGACTGAGCAGCCAAGAAAAATCCGCCACTTCCACAGCATGGATCTGCGATTGTCTTCATAGGCTCTGGTGCGATACATTCAACCATAGCTTTGATAAGCGGACGTGGAGTAAAGTATTGTCCGGCACCACTTTTAATATCTTCAGCATTCTTTTGTAGTAGGCCTTCATAGATTTCACCTTTAACATCTGAAGACATTGCCACCCATTTTTCGTTATTTATCATCTGTACAATACGATATAGGATAGCAGCATTATTTATTTTGTTTGTCGCTCCTTTGAAAATCTGTCCCAGCATACCAGTCTTTTCACCAAGCGTTTCAAGTGTGTTTTTATATTGTTCTTCAAGTTCAGCGCCCTTTAGCGTATTTAAATCCTTCCATTTATAACCTTCCGGAATTCCAGTATCACGATTATAGGGAGGTCTTGAATATTCATCCGCCATTTTAAGAAATAGCAGATATGTAAGTTGTTCCAAATAGTCTCCATGAGAGACTCCGTCATCTCTAAGAGGATTACACATCCCCCATACCTTGGAGATGATTGCCGATGTATTTTCATTTGCCATTATAATAATCTCCCTTCGAAGGCTTGTTTTAATATGCTTTGTCGCATAGCTGTTGCTTGTTGTAATGTATTAATAATAGTTTTTTCTATACTCTCATATACAGATAATCTTGATTCAATTTCATAAATAATTTGTTCTTGATCTATCAAATCAGGAATCCAAAGCGGTAAGTTGCGAATTGTTGTTTGGCTAATGGTATTCTGTCCTGCAGAAGAAACTAAATTATTCATCATATAATTTCTTGAATGTTGAGTATCCAAGCATAATTTAATAAACTTAGGAATCACAACACCCGTATCAAATTTACAGCGTATCAAATGGTCACAATATGCATACTCTTTGTCTTTATTAATCAATATTAATCTACCCACACGATTGGTACTTCCATTAACTCTTACAAAAATACCATCTTCTTCATCCAGTAAATATTTTTGTTGTTCAGTAGTCGTTAAATTAATGCTTCTCATTTCTGAATCAGCAATGACTGAATCATTTGTTATATTTGAAAGGCGCAAAACTTTAACTGGGGTTCCATATGTGCCGCTTCTTTTAGCTATGCCATTTTGTAAAGAAATTAAACATTCCTCCAATGTGCTATTAGTCGTATTTTTGCATAACATATCGCTAAGAACTGCTTGCCTGTACACTTCTAACTGTGTCTTAGTAGCATTTAAAGTTTCCACAGCATTATCAAGGTCAGAGAATAGTTCCTCAATCTTTGCAACAATTCGTTCTTGTTCCTCTATTGAAGGAACAATTAACTTAGATTTCTTTAAAATGTTTGCATTAAGATGAGGTGTTCCTGTCCCTTTCTTTTGCGTATTTAAAAGTAAGTATTTGCTTTCGATAAAGTACCTTAAATAATCAGTTGTCATGCCATCAGCATATATTTTATATAATGTTGAACCTACAATACCTTTAATAGCCCGTCCAGTTAAACCAGAACGAGAACCATCTCCAACTATCAATAAATCTCCATCTTCACATAGAAGAACTTTTTCTGTAGATGCATAATTATCTATAATTCCTTGTTCAAATGCTTTAATATCCACATAGGGTAAATAGCCTTTTATTGCATCCTTTGATTGTAATTTTGGCTTTTTACCTTTTTCCATGTGGAGAATGGTACCTAATTCTATTTGTTTCAAAGGTTATCCTCCTTATGCCACTAAAGCGACATTCATTTCATTTAATATATTTTTATAGTTGCCACCAAATGCTTCGTAGAAACCAAGTAAGCCTCCCTTGTGGTCAAATGGTGTATAATCTAAATCCTCATCCAAAATACTCAAAGATGAGATGATATGGTCTTTGATAAGACGAAGCCATTCCATCTGTTCTTCGGTAAATTGGGAGTATCCTGCATTTTTTCTAAATGTCCATTCTTTGAAATTGGCATTGACTCTATCTGCAAATGAGGTTAATTCATCAGTTGTTCCAATTTCAAATCTTATAATAGAAATAAGGTCTGTTAACTGTGCTACCGTTCCGCGCTTAACCTTATCTGTAAATTTTATATAATAGCAATCCCAAAGGCGCTCGATAGTGATATTTTTCTTTTTAAGTTTTTCATATAGAGACTTAAACTGTTCAATCACCATCGGTCTGTCTTTATAAGATTCATTGTAGATAATACGCAACGCAATAATCTCATCCTTATTTTCTTCAATAAATTCTCTGAATGAAGTAATAACCTTATCTGCATTCTCTTCTTTCTGAGAATCGAATCCTGCAAAGACTACAGAATCAAGATTGACAGTATCAACTACTTGGTCATGACTTCTTCTAATATTTTCAATGAAATCTCTGTTATCCGGGTTATAGAAAGGCTTCGTTGCTTCATCCAATAATTCTTTCTGAGCCTTTTCCATATCCTGCTGAGTAGGAACACTGGACAACATTATGGATTTGGCTTTTTCTGCTATTACATCTTCATCAAAAGCATTGAGAAGATTGTTGGCAATGTCACGAGCAGAAATACCTACATTTTTCTTGAATTCCTTATGTTCCTTGTCTGTCATCTGTTTATCAAGTCTTGATATTCTGTTGGCTAGAGAAGTAAGGGTGTCCTCACTTTTATCACCTAAGGCAACATTCATCATTAATTCTTTCATAGAGACAGTAGGTTTTCTTTCAAGACTTCTTGTTTCTGATTTTTTGGATTTTGTTACACCCACAGCGTCTACGATAACAAAATGGTCTTTGTTTTCCGTAGCAGATGGCGTAACCTTCTGCAAATCGTCCACACCGATAGTTCGAGTACCACGACCGACCATCTGCTCGAAGTAATTCTTGCTACGAACATCTCTCATAAATATCAAGCATTCAAGAGGTTTAACATCCGTACCTGTGGCAATCATGTCCACAGTAACTGCAATACGGGGATAGTAATCATTTCTGAAGGAACTTAATGTACTTTCAGCATTTTCTACAGAGTAGGTGATTTTTTTGCAGAACTCATTACCTTCACCAAATTCTTCACGAACAATATTTATAATGTCATCAGCATGACTGTCCGTTTTAGCGAAAATCAGAGTCTTTGGTACTTCTTTTCTTCGTGGGAATAGTGAAGTGAATAAATTCTCTTTAAATGTTTTTATGACAGTTCTTATTTGACTAGGATTTACAACATCCTTATCTAACTTATTTTTGTCATAATCAAAATCCTCGTCCATCTGTTCCCAGCGTTTTTCGCGAGAAAGACGATCGCGATATTCAATAACCCTTTTTAGGATATGTCCACCTTTTTGCGATACTTCTGTTTCGATAAGAAAAATGTCTTCACCAACATTAACACCATCGATAATAGCTTGTTCTCTACGGTATTCACTGACTACATTCTCATTAAAGAACGCAAATGTTCTCTTATCCGGAGTAGCAGTAAGTCCTACTAAGAACGCATCGAAATAGGTCAACACCTGCTGCCAAACATTATAAATAGACCTGTGGCATTCATCTATGATAATGCAATCGAAGAATTCAGGTGGATATTTCTCGTTATATACTACGTCCTTTGGCGCTTTACTATCAGCAGTAACATATTCATTAAAAGATTCTTCTTCCGTAGATTCATCCAAATCCTCCTCTTTTAGAATAGAATACATTCTTTGAATTGTACTGATACATATCTGAACATCATTAGGAATGTAAGAACTTTTCAGGCGTCTTACACCATATAACTGAGAAAAGGATCTTGTATCATCATTTGGTGTATAAGCTAAGAATTCTCTTTCAGCCTGTTCTCCTAAGCTCTTTGTATCCACAAGAAAAAGAATACGATTCATCTTTCCATATTTAAGCAAACGATATGCTTCTGTAATAGCCGTGAAGGTTTTACCTGCACCAGTTGCCATTTGTACCAAGGCTCGTGGGCGGTTATCTGCAAAAGAAAGATCCATATTATTGATAGCATTAATCTGACAATCACGGAATCCTGTTGTATCAAGTGCAGGAAAATGCTTCATATTATTACGGATTGTATCCCTTGCTTGTAATAATGATTCTAAATATTCCGGCCTATGAAAAGAAAAAACTCTTCTAGAGCGATACTTTATATCTTTATAGTCCGTGAATTTGATTAGCTTATCAGTTGCTTCATACGCAAAGCGAATAGTATATTCACGATTAATCCATTTGAAAGAACTGGTTGCATACCTTGCAGACTGTTCTTCAACAACTGTGATATTTTCACCAACAGAACTTTTCTTTGCTTCAATAACACCAACAGGGTCTCCATCTATAAATAATGCATAATCAACCGGTCCAGTACTAGTTGGGAATTCTCGTACCGCTACACCTAATGCAGCACCAAGATTTAGCTGAGCAACATTTTGTACTACCCATCCAGACTGTTCTAGTTTTTCATCTATAACAACTCGTGCTTCTTGCTCTGGAGTCATGATGAACCACCTCCTTTACTTCTCAATTTTGTAATCTAGCTATGCTTCCTCAATCGTCACATAAGGAATATTGTTTTCAAGACAAAAAGCATTAATGCTCTTCATTGCTCTTAAGTTTGGCTTGGCACGTCCGGATTCCAAACGATTCACTGTGGAAAATGCCACACCAATTTTATCAGCGAAGTCCTGCTGCGTTAGAAATGAACGCTATCTAATTCTTTTTATCTCTTCAGGGAAACTCATACACATCTCCTTTTCGTTTCTCACTCGTTAATATAGCGTTATTATACCAAATAAATATGAATTTTTCTAGTACCCAGTCCTTCAAGAGATTGTTTTTGGAATCAATCATAAACGAGGCAAAAGAAAAATCAGCCAATGTTGATAGCTTCTTTGAACTTGTGCAAAAAACCTTTATTGAAAAGGTCTATGTGTATCAATATGGTCACAAGATACCAAGAAACTGAAAATCGTATTTAACTTTATCAGGGAAATCCAAATCTCAAGCAATGAAAAAACGGCATAGACGATATTTCACGACTATGCCGATATTTTACAGGATTATAAATACCTTATTGAATTACCCTTTTATAAGCTACTTTTTTTAATAAAATGGCAATAAACTTTGATTAGTAACTTGATATTAAAATTAAGAAAATCTAATTTTTTACATTTTAATAACCTTGTCATTTCCCCAACCATACCATGGTACATCATGTTCTAGGTAATCTCCATGTATTTTATTTTGAATTCTAATCATTATAAATGGTATTAATGACTTTATTATAAATATAATGATATAGATAAATAATTCTGTATAATTAATCATACCATTAAAATCTGTAAATGTTCTATAAAGAAACCATGTATTAACTAAAACATTAAATAGTGTTGCTAAAGTTGCAGACATAATATTTATTTCAACTTTTGAATTGTATTTTTTTATAAAATATAATGCTAATAAAGAAATATTGTAAACGACAATGGGCTTGTCATTTTTTCTGTAAATCACCAATGATTTTCTACTATAACTTGAACGGTGTTTAATACTTCCTATTGAACTAAACCAAACGTGACTCACAGAATTTATCTCTTCAAATGGAACAAATAAATCTATTTTTTTAAGATATATTCCTTCCTTACAAATATATAATTTCCAAGTAAAAAATTCAAAATACCATATAAGAACAATTGAAATAACGAAAAAACAAATATTTAAATATTCTACTTTTAACCATTTAAAATCAAATGTAACTTTATTAACTCTATCTATTGAATTTATACTAGTTAAAAAAATAGCAAAAATAAACAAAATAAATCTATAATAAATACTATGAAATTTTATCTTTTTCATAACTCTCCTTATTTCTTACAATTGAATTACTTTTGAAGAATTTTTGTTATATGCATTATCGTGAAATAAGTAATTCCCGTGTTTTATATTTTCATATTTGACCATTACTAATGGTACTAATGTCATCTTTATAATATATACAATAATATAGCTAAGAAATAGCTCTATTTTTATAAATTCTATTTCCCTTGAAAAAACACTATAAAGTATTCCAAAATTAAGAGCTATATTAAAAATTGTAGCAAATGTAGCAACAATAATATTGGTTTTAATGCTAGGTTTTAAAATTTTCATTATATATAAAGCTAATAAAGAAATATTATAAATACAAATAGGTTTATTATCTTTTCTGTAGATTACTAAAGATTTTCTATTATACAAATATTGACACCCATGAGGTCGTCTACTCCATTCATTAATCCAAACATGGCTTACAGCATCAATGTCTTCCCAAGGAATTAACAAATCTATTTTTCTTAAGTATATTCCTTCTTTACAGACATAAAATTTCCAACCAACAAAAGAAAAAATTAATGTAATAGCAATAAAAATTCCAATGAAAATATAATTTAATTTCCATAGTTTTATATTAAAATTATAGAATTGTATTATTCCATTTTTATCAGCCATTATCATATTTATAACGAGAATTGCAAAAGCGAGTATAAATAAAATAAATCTATAATAGATACTATGAAATTTTATCTTTTTCATATTCTCTCCTATCTTTACTCATCAAAATTAATAGTATGAATTTTAATATTATACCTTTTAGTATCCTGTTTTAAGTTTCTTACCAATTCATCACTTGCTTTATCTCTACCGAAAAAAAAGGCTGTCCTCTTTCCATTTTTAAGTTCAATAGTTAGCATATATCTGCTTCCATTTAGTCTTACAGACCTAATTCTGTCAACTTCAATTGATCTTATCTTTTTTAAAGGTATAACTCTATTTAAAAAATAGAAAGCATTGTGTATATAAAAATTTCCATTTGAAATATGATAAGGTCTAAAAACACTTCCTCCACTTCTACAAGCTATTAAAAATCTGCGAAAAATTATAATTACAAAAGCCAAAGCAATAAAAATAAAAGCATTACGAATAATAATATATTGCATCATGCTTTTGAACCCTATCAAAAAATACCTAAAAAAATCAAACATAATAAAGCTCCTCTAAATCATTAAATACATTTCATATTATACTATAAACCCTAATCATGTTCAATATTTGCATATTGTCTTAACTTTTTGTCTATCTTGCCAATTTCCTATTATTTCAATGGAAAATATATTATATTTTTTGTGTAAATTCAGTTCAATTAATTAACACAATGAATTGAATTTTGTAGAAGATTTTTACATCAAAAATATAATTTTAATTGATATTCACTATTTTAATTTACCAAAATTTACAAAACTATATTAGCTTTATGTCCCTATTTTCAGTAACCAAAGTTGTATAATATAATTAAGGAAAACATTATTATAATATAATGTTTCAAAAATTCAAAAGGAGGGTTTTTTTATGCATTCATTAATTTCAATATTGTCAAGCTTTGCCGATTGGCTTTGGGGACCCCCACTGTTGATTCTGTTAGTAGGTGGAGGAATATTCTTAACTTTAAGACTAGGATTCTTCCAAATCCGTTACTTCCCGTATATTATGAATCAAACTTTCGGAAAGATGTTTAGTAAAAACAAATCAGGTGAAGGAACCGTTTCACCTTTCCAAGCAGCAACTGCAGCACTTGCTTCATCAATCGGTGCAGCAAATATAGTAGTTGTGCCTTCGATTATTTTTATAGCGGGTCCGGGTTCAATACTTTGGATGTGGATTACTGCAATAGTAGGTCAAGCAACAAAATTTGGAGAAATTGTACTTGGTATTCTTTATAGACAAAAAAATGAAGATGGTGAATATGTCGGTGGTGCTTGTTACTACTTACAACATGGAATCGGTGGAAAAATAGGAAAAATTTTAGGCTCACTTGTAGCATTTTTCTTTATGATTGAAATTTTACCTTCAATTACAGTTCAAACACTTGCCGCAACAGGTCCTTTAGAACAACTGGGAGTTCACAAATACATTGCTATAGGACTTGTATTCTTCTTAGTAATATTGGTAGTTTATGGTGGAATTAAGAGAATTGGACAAGTAACTGAAAAATTAGTTCCATTTATGGCGTTAATTTATTTAATCTTCGGACTTATAGTTCTTGCAATTAATATAAATAAAGTACCTGAAGCTTTCAAAATGATTTTTGTTGGTGCTTTTAATCCTAAAGCCATAGCAGGTGGTGCTGCGGGTTGGGCAGTAAAGAAAGCAATAACTAACGGAGTTGCTCGTGGTGTTTATTCCAACGAATCAGGAATGGGTTCTGCACCTTATGCACATTCAACTGCAATAACAGATCATCCTGCAAGACAAGGAATGTGGGGAGTTTTTGAAGTATTTGTCGACACTATAATAGTTTGTACAATGTCCGCACTTATCGTTTTGACAACAGGAATATGGAAAAATCCTGAATATAAATCAATAGCTGTTGAAAGAGCATTTAACTCAATCTTTGGAAACATCGGTAGTGTAGTAGTTTCAATTTCCTTATTCCTATTTGTTCTTTCTACAATAATCGTAATAGTATTCTATGTTGAAAAACTTGCAGAATATCTATTCGGAACAAAGGTAGGAAAAATTATGAGATTTATTGCAACTATTATGATAGTTCTAGCAGCAGTTCTTTCATTTGAACACGCAGGAGTTTTCTTAGACTTAACATTGGGTCTTGTAGTTATTCCTAATATGATTGGAATAATATTTATGAGTGGAAAAATTAAAAAAGCAAAAGATGAATTTTTCCATACTGAAGGAAAATTTTACTTAAAAGATAAGGCTAAATAGCTTCCTTAAAATTTATTTTAGATAAAAAATCCGAGTTTCGGCACTCGGATTTTTTCTTTATATTTATTTAATAATTATTGACCTTCAACGAATCTGTCAATATATTCTTGATAAGTCATAAGTCTATCTTCAAATACATTTTCTTCAATGTGAATAATTCTATTTGCGATTGTATTCATAAATTCAGTATCATGACTTGCAAATAAGATATTTCCCTTAAATGCTTTAAGCCCATTATTCAAACTGATGATACTTTCAAGATCCAAATGATTTGTCGGTTGATCAAGGATTAAAACATTAGAATTTTTAAGCATCATATATGATAACATCATTCTAACTTTTTCTCCACCTGAAAGTTTTTGCGCAGGTTTTAAAGCCTCATCTCCTGAGAACAACATTCTTCCCAAAAATCCCCTAATATAAATTTCAGATTGCTCTGTTGAATATTGTCTTAACCAATCTATCAAATTATATGGAGTATCTTTAAAAAACTCTGTATTGTCCTTTGGAAAATAAGATCTTGAAGTTGTAACTCCCCATTTAAAACTACCTCTATCAGCTTCCATCTCTCCTGCTAAAATTTTAAAAAGAGTTGTAATTGCAAGTTCATCTCCGATAAAACCAATTTTATCATTTTTATTTACCATAAATGAAACCTTGTCTAAAACAAGTCTTCCTTCAACCGTCTTTGATATTTCATTCACTTCCAAAATTTGATTGCCAACTTCTCTTTTCATCTCAAAGCCTACAAAAGGATAACGTCTTGTTGAAGGTTGAATATCTTCGATTTGAATTTTATCAAGTAATTTCTTACGGCTTGTAGCTTGTTTAGACTTACTTTTATTAGCAGAGAATCTTGCAATAAAGTTTTGTAATTCTTTAATTTTATCTTCTTTTTTCTTATTTTGGTCTTTTAACATCTGTGCTGCAAGTTGACTTGATTCATACCAGAAATCATAGTTACCAACGAAAATTTTAATCTTTCTAAAATCAATATCCACCATATGAGTACAAATATTATTTAAAAAATATCTGTCGTGGCTAACTACAATAACAGTTCCCTCATAGTCCATAAGGAAATTTTCAAGCCATAAAATACTCTTGATATCCAAGTCATTTGTAGGTTCGTCAAGGATTAAAATTTCAGGATTTCCAAAAAGCGCCTTTGCAAGTAAAACTTTAACTTTTTCCTTACCTGAAAGTTCACTCATCTTTTTCTCATGCAACTCAGTTCCGATACCAAGACCTTGTAAAAGAGCTGAAGCATTTGCCTCTGCACTCCAACCGTCCATATCTGCAAATTCCGCTTCAAGTTCAGAAGCTAAAATTCCGTCTTCATCTGAAAAATCTTCCTTTGCATAAATGGCTTCTTTTTCTCTAATGATTTCCATTAAACGAGCATTTCCCATAATTACAACATCAATTACTTTTTCATCTTCAAACTTAAAGTGATCTTGTTCCAAAAAGCTCATACGAGTATTAGGTTTTATAGAAACACTTCCAGTATCAGGTTCAAGTTTTCCCTCTAAAATCTTAAGAAAAGTTGACTTTCCCGCTCCATTTGCTCCAATTACTCCATAACAGTTTCCCGGAGTAAAAGATAAATTTACATCATCAAAAAGTTTTTGTCCTTGAAAACTCAAACTTAAATCTATTACACTAATCATTCTTCCACCTCAAAATATTACTTAATTCAATTAAACATAAGTTAGATTATACTATATTTTGTTTAAATAATCAACTTAGTTAATAATTTTTTATACTAATATTTGATACAAAAATATATTATTGAAACTATGAATAACATATTGACTTTTTAGTTTTTTTTGTGCTATCATATTGGTAGATATTTTGTATATCTAAAATTATTATATAGTTATAGTTCTACATTTTACTAGAACAAAAAGGTAATATGAAATTTACTAGATTAAAAAGGCAAGGTGTTAGTGGCACCTTGCTTTTTTTGTTGTTTATTATTTTTCTTTTAATTGAAGTTCTCTTATTATAAGAAATAATAACAACATAAAAATTATTATATAATTCATATATAGTATACTACCCCCTTTACTAGATCTTATTTGTAAATTAGTTTTTAATCCATTTACACATATATTTTATATTTAAATCCAAATATTGTCAAGCAAATAGCAATATACTATATCTAGTGTGTTTATCAATTTTGTATTCTTATATTTACACTTTAAAACAAAAATACAACAAGTAGATAAAAATTTTTTTAATTTATTTATAAATTTTTACATATATTCCAATTTAAAGATAAATTCTTTTAAAAATATTTTTTTTAACAAAAAAGAGCGTATCTAAACGCTCAATTTGTTCTATAAAGATAACATAAGTTCTACCTCGTCATCAGTTAATTCATAATTATAAAATTTCTTATAGTATTCTTTTATCTTTTCTTTTAATGGATAGTCTTTAAACTCTTCCGGATAAGCCTTAGTTGCAAGCCAAGCAAAAGCTAGTGGAGCGTCAGGATTTGGTGTAAACCAGTTCCACATTCCAAGATTTGTATTATATACTTTTCCGTTTTTAACCGATTTTAATGGTGAAAAGTCTACCTTATCTACCTTGTTTTCAATTATATCTTTAGTTTTAAGTTTTATATGTCCAGGTCCACTTAAGAATAGAATGTCAGGGTTCCATTTGTAAAGTTGTTCAAAGTTAATCTTTGCAAATCCCTTTTCTTCCGCTGCAACATTTTTTACACCTAAGTTATCAAGCCAAGCATCTCCAAATGTGCCTTTACCTGCAACTTGAAGAATTCCGTCTAGGTACTTAAACATAATCATCGCATTCGGTCTTTTATTTTCATCAATTTTAGATATTTTTTCTTTTACTTCAGAAACAAGAGAGTCTCCATAGGAAATAAAATCATTCATTTTTCCCTTTTCATTAAAAACATCTTCTAAAAGTTTTAACCATTCTTTGTATCTGATTAATGAATCATTAGGCGTTTTATATCCGACAGTTGAAAAACCTATGATTGGAATTCCTGTCTTTTTAAGCTCTTCCGCATGCTTTTTATTATTTGCATTGTAAAAAATAACGTCCGGTTTTAATTTTACAATTTCTTCGACATTCAAATCGCTTTGTCCTTGAACTGTTTCCGTAACATTTTCAAGTTCAGGTGCCATATTTTTTAATACTGTTTCGGATATGGTATTTTTAAAATCTCCTGCATATCCAACTATATGTGGTGCCTTCCCATTAAAGAATGATACATAAGTAGAAACTATCGGCACTTGATCTATTACGATTCTTTTAATTTTATTTGGAACTTTTACCGTATTTCCAGCATGATCGACAACTTCATGCGTTCCATTATCTTCTTTTTGCTTTTCTTCAACCTTTGTCTGTTCTTCTTTTTTGTTATTAGATGAACAGGCTGTCAATAAAATAGCACATAAACATAAAATACTTAAAAATTTTTTCAAAACATCCTCCTTATAAATTATTACGTTAAAATAAATGATATGTATTTCTACAATGATATTATATCAGATATGAAAAGTAAAATCAAAAAAATTCTAAATCTATTATCAAAATTGACTATCGTTATTTTTTCTATAGAATATTTTAAAAATAGTTATATTAACAAAAATATTTTTAAAATTATAATTACACTTTACATATTATCAATTAGTGTGTTATAATAAAGTTGTAATTGATTTTTATTGAAAAATAATATTTAGTTGCATAGTGAAATTTTATGTAATTTAGGAGGTAAAAAATGTGTAATGGTTGTAACTGCTTTAGTGAAATAAGAGAATTCATTAAAGGCAAAGAATCTTCAGATTTAATTGAGATTTTGCATAAAACCCAAGATCTCTATGGATATATTCCAAAAGAAGTTGTTTACATAATTTCAAAAGGAATAGATGTTCCCGCTTCTGAAATTTATGGAGTTGTTACTTTTTACTCCAGATTTAGTTTGGTTCCAAAAGGAAAATATGCTATTTCCGTCTGTATGGGTACAGCTTGTTATGTAAAAGGAGCAGAAAATTTATTAGATGAATTTTCTAACCTTTTAGGTATAAAAGTAGGTGAAACGACCGATGATTTGTTGTTTTCGTTAATTGAAACAAGATGTGTCGGCGACTGTGCAAATGCTCCTATAGTTACTGTTAATGATAAAGTTTATACTCATGTTTCAAAGACTGAAATAAGAGATATCTTAGCAGAGGCAAAGGAGGATTAATATGGGATATATAAAAAATTTAGATAAAATAAAAAACAAAAAATATCCTGAAATGTTACAAAGTAAATCTACTGACGAAAAGTACATTGTAGATGAAAAAGGAATCAGGTTAAGAGGAGATTTTTTTGAAAAACAAACTCGTCTGGCATTAAAAAATTATGATATAATAAATCCTTTAGATATTGAAGAATACATAGCAATGGGCGGTTACTACGCTCTGGAAAAATCTATTTTCAACTTAGAGAAAAAAGATATTATTGACATAGTAAAAGATTCAAATCTAAGAGGTAGAGGCGGTGCAGGTTTTCCTACAGGAAGAAAGTGGGAAGGTGCTTTTAGACAGAATACGGAAATTAAATATGTAATCTGTAATGCAGATGAAGGAGATCCAGGTGCATATATGGATAGATCCATCCTTGAAGGAGACCCTCATGTCATAATTGAAGGAATGGCAATAGCCGCAAGATCAATCGGGGCAAGTAAAGGTTATGTCTATGTAAGAGCGGAATATCCTAAGGCTGTTAAGATGCTTACTCATGCAATTGAGGAAGCAAAAAAATATAATTTACTTGGAGATAATATAATGGGCTCCGATTTTTCTTTTGATTTACAAATAAGGTTAGGTGCCGGTGCTTTCGTTTGTGGAGAAGGTACAGCTCTTATAAGATCTATCGAAGGGAAGAGAGGCATGCCGAAGTCAAAAGTTTATAGAACAACTGAAAGAGGTTTATTTGAAAAACCGACCGTTTTAAATAATGTTGAAACTTTTGCAAATATTCCTTTGATAATAAATAACGGTGCAGATTGGTTTAAGTCTATAGGTACTGAAGATTCTCCGGGCACGAAAGTTTTTGCATTAGTTGGAAAAGTTGTAAATGCAGGACTTGTTGAAGTTCCAATGGGAAAAACTATAAATGAAATTGTACTTGATATTGGTGGCGGATGCCCTAATAACAAGAAAATTAAAGCCGTACAAACCGGTGGCCCTTCAGGCGGTTGTATTCCTGAAAGATTATTTGATACAAAAGTGGACTTCATTTCACTTGCAAAAATTGGATCCATTATGGGTTCCGGTGGTATGGTAGTTATGGATGAAGACGACTGTATGGTTGATATTGCAAAATTCTTTATGAAATTTACAGTTGATGAATCTTGTGGTAAATGTACACCTTGCAGAATTGGAAATAGAAGAGTTTTAGAAATCTTAGAAAGAATTACCTCAGGAAATGGTGAAATGTATGATTTAGACTTGCTTCAAGAACTTTCAGAAGTAATAACTGATACAAGTTTATGTGGCTTAGGAAAAACTGCAACAACCCCTGTTCTCAGCTCAATGCGCTATTTCAGAGATGAATACGAAACACATATAAAAGAAAAAAGTTGTCATGCTCATGTTTGTAAAGACCTTCTTCAATACTATATTACAGAAAGATGTATCGGTTGTAGATTGTGTAAAAGACAATGTCCTGTCGATGCGATTGAAGGAGAAAGAAAAGAAAGACATGTTATTGATACAAGCAAATGTATAAAGTGTAATAATTGTCTTGAAAAATGTCCTGTTAAGGCAATCATCTTGAAATAGGAGGTAATTATGGTTAATTTAAAAATAAATGGACAAGATGTCCAAGTTGAAAAAGGCACTACAATACTGGAAGCTGCAAAAAAAATTAATATAAAAATTCCGACTCTTTGCCACATGGATATGAAAGGTTTAGGATTTATAAATAGAGATGCCAACTGTAGAGTTTGTCTTGTTGAACTTATGGACAAAAATAAATTGGTTCCAGCTTGTGATACACTTGTAAAAGAAGGAATGGATGTAAGAACTGATACATATAGAGTTATCCGTTCAAGAAAAGTTAATATTGAATTATTGCTTTCAAACCATCCTACTGATTGTCTTGTATGTTCCAAAAGTGGAAACTGTGAATTACAAGATTTAGCTTGGCTTGCAAATATTAGAACAATTAGATTTACCGGAGAAAGAATAAATTATCCTTTAGATAATTCTTCACTTTCTCTTATAAGAGATCCTAATAAATGTGTACTTTGTAAAAGATGTGAGACTATGTGTAACGAGGTACAAACAGTTGGAACTTTAACGGATGTAGGCAGAGGTTTCCCTGTAGTTGTGGGAACGGAATTTGACGAACCTATGATAAAAACAAACTGTACTTTCTGTGGTCAATGTCTAAGTGTCTGCCCTACCGGAGCTCTATATGAAGTAAGTTCAATAGAACCTGTTGTTAGAGCCTTAATGGATAAGACAAAGACGGTTCTGGTTCAAACTGCACCTGCAGTCAGAGTTGCATTGGGTGAAGAATTTGGAATGGAACCCGGAACAGTAGTTACCGGAAAAATGGTAACAGCTCTTAGAAATCTAGGTTTTGACTATATTTTTGATACAGATTTCGCTGCAGATTTAACCACAATTGAAGAAGCAAGAGAGTTTGTTACGAGATTTGAAAAAGGAGAAAATCTTCCAATTTTGACAAGCTGTTGTCCAAGTTGGGTAAATTTCATCGAATATAATTTCCCTGAAATGCTACATATTCCTTCATCTTGTAAATCGCCACACGAAATGTTCGGTTCAGTTGCAAAAACATATTTTGCAGAAAAAATGAATATAGATCCTAAGGATATAGTAGTTGTATCAGTTATGCCTTGTGTTGCCAAAAAATACGAATCAGCAAGACCTGAATTAAGTAACAAAGGCTTAAGTGATGTTGACTATGTATTGAGTACAAGAGAAATTGCACATATGATTAAAGATTGTTCTATGGATTTTCCAAAACTTGAAGAATCTGAATTTGACAGTATTATGGGAGAATCATCAGGAGCCGGTGTAATTTTCGGTTCAACCGGTGGTGTAATGGAAGCTGCACTTAGAACCGCATATAATATGATTACAGGAGAAGATCTTGAAAAGTTGGAATATAAAGAATTAAAAGACTTGAGAGGATTTAAAGAAGCTGAAATAGAAATAAAGGGCAAAAAAATAAAAGCTGCTGTTGTAAGCGGTTTAGGAAATGCCAGAAAACTTTTAAACTCTATTAAATCCAAAGAAAAATCTTATGATATTATAGAAATAATGGCTTGCCCAGGGGGTTGTATTGCAGGCGGAGGTCAACCTTTCATACATGGAAATACGGATATTATCAGAAAGAGAATGAAAGGTATTCACAGCGAAGATAGAAACAAAAAAATCAGATTATCCTATAAAAACCCATCAATTCAAAAAATATATAGTGAATATTTAGGAGAACCGGGCGGAGAAAGAGCACATCATCTACTTCACACAACTTATGGAAAATAGTAATTAAAGTTTATATAACTCATACTAATAAGAACCCTACCCTTCCATGATGCTTCGCATCGGGTGGGTTCCCGAAAACCTTGTTGTTTCACAATAAAATTCAAAAAAGGATTGAAATTTTAAAATTTCAATCCTTTTTTACTTAAAAATTATTACATAAATGCTTCTGCTACAAACTTTAATATAAATAGTAAAGCTAAAATATATACTACTGGAGAAACTTCTTTCCCTCTACCTGATACTAATTTTAATACCGTGTATGAAACTATACCAAAAACAATTCCATTTGCTATTGAATATGATAGAGGCATCATAATAATAGTTAAAAATGCAGGTAGTGCTTCTGTATAATCCTCAAAATCAATTTTCTTAATTCCTGTAATCATAAATAATCCTACTACAATTAATGCAGAAGATGTCGCATAAGTTGGAATGACCGCAAAAATAGGTTGGAAAATCAAAGCTAGTAGGAAAAGGCAAGCTGTTACTATCGCTGTAAGCCCCGTTCTTCCTCCTTCAGCAACACCAGATGCACTTTCAACAAACGTAGTTACTGTTGATGTTCCAAGCATTGCTCCAACTGTTGTTCCTATTGAGTCGGCAAAAAGAGCCTGTCTTGCTCTAGGTAAATTTCCATTTTTGTCCAACATATCAGCTTTTGATGCAACTCCTACTAAAGTTCCTACTGTATCGAATAAATCAACGAATAGAAAAGCAAAAAGAGCTACAAACATTTCAGTTGATAAAATCTTACTGAAATCAAATTTCATAAAAATAGGAGCTATACTTGACGGTTTACCTATAATTGCCTTTGGAAGTTCAGAAACTCCACAAATTATTGACACTGCTGTTGTAGCCAACATACCGAACAAAATTGCACCGGGAACTTTTTTTACAATCAATAAAATAGTAAATAAAATGCCAAAAATTGTGATTAACGAAGTTGCACTTGTAATTGTCCCCAAGTCAAGAGGTATTCCCTTTCCTTGTTTAACAAGTCCCGCCTGATATAATCCTAAAAATGCGATAAAAATACCGATACCCGCACTAACCGCCTGTTTAAGTGAGTAAGGCATAGCATTTACAATCATTTCTCTAACTTTTGTAAAAGTTAAAATCAAAAATATAATACCTTCCAATAAAACGGCTGTTAATGCAAATTGCCAGCTATATCCTTTACCAATTACAATTGTATAGGTAAAATAAGCATTTAAGCCCATACCCGGAGCCAACGCAAAAGGATAATTTGCAAGAAGTCCCATTATGACCGTTCCTATAAATGATGCAATAGCTGTTGTTGTAAAAACAGCACCCTTATCCATTCCTGCCTCAGATAAAATTGTAGGGTTTACAACTAATATGTATGCCATAGTCATAAATGTGGTAATACCGGCTAAAACTTCTGTTCTAACAGTTGTTTTGTGTTCCTTGAGTTTGAAAAAATTTTCAAAAAACGTGCTCATAATTCCTCCTAAAAAAATTTTTTTGCAAAAAACAAAAATAACTCTTAAAAAATAACATCTAAAAAAAATAAACGCCCAAAAAGTAGGCTTCAAGCGAAACCTACCTTCTGGGCTTTTCTCCCTTAGGTGTAGTGCATAGCACCTGCACAGCTTGGACCTGCAAGAAAAATCTTCGGAACCCTATGTGCACTTTCTCTTTGAGTTATCAATATCACATCAATATAATAACAGTAAATAATTCTTTTGTCAATATCTATTTATTAGCTAATATTCTCAATTTAATTTTAAAAAAGGAATAACAATTCTTTACGATTTAATATTCCTTTATTAATCTGATTAACAGGTATTTATTTTCGATATTCCTTTACTTTACGAGAATACTTATCCAACAATTCTCTCGAATATTTTTTTTCGTTTTTCGAATTTCTAACCTCTTTCCAAAGAATAGAAGCAACTTTTAACTTATTCGAATAGTCTAAACTAGATTTATCTGAGCAAAAGTCTTTTAAAAATTGATTCCATTCACAAACTGAATTATCATACTTTGCATAATCAGATTTTCCATAATACACATTTAGCATATCCTTAATTGTAAAATTCAAATCTTTATCTTTTTTTACTTTTCTCCAAGATGTCGCCATATCAGCATTAAATTTAAATGGTGATATTCCTGTTAAACTAGAAAAGTATTCTCTAAACTTTGCATTAAAGGAAAAACCACACTCAAGTAATGGCGTATCTAGAGTAATATTTTCTACTTTCTTCTTTTCTTTTGTTATTACAGTCTTTTTAATGACATTTCCTTTAAAATACTCCTCAATAGTACAATTGAGTTCTTGTTTTGTACCTCTATATTCTAAACCTAGTAATTTACATATTTGAGAAAGTTCTTCACGATACCAATAATATTTACAAAATTCTTCAAACGATTTAATTTTGTGAAACTCCGGTCTTTTTTTCAATGTTTTTCCTCCAATAAATAGCAGTTAAAACCAAAGAGGAGTAACTTTTAATATAACTCCTCTTTATCCTCCCTTAGTTATTTTCATATATACTTTCTAAAAATTTATAGATATCAAGATAAACTTTATCTTTATCAATTTCATTTAAAATTTCATGTCTCATTTGTGCATAGAGTTTTATTTTTACATTTTTTAATCCTGCTTTTTTATACATTCTATATCCTTTTAAAACTCCTCTTCCATAAGCTCCTACAGGGTCTGCTTTTCCGGAAATAAAGAGTATAGGTAAATCTTTATTTATATTTTCAAGATTCTTTTTATCAGAAGCTTCCCTTATCAAAGTTATCAAATCCAAGAAAAAAGTATTTGTGCAAAGAAAACCGCAATCTTTATCTAAAATATAATTTTCAACAACCTTTTCATCTCTTGTCAGCCAATCAAAATCGGTATTTTTATTTTTTATTCCGGAATTATATCCACTAAAGCCAAGTCTGTTTACAAAATTACTTCTTTTATTCCCATTTTTTCTCGATAAAATTCTAGCTAATAACATTGCAAATCTGTGTTTCATTCCATATTGTTCAGTCGTTCCACAAATTATGGCACCGTCAACTGAATCAGAATATTTATTTAAAAAATTCCTAACGATAACCGAACCCATACTATGTCCGAATATAACAATTTTTTTATCCGGAAATTGCTCTTTTATATATTTGTTAAGGTCGTAAACATCTTCAATAAGTTTTATATTACCTTCCTTATCGGCGATATGACCTTTTTCTTCTTCAGCTTCACAAGTTTTTCCATGTCCTCTATTATCCATTCCAAAAACTCTAATTCCCTGTTTTTCCAAAAATAGAGCAAAATCTTTATATCTTCTTATATGCTCAGCCATTCCATGACAAATTTGCAGAACTATTTTCGGATTTTTTAAATTTTCAGAAAAGTCGATACAACATAATTTTTTGTTGTCAAGACTTGAATATATATAAAATTCTTTCATAAAACACCCCATAACCACAATATATATCTATTTTACCACAAATTGCTTAATAAATATAGTATTTATAAGAACCCCACCCTTCCTCGATGCTTTGCATCGGGTGGGTGCCCGAGAACCTTGTTGTTTCACAATAAAAAAACTTATTTTTACAATATTATAACACAACTATTATAAGAGAAAATATATATAAAAGAAAATATCTTGTATAATTGTAATATCAAAAAATTCCCTTCTAATTTTCTATATTTCTTTTAACTTTTTAACAGTTCTTCTAATTTTATCAATATCAAAATCTCTATATTCAATTACAAAAGGAACTTCTGAATTTAATTTTAATATGTTTCTAATAATAAATTCATAATTCACAGTTCCTGTTCCTAACTCTTTATGCGAATCTATATCTCCATTATTATCATGAATATGAACCCCGATAATATAATTGTAGAGTTCATTCAAATTATCATTATAATATGCTACATTATAGTGTCCTAAATCAAATAAAAATTTAAAATCTTTAACTCCATCCACTATTTTTTTTATATCTCTAAAATCATCCCCCAATAACAACTTACCATTTTTTTGATATGGTAAATTTTCAATACCAATAGGTGTCAAAAATTTATTATTTTCATAAAATTTTCTAAAATCTTCAATTAACAACTCAATCCTATCAGTCATTTTTGTTCTTCCAGATCCACACTCTCCAATATGTAATGTCAACCATTTAGCAGAAGTTTTATCACATAAATTCAAAAAATCTCTTAATATATCAAAAGATGTCATTTTTAATCTGTTAACTTTCTCAATGAAATTGAGCCCTAAAGTTCCATGATAACTAATACTAATATTATTATTATTTTTTTTTAATTCTGAAACAAATTTTACAAAATCCTTTGAAAAATAGTAGCTATCTATGTCAGAATTCTTTATCTGAATTTCAAAATGTTTTATACCCATACTAAGAAGTAAATTTACCATTTCTTTATCAAATAAATATTCTATTTTTTCAATTTTTAATCCTATTATCATAACTAACCCCATCTACATAACTTTTTAAACTTCCATTACTATTTTATTATTTTATGTACATTAAAATTTCTATCCAAATAAAACTCTTGATAATTGATTTATTATATTATTAGAGTTTCTTTCAAAAACATTTTCTCTATATTATTTTAATATAGATTATTGATATTAAAAATATTCTATACTTTTCAAAAAATTTTGTCAACAATTTGTAATAACTATATAATAAGTAAATTACTTTATATATTTTATAAAAAAAACTCATTTTTACAATTGTAAAAATGAGTTTTAAAAATTAAATCGCTTCTGCATGATATGAACTTCTTACCAACGGACCTGAATTTACTCTTAAAAATCCCATCTTAAAAGCTATATCTCTATATCTATCAAATTGTTGAGGATGTACATATTCTTTAACGGCAATATGGAATTTTGTAGGTTGTAAATATTGTCCCACAGTTACCATATCGCATCCTACATCTCTAAGAGCCTTGAAAACTTCAACAACTTGTTCTTCCGTTTCTCCAAAACCTACCATAAGTCCTGATTTTGTTTTAAGTCCACATTCTTTTGCATATTTTAAAACCTCTAAACTTCTTTGAAAGTTTGCAGCAGGTCTAACTTTTGGATAAAATGCCGGAATTGTTTCAACATTATGGTTTAAAACATCCGGTTTTGTTTCATAAATTATATCCATAAGTTCTTTTCTTCCTGACATATCAGGAATTAAAAGTTCTATTGTCGTTTCAGGATTATATTTTCTTACTTGTCTTACAACCTCTGCAAATTGATTTGCTCCTTCATCAGGCAAGTCATCTCTTGTAACGGAAGTTACAACAGCATGTTTTAATCCTAAAATTTGAACAGCTTTTGCAAGATTTTCAGGTTCGTTTAAATCGACAGGGTCGGGCGTATGTCTTGTTACGTTACAAAAAGTACAATTTCTTGTACAATTCCTTCCAAGAATCATGAAAGTAGCAGTCCTTCTTGAATAACATTCCATTTTATTAGGACAATTTGCTTCATGACAAACAGTATGTAAGTTCAACCCTTCAATCATACTTTCAACATCAGTTGTATTTTTATCTCCCTGAATTTTTAATTTTAACCATTCAGGTTTTCTCATTATTTCTGCTTTTCTTCTCAGCATATCACACCTCTTAAAATAATTTAGTTATATCATCAATAAAAACTTTTTTATCCATTGACTTAATATATCTATCAATTTCAATATCTTTAAGAGCTTCTTCAATCGCCTCTTTTGAACATTGAGCTCCTTTTAATATACCACACAATTTATCTATACCCAATTCACTAAAGAAATCTCCCTCAATGGAAATGTCTTTAATAGTCTCATTTTCAATATCAATCCCTATTTCTACGACACCACAAGAATATTTTTCCGCTTTTCTATTCTTTTTTAAAGAGCCGTTTCCATAATTCCAATCTTTTGTTGCAAAAAGAGAATCTCTAATTTCGTAAATTTTTTTCATCTCTTCTTCAGTTAAGAATGTAGTACCTGTAATTTTATATTCATTTTTTATATATTCAATAGCTTTATCCATAAAGGTTTCAACATCCATATCAATCATATCTCCAATAAATCCGACTCTGGATCTTACAGATTGAACGGCTTTCCCTTTAAATTTTATATCTCTTGATTTTAAAGAATTAGTTAAATTATATAAATTTGCCTTGAATAAAAAAGTACCATGATGTAAAATCTTTTCTTTATTTTGATATTGAGCATTTCCACTGACTTTCGCTCCATCTATCTGAATATCATTTCTTCCTGTAAACTCCGCATTAAGTCCCAAAGACTTCAGAAAATTAACGACAGGTTTTGCAAACTTTTTAAAAGACGAATCCACATCATCTCCGGTTTTTTTAGTTATAAAACTATATTGCATATTTTCCGTATCACAATATATTGCACCACCACCGGATAATCTTCTAATTACATCCATATTATTTGCATTTGTAAAATTTAAATTCACTTCCAAATCAATATTTTGATATCGTCCTATCAAAATACAAGGTCTATTTCTCCAAAGCATAAAAATATCTTCATCGTAATTTTCCATCAAATAAAGTTCTATTGCATGATTTAATGCAGGATCAAAATTTTTATTTTCAACAAAAATCATAATATCTCTCCATAAAAATTAATTTTAACTCAAGTATATTTTACCACAAATCAAAATATAAAAATAGTACCACAACAAAAAAGAAAACCAAAATGATTTTCTTTAAATTTTTAAAAGTTTTCTTAAATTTTGTAAAATCACTATTGTAAAAAGCACAGCAATTCCCGTTAAAACCATCGTTCCACCCGGTTTTAATCCTTGATAAAATGAGATAACAATACCTGCAATTGTAAATAACATTCCAAACAAAATAGAGTAAATTACAGTTTGAAAATAAGATTTTGAAACTCTTAATGCACAGGCGACCGGAATAACCATAAGGGATGAAACCATTAAAACTCCAACAGTTCTTGAAGCAATTGAAATTGATAGAGAGATTAAAAATGTAAAAATTATATTTACAGTTTGAACTCTAATTCCCGCAAGTCTTGCTCCTACTTCATCAAATGAAACATACAACAATGCCTTATACAATATGGCAAAAACTGCAATTACAATAAAAAATACCATAGTAACCAAAATAACTTCAAAATCACTTATAGCAACAATACTTCCAAATAAAAAGCTGTTGAAATTAGCCGCTCCTTTTACAAAATCTGAAAGTACTGCTGCAAGTCCGATTCCTAAACTCATAATTATTGCAGTTGATATATCCGAATTTTTTGGGAAATATCTTCTCATGATTTCAATGGAAAAACTTGCAACCGCACAAGAAATTATTGCTGTTATAATTGGATTTACTCTGAAAATAAGCCCTATCGTAACACCGGCAAGAGAAACATGTGATAGTGCTTCACCAATCATCGAATTTCTCTTATTTACCATAACAACTCCAATGCAAGGTATAACAATGGATAACATAATTCCAACCAAAAAAGCTCTTCTCATAAATTCAAGTTGAAACATTATCTCACCACCACTTTCTTATCTCTTATTTCCACAACTTTTGTAAGATTATCTTTCATGATTTCAAGCTCATGAGTTACAAGTAAAATTGTAATACCATGTATCCTGTTAAGATGAGTTAAAATCTTAAAAAGTTGATCTTTACTTTCTTTGTCAATTCCCGTTGTAGGCTCATCAAAAATTAAAATCTTAGGATTATTTATTAAAGATTTTGCAATCATAATTCTCTGTTGTTGTCCACCACTCATTTTATTCATAGGCGTATTTGCAAAATCAAGCATATTAACTTGCGACAATGCCCTTTTTGCAAGTTCAATATGACTTTTCCTTGAAAATTTGAAAAATCCCATCTTATTATAAAGATTTAGAGTTACTATCTCTAAAGCCGTTATAGGAAAACCGGGTATATTACCGGCATTTATCTGAGGAACATATCCTATTGTATCCCACTCTTTAAAATTCTTAATATTTGTATTTGATATAAATATTTCTCCATCTGAAGGATTAAGCTCTTTTAAAATCAATTTGAGCAAAGTAGATTTTCCACTACCATTTGCTCCAATTATAGCTATAAAATCTTTCTTATAAATATCAAAAGAAAGATTTTCTAAAACATTTACGCCTCCACTGTAAGAAAAAGAAACATTTTTTATTGAAATAATACTTTCCAAAACATTCTCCTATCTTGTAGTTTAAACTATCCTAAAATCTTTGACAGTTGGTTTAAATTCTTAACTTTAATTTTATCTAATAAAATTGTAATGAATAAAATAAAATATACGTTTTTTTTATATTCTTTTTTTGAATCATTTTTTCATTCTTTGCCATAAACTAAAAAAAATGATATAATAATGGTAAAGGAAATGATTTTAATTGTGACTTTCTCACAATTACTCCTTTTGGTTAATCAAGAGTGAATTTATTTGCAAATAGCACTCATTTACATATAGTGTATTATATACCCTTTTCGTCGAAAAATCAAGCAAAGGAGAGTATTTATGAAAAAAGCTTTTTTGAAAACTCTAAAAGATAATGATTTGAAAGTCACAAAAAACAGATTGGCAATTCTTAAAGAATTGGAAAAAAGAGAAGTTCCAACAACGGCAGAAGATATTTATAATGCAATCTCAACAAAAGGCGAAAAATATAGTATCTCAAGTATATACCGAGCATTGAATCAATTTTGTGAAAAAAATATTGCAAAGAGAACTGCAGAAATAGATGGAACTACATATTTTCAATTAAATAATGGACATATTCACAGTTTGATTTGTGAAAGATGCAAAAAAATAATACCGATAAATCATTGCCCAATACATAGCTTAATTGATGATATAGAAAACAAAACTGAATTTATCGTAACAGGTCATTATTTAGAAATTAAAGGTATCTGTAAAAACTGTCAGAAAAAACTTTCAAAAGAAGAATTGGAATGTATAAAAAATTCCGATGAAGAACTACATAGTACACATAAATGCAAGGATGAACATTGTATATAAATATTTGAAAATTTTTTAAAAAGTATTGACAAATATTTTATAAATTGATATAATATACAGGCATTCAATGTGAATGAAAAGTTTGGTGGGTGTGGCCTAGCTGGTTAGGGCGTCAGATTGTGGCTCTGAAGGTCATGGGTTCGAATCCCATCATCCACCCCATATATGCAGGAATGGCGGAACTGGCAGACGCGCTAGACTTAGGATCTAGTGTCATTGACGTGGGGGTTCAAGTCCTCTTTCCTGCACCATTGTTACTATGGGTAGTAGTTAAAAAAGTAGAGTTTTTAGGCTCTACTTTTTTTGTTGTGAAACAACAAGGTTCCCGGGTACCCTCCCGATGCGAAGCATCGTGGAAGGGTGGGGTTCTTATTTTTAAATTTAAAAAAGAGGTTATTATGAAAAAAGTTGTAAACATTGAAAAAACCGACTCTAATTTTAAGGATTATATTTTATTTGATATAGAAACAACCGGACTTAACAGAACAAAAGACTTTATGTATATGTTTGGAATTTGTGAAAAAAAAGGTAAAAACTTAATTTATTCTCAATATTATATTGAAGATGAAGCAGAAGAAAAAGAATTGATTTTAACGGTAAATGAGCTTTTAAATACAAAAAAAGTAATTTCATATAATGGAGACAGATTTGATTTTCCTTTTATCAGAAAAAAAATGGAAAAATATAATATTCCGAAAATTGATTTTGAAAATATTGATATTTACAGACAACTTCAAAAGCTCAATTTTTTCCTTGATGAACCTAGTCTAAAGGCTATAAATTTGGGAAAAAGACTTGGTTTTGATGTTCATGACCATGTTAATCAACAGGAAATGCCTAAAATTTTCAAGATGTATCAAGAGCTTAAGGATAAGGAGATGTTGTCAAAACTTATTTACCATAACTATATTGATCTGCAAGTTCTAAGCTATATTTATGAATATAAGGAAAGTATCTTAAATAAAATTTTGACCATTAATAACAAAAAATTTACAGGAATTTTAAAAACAATCTATATTCAAAAAAACTATCTGATAACAAGACTTTCCAATCTCAAAAATATAGATATAAACTTTCATCAAAGTAATTATAGTATAACAAGCAATAAAGATGAAATCAAAATTTCATTGGAATTGGAAAATGGACTAATTGAAAATAATATAAAAGCTAAAGTTTTTAAATCAAAATATGAAAATAAAATTTTTAGAGAATCTCAAAATTTGACTGAAAATTTTATTCTCATAACAAAAAATAATAAAATAATAAAAGAAAATTTGCTTCTTTTACTAAATTTAATTTAATTGAGATAAAGTAATAGAAAACGCTTTAATTTTTTTGACTTTTAGTGTATAATAATACTGGAGGTAGTTATGTAGTTGTTGATAAAAATTAGGAGATTGCTATGGATGTTGGTGAAAAAATATTTTATCCTATGCATGGAGCAGGATTGATTAAAAGCATAGAAGACAAAGATTTAGGCGATTATTGCGAACGATTTTATGTTATTGAACTTCCTTTTGAACAAAATTTACATATCTTCATTAAAGAAGATGACATTGATAAATTTGAATTTAGAAAACTTGTCAATGAAGATACTCTTGATGAGGTTTACAATTACCTTAACAATGAAGAATTCCCTATGCCGAATAATTGGGTACAAAGATATAAGGAAAATACAAAAAGACTTAAGTCTTCAGATATTTTTAATATTGCCTATGTTCTTAAAGGGTTGGCTATCAGGAATGAAAAAGGTAAACTTTCTTTAAAGGAACTGTTTATGTTAAATCTTGCAAAGCGGATTTTAGTTTCAGAATTTGTTATGGTTAGCGGTTTTTCAAAAAACAAAATTAATAAAATCATAGAGTATTCTATGGAACATTAGGAGGAGAATATGTTTAAAGGTTTAAGATACTTGACCTTTGTTTTTGGTGGGCTTTTAGGTATTCTATTAGCCTATGGATTCGGTCAAGTTGTAGAGTTAGAGTTAAGCAAATTTGCTGTGATTTCGATTTATTCCATTTTTGCAATTATTTTTGGTATTATTTTTTATTTATTATTTCCGGTAATTTTAAAGAAACTTACAGTTAATTTTGAAAATATGATAAAAAAAGCTCAAAAAACTCCAACTTCCGATATTGTTACCGCAATTATCGGACTTATAGTTGGATTGATTATAGCTTTTTTAATTTCATTACCGATTTCCAATATAAAATTTCCTGTAATTGGAAATTTATTAAGTGCAACGATTACTATTTTTATATATTGTGCACTTGGATTTATAGGAATCAAAATAGCTGTGGATAAAAAAGAAGAGATATTGAAATTTAAACTTTTTTCGAGAGAAAAGTCCTTTAAAAAAGGACATGTATATCCTAAAATTTTAGATACCTCTGTTATAATTGACGGAAGAATTTACGATATAATCAAAACCGGATTTTTAGAAGGTCCAATTATTATTGCTATGTTTATGGTTAAGGAATTACAATACATTGCGGATTCCGAAGACCCAAACAGAAGACAAAGAGGAAGACGCGGACTGGATATTTTGGATTTACTTCAAAACGAAAAAAATATTGAAATAAAAATTGTAGATAAGGATTACAAAAATATCAAAGAAGTTGACCATAAACTTTTAAAATTAACAGAAGATTATCATGGAAAACTTATTACCAATGACTACAATTTAAACAAGGTTGCATCTCTTCAAAAAATTTCAATACTGAATGTAAATGAGCTTGCACTTGCGGTGAAACCTGTTGTAATTCAAGGCGAAAAACTTATTGTTGAAGTCATTAATCGTGGTAAGGAACCCGAACAAGGTCTTGGATATCTTTCTGACGGAACCATGATTGTAGTTGAAGACGGAAAAGATTATATCGGTCAAACAATAGAAACAACTGTAACGAGTATATTACAAACTCCTGCAGGAAAGATGATATTTACAAGAAAGAATTTAAAATAAATATATTATGTAATTTGAATGGAGGATTTTATGAATGAAAGAATTTACAAATCAACATCTTTTCAAGTTGTAAAAGAGCTGGTGCTGTTAATTGTCGCCTGTGCTTTTTTAGCTTTTATTTTGCACTTTTTTGTTAAAGACTATATAAATGCTATAGTTGTGGCTGTTGTATTTGTTTTCTCACTAGCTATGACACTTAAAGACAGGAAATTGTATGTTAAGGTTACAGATGATACCCTTACAATAGTAGATGGTAAAAAAGTTTATGAATACGAATTGGATGAATGTGCAATCAAAGCTAAAATAAAAAATAACGACATATTAACTTTGTATGTTATAGACTCAAACGAAAATACTAAAAGTTTTGATTTGTCATTACTTGGATACAAGCAATTCAAGAAACTTATTGAAGATATCCGTGTAATCGGAGATGAAGCGGAATCAATTACGTTAAAAGCAAAATAATTTTATATTAGGAGGATACTATGGATAATATTTCACAGATGATTAAAAATATGGGAGTTATGGCTTATATAATTCCTGCAGTTTTAATTATTTATGTTGTTGGAATTGTAATTTGGTCAAAAAAAAGAAAACAAGGATATGAAAAATGGCTTTCGGAACATCCTGATGCAGTTAAAATTTATTTAACTACAGGTTTTAATGCGATTACTTCAAAGACACTTTCAGGAAGAATTTTGAGTCCCAATGCTTATCCAACAATTGCGTATGAAGGAACCAAATCTGTAATTTATGCATTACCGGGAACTGTTGACGTTGAACTTACTTACAGTTATACAAGACCAGGGGTGCTACATAAAAATGTAACTACAACTTGGGGACCTACAAAACTTTCACTTGAAGTTGAAAAAGGAAAAACTTATTCTTTAGCCTTTGATAAAGATGAAGAAACTTTTAAATTCAGTGTTGACAATTAGAAAAAAGTAAAACTTCGATAATTTATGTCGAAGTTTTTTTGTGTGAAAATAAAGTTATAATATTCCCATAAAAAATAAAAACCCTGAACTTGTAACCAATACAAGCAGGGTTTTTATTTTTAACAAAATTTCATTCTATCAGGATTTATATCTTTCTCTTTTTCGTAAAATTTTAAAATCTCAATACCATTTCCTAAAATCAACTTTTCAATTAATGGTTTATCTTCAATATTATAGAATAAAATACTTATTCCGCAACAGTGATCTTCCGTTTTAGGAGTTGGTGCTATTGTGCATTTTATTCCATCTTTTTTCATTAATTTATAAAGTTCCTGACCATTTTTAGTATCTTTAAAGAAAATATAATATAGCATTAGCTTAACATCTCTATAAATGCACCAATTCTTGTTTTTAATTGTTCACTGTCTGAGTCAGTATAGTCAGTTTCAATTCCTAGAACAGGAATTTTAGCTTCTTTCAATGCTTTTTCAACTATTGTTCCTTCTGTATCATAAAGTGTACAGAACTTCAAGTTTACATCAATAACTCCGTCTATATTATACTCTTTAACCAATCTGATTATGTCTTCAACCCTTTCAGTATTTGGAGTAAAGCATGCACAGTTTATACTTCCTAAATATCTACGAGTTAGATTTTCAACCATTTCATCCATTGTCTTTCCATTTTCATCTACTAGATGTTCAGAATATCTATTACCTGTACACATTTCTTCACAGACAATCATTCCCCCTATATTTTCAACTATTTGATGAATCTTCCAGTTTGGAATTGAAAGCGGAGTTCCGGTTAACAATATTCTCTTTGTACCTTTTTTGAATACACTTACATTATTCTTTGCTCTTTCTTCAAGTTCATCACAAAGTCTATTTACCTGCGCAGTAAATCTTACAGGGTCATCATAAAATGCTATTTGTGTGATAAGAAGTACATCTCTTCCTGAAATAGGTACATTGTCAAGTTTTCTAAAACTATTTAATCTTTTTAAAGCCTTTCTCTTATTGTTCAAGGTTACAATCGCATTTTTTAGGCTTTCTTCTGTAATTTTATTTCCTGTCAATTTTTCCAATTCAGCCATATAGCCTTTTATTTCTTCTTTCCATTTTACAAAATCTTTTTCTCTCTTCATTTGTGGAATATCCATTATATACATTGGAGCATCTTTTGCTAAAATTTCCCATGCCTTTTTCTTACCGTCACAAGTTGTTTCTCCAACAAAAAGATCAGCAATCCTAAAGAATGGACAAGTTCTATCAAATCTTGCACCCAAAGATGCCTTTATCAACGGGCAAGTAGATGTTGGAAGTACTTTTTCTCCACCCGGAACCCAAAATTGAGATCCGCTACACAAACCTGTTGCAATAGCTCCCGCTGCAACTACAACTTCATCAGGAACATGGATACAAAAAGAGCCTACAACTTTTCCACCCTTCTTTTGAAATTCAATAAGTTCTGCAGGTCTAATTCCGTGAATTTCTGCAACTACCATATTGAAATAGTCCATACTCTCAGGTCTATTTTCTTGACTTAAAAAAACATCTCCGAATGCGACAGGTAAAACTTCACATAAAATATCATGAGTATCGACATCCATATTCAAATCTTCCCACATTTTTCTGTAATCAGCCATTTTATTGCCTCCTATAAAATTTTATTTATTATCATAGGGACAATCTTGATACAAAATATCTAATTTTTTTGTTTTCTTATTATTATACTTTTCTTTCAAAAACTCATAACCACTACTTTTATAAGTCTTAAAAATTTCTCCAAGACAAAAATTTTCTATGATTTGATAATCCTCATATTTTTCATCAATATCGTCCAAAATCTGAATTGCTCTTGGGATATATAATTTTTGCCTTTTTTTATTTACATCTTTATAATTAGCCAAGACTCTATCAATCATATTATTTTTTTCTTCCAAAGAAAAAATAAATTGAGTATAAAATTCAACCTCATATAAAAATCTGGATTCAATATCGGTTTTAGAAAGTTTTTCCAATTTTGAAGAAATATTTTTAGATAATTCAACGGCTTTTAAGAAATTTGTTTCAGAAAAATCTCGATTATAGACTTCCTCTACTCTGTTTTTTAAATTTTCAAGATTACCATCGTAGAAAAAAACTTTGTCCTTTAAATTATCCTTCAATACTTTTAAAAGTAAAGGACAAGAATTATCTACAACAATCAATTTTGCATTGTAAAGCAAAGGGCATTTTTTGGTTAAAGCATAAGTAAGAGTTGAATTTATTATGTTGCATAAATCTTTTTCATTCGAATATTCCAATATGTATTTATCTACTCCATCTAAAGGTAAAGGTGCCAAATCAAAACCATAAAATATTTCTTTTGGAACAGTTCGTCCCAAGTAACCAATTATGTATTTTCCACTATCCAAGCCCATTATTGTCTCTATAAACGCATTTCGCCTAAGTTCCAGTATCTCTTCTCTTAAATTTTCCATAATCTTTTTTGATATTAAATCATATCTCCTCATTTTTTCTCTTAATCTTTTAGATATTTTTCAAGAAACTCTATGATAAAATAACTTTTTAACTATGTATTTGACAATTCTAAAAAATTCACCTCCTACACCATAAAAATAAAACTAAACAATTTATCATCATTTTATTCAGTCAAATACAATACTTTATATCATTATATTTGTATTATATCACATATATTTTATATAGTAAAATAGAAAATACTTATTGAAAACATTTATTTATAATTAAATTTTATAATAAAATCTTTAAATTCCTTCAATTAGTAAAAAAGAACTCCAATAAAATTATTGAAGTTCTTTATACTATATTAATATCTGTTTTTCTTTTTAGAAATAACAACTGATGCAATTCCCAAAAGAACAGTAGGTAACAATGACATTTGTGCAATTCCTGTTTTAGCTAGTTTCGGTTTTCTACCGTTTTTCTTGTTATTATCAGTTATTACACTATTATTATTATTGTTATTATTGTTATTATTGTTGTTATTGTTATTTTCCGGTTTGTTTTCAGATTTATATTTTACTGCATATTTTGAAAAATGAGTTGTAACAAATGTTACAGCTTTATCATCTTGAGTAAAAGTTTTTTCTTCAACTTGACCATTATCATTTACATAATAAACTTTTTCTACAACTTTTCCTTTTTCTTTAGGTATTACAACTGTATATTGTCTAACAGGCAATCCTATCTTCTTCTTTGTCTTTGAATCTCTAAAATAAATATCGAATAGTGAAATATTTTTATCTTTAAGAGCCAGAAAATCTTTAGGATTTAATTTTTCAACCACAAGTTCTTTTCCTGACAAGTTTTTGCCTGTAACAGAAATTTTAGTTTCTTTATCAGTAAGTGTAATTTCTTTATCAGGATTTTCAGGTTTAACACCATCTAATTTTTCTGTTTTTTCCTTTAAATCCTTTGCTAATTTATCTACATTTCCTTGACTTACCGGATTTTCAACTGCTTTAATGGCATTTTCTAATGCTTTATCAAATTCATTTTTAATTTCTTCTGCAGCATATTTATATTTATCCGTTCCTTTTGCTGATTTTGCATCCGCTATTGCTTTGTTCAATTCATCAAGTTTTATATTGCTCTTATAGATAAAAGTTACTTCCTTAATATCTTTAACTTTTTCTTCATGGATATTTCCAATTTCTTTTTCTTCAACACTTCCATCGGCTCTAACTATCTTATATTTTACAGCTTCAAAATCTTTACTGTTTTCAATAGGTCTTACATTGAAAGATCTAAGTTTAGACCATTTGTAGCCTTTAACTGTAGCTCCCTTGAAAGCCACTTTGCCGTCTTCTGTTTCATGTTTTACTTTTATTTCAGAAACTTCATCTAAAGTAAGTTTTTCTTTTTTCCCTACTTTGTCATTTACAACAGTTGCTCTTACAAAAACTTCCTCGTCATAATTTTCGCCGTCAACAGCAACTAAAAATTTAAAAGTAACATCTCCATTTGGATTTTTAGGATTTGTAACATTTCTAGGGCAAATAAGTTCAAACATTTGGGTATTTCCATTTCCATAGATTCCTGTTCCGTCTGAACTAACCATTATAAAGTTGTCCATACTGTCGGATGTACCTTCATTCTGTAATGGATACCATTCTATTCCGTTTTCATCTACAATTTTTATCTTTGTCAAAGCCTTATTGAAATTAGCTCCGAACATAGTAACCCAAGTTTTTTTACTTTCTTGACCTACCGGAGTATAAGTATGAGTTACATCAGGTTGTTCAGTACCGCCACCTGAAGTTCCATAAGATTGAATTGACATAAAACTTAAAATCGGTTTATCAGTTATTTTATCAGTAGCTAAAACCGTTGCAACCAATCTTTTTGCCCTGTTTTGTAATATATTTACTCCAATTGCTGAAGAATATGTTTTTCCATCGTCTAAAGATACCATAACTGAATAAGTTTCAGCTCTTTTAGTTTTATTTTCCGGCAATTTAAAAGTTATAATTTGTTCAGTATTATTTACAACTTCCACTTTTACATTAGCTGATTCTGTTATTTCAGAATTTGAAGTTTTATCTTTATTATTTCTTAAAATTTTAACTTTAACAGCTTTACTTAAATTTTCGCCAACTAATTTAACTTTTGAATTTCCGCCTAATTTAGTTAAAATTTCTCCTTCAACAAAATTAGCTTCATTTACTGTTGGGAATGCATCTTTTATAAATTGTTCAAAAGATTTATTTTCTCTGTTTTTTCCGTCTTTGATTATTCTTTCTTCAAATTTAATTTTTGCACCCGTTTTAATTTCAAGCGGACTTTCCAAAGTTATCACAATTTTATCTTCTAAAACTTCAACTTTATCCTTTGCTTTTAACTTTTCAAAATTATCAGAAGCGGATTTCTTAAATGAAATTCCTGCCTTTAAAGTTTCAATATCCTTTACTTCAAAAACTCTTTCATCAAATTTTAAAGTTATTTTTGTCTTACTGTTGTCAAGATATACGTTGCTTGGTACAAAATCGACAGTTTCTCCACTTTCGTCTCCACCAACAGTAACAGTAACTTCTTTGTCATTTAATCTAATCTTATAAACTTCTTTTTTATCTGATTTTGCCTTTGGAAAATTTAAAGTAGCACTTTGAACTTCACTTGTTCCAACAAAAGTATAGTTCATTTCGATTTTTGTTTCAACAGCATTTTCAATTTTAAAGATTTCAAGTTTAAGTTTATCGGACTCTAAATTTTCACCTTTTACAGTAACAGTATTTACTCCTCCTGCTTTAGGTAAATTAGGAGTTTTTACTTTAAGCTCGTTTATAACCATATTACTTTGTTCAGAACTTGCAACAGTAACTTTAACTGTCGGATTTTCTTGAAAATCCGTTTCAGAGCCTTTTGTATTGAACTTTATAGTATAAACTTGTTCTTTAGAAGTATCATTTTTTGGAAAATTTAAAGTAATAGTCTTCTTTGCCTTATCGCCTGCTATTACAGCTTTTTTACCCAAATCAGTTGGAACATTATTTAATAATACTTGAATTTTAACATCTTTAGCAGAAATATGATTTCCATTAACCTTCATAGTAATTAATTCTAACTTTACTTCTCCACCTTCTTTTGACAAGTCTTTACTTTCAGGTGTTACTCTGACAATAGCATTTTCATCATTATTTTGTTCAGATGGAGCAACTTTAATAGTAACTACTGGTTCATCTTGAAAATCTGTTTCAGAGCCTTTTGTATTGAATTTTATAGTATAAACTTGTTCTTTAGAAGTATTATTTTTAGGGAAATTTAAAGTAATAGTCTTTTTAGCTTTTTCACCTTTCACTTCCGCATTTTTTCCTAATTCTGTTACAACTCCATCTAAAGAAATTTGAAGTTTTACATTTTCAGGAGATATATGTTTATCATTAATTTTTTTAGTAAATACAGTTAAATTTACTTCTCCGCCTTCTTTTGTCAAATTTTCATTATCTGCTGTTGCCTTTAAAATTGCATTCTCTTCAACAGGTTTAGGTTGTTCAGGATTTACCGGAGGAACTACCACTCCGCCACCACCTGATGTACTCTTTCTTATTTTCACAGTTTTTTTAAATTCTTCTACAAAGGATTCATCACTTCCCTTTACACTGAAAGAAACTTCATAAGTTTTACTTTCTTTTTCATTTTTTGGAAAAGTTAAAGTAATAACTTTTTTACTTGAATTTTCCTTTGTTTCTTCAGAAAAAGTTAATGATTTTTCAACTTCTGTTAAGCGTTCAGTACTTCCTTTAAGCACTACTTTCGCCTTAATATCTTTTTCTTCCAAATCGGAACCTTTAAGTGTAAAAGTTCTCTTTCCATCTTCAGTAGGAGATGGAACATTTACATATTCCACTTCGGTTAAAGCACTTGTATCTTTTGCATAAGTATTTATTCCGATAGAACTGAATGTAACGGAAAACAAAAGTACAAATGTAAAGATTTTTTTAAGCATTTTCATTACAATGCGACCTCCTTAAAATATTTTATCACCCATAAATTATATATCATAAAAAATTTTTTTGCAAATATTTTATCAATCTATAAATATTTTTAATGAATAACAATTATTTATTAATAATATTTATGAAAGCGTTGTAAAATGACTCTTTTAAAATTTATTGACAAAAATACGAATTTTTATTGACATCACTTATTATTTGTGATATACTCAACTTGTCTTCAGGGCGAGGGTCGTTTCCTCACCGGCAGTAAAGTCTGCGAGCATTATGCTGAATTGGTGAAATTCCAATACCGACAGTTAAAGTCTGGATGAAAGAAGAAATGTTTATGCCCTAAAGATGGCATTTTTTTTTGCTAAATTTTAGGAGGTTATTATGAATAAGAAAAAATTCAGTATTTCAGAGATTACAAAGATTTCAATTCTTGGAACGATAAGTGTGCTTTTAATGTTTATTAAAGTTCCTCTACCTTTTGCTCCTACATTTATGGAAATGGATATTGCAGAACTTCCCGCATTAATAGGAGGATTTGCAATGGGACCATTAGCAGGATTTTTAATTGTATGTATAAAAATTTTGTTAAATATTGTAATTAACGGAACAAAAACTTTTTATGTTGGAGAGCTTTCAAATTTAATTGTCTCATCAGCTTTCGTTTTGACAACAGCTTTTATATATAAGCACAACAAAAGTAAAAAATCTGCCCTTTTGGGACTTGTAGTCGGTAGTATTTCAATGTCTATAGTTGCAACTTTGAGTAATTATTTTATTATATTCCCGCTTTATGCAAAACTGTTAAAAATTGATTTGAATGCTTTTGTAGGTATGGTTGCCAAAATAAATCCACTTGTAAAAAGTTACTTTACATTAATGGTATTTTCAGTACTACCTTTCAACTTAGTTAAAACATTTGTTACATCACTTGTAACATCCTTATTATATAAAAGAATTTCACCAATTTTGAAGAGAAACGGAAATATATCAGAATAAGTATTTAGATAATTTTTTTACAAACTAAAAAGGTTGAGAGTTTTACTTTCTCAACCTTGATTATTAAACATAATATATTAAAAAACGACGATTTTTTTATGCTCGTCGTTTTTTTAGTGATTTTATACATTCAATTAAATTAATTTTTAAGCTATTTCTTTTGATTTTTCCATTCTTCTGTAAAGATATAATGCTATTAAAGTAAATATTAATGGACCTGCAATTGACATTATTGTTGTTAACCAGTCTCCTGATGAAATGGCAGGTTCAATAACTGTAAATAAGTTTGCAAAACCAACTATAAAGCAAGTAACTGCAACTGCAACTTTAACTGTTGAATATGTTTTAAATCTTACAAAAGGTCTTTCTATGCTTTCATTTCTTCTAAACGCTAAGAATGAATAAGCGATGAAGAAATAAGGTAAAGTCATTGAAACATTAGTCATTGAAACTAAAATTTGGAAAAATTGTTGTGCACTCTTTCCACCGAATGATACTATTGCAATTATTACAATTACACAAATTGCTTGATACATCATAGGTTTAGTATAAACACCGTTCTTTTGTTCAGTCCATGATTTTGGCCATAATTCTTTAGGAGTTCCACCAATTAATTGTTTTAATGGAGAATAAATAAGAGTAAAGAATGCTCCTGTTAATGCAAGGAACATTGATATTCCCATATAACGTGAAACCCAAAGTCCAACATTTCTTGCAGCAGATTCTGCAAGACCAAAAGCAAGACCTAATTGATAACCCATATGGTTCATAGCAATATATGATACATTACCTAAAGTTATTTTTTGTGCTGAAAATTGTGTAAATGCAAATGACCATTTAGTAAATGTACCGAAAATCAAAATACCTAATGAATATCCCAAAGATACAACAACAGCTGAAATAATTATACCTTTTGGAAAGTTCTTTTCAGGATTTTCAGTTTGGTCAACAAGACCTCCTACTACTTCCAAACCACCATAAGCAAATATAGCATAAACTATAAATGACAAAACTTGTAAACCACCGGCATAAGCAGGGTTTGGTGAATGAGCCAAAGCATTAACAGTTATAGGATCTCCAACTCCACCTTTGTTTAGAAGTAACATTAAAATTCCGCCAACAAATAAAAATACATTAATTAATGCTACGGCACTACCTCCGAAAGATGTGAATTTTTTAATTTTATCTACACCTTTACTGGATATAAATGTTAAAATAATAATCCACAAAATAGCAAGAATACCTAGTGTTTTTACGGAATCAAGTCCAAATAAAGACCAACTTTGTGTTTTATCAACCCCAAAAATCGCATTTGATAAAACAATCCAAATACCTGAACCAACATTTACCATCCATACTATATAGGATGCATACCACATAAACGTTACCATAAATGCATACTTACCGCCTGAACTTTTTTCCATCCAAGAATAAATTCCGCCTTCAGAATCTTTAAAAGCTGAACCATATTCTGCAATCATAAATGCAAATGGTAAAAAGAAAGTTACACAAGAAATGATAAACCAAGGAATAGCTGCGTATCCCATAAGATAATATGATCTTGTAACGTTAGTGAAACCAAAAACAGAAGTGAACACCATCAAAACAAGTGCTCTTAAACTCAATTTCTTTTTAGACATAATATCCCTCCAATATTTATTTTTTCATTTTGAATTTTATCACAAAAAATGGGTATGTCAATATAATATAAATAAAATTTATATTTTTTTGATAAAGAATTTTTAAAATTAGATATAAATTACAAAAAAAGTAAAAATATTATCTTTTTCAAAAAGTCGATTAATGCCGAAAAATATTATATCACAAGAACTATTTAATACTTTTAAGCAGATTTGATATGCAACAAAAAAATTTAACGAGAAAAATATTCATAAGTAAATTTAATATAATAATTAAATATAACTTTATTAGAAACATAATCTCGAATTTTTATATAATATTTCCTCAAAAATTATACATTTCTCTTTTTAAATCTTTATTCTTATGATAAACTTAAATATAATATATTTTTTATGCTTAAAATTTTACAGAAAAGTATGTATGTTAAATCATTTTACATAATTTAAACATAAAAAACGGCTATTTCATTCATTAGCCGTTTCTTTAAAAATATTTTTAATTTACATCTTCAATAAATATTTTTCCATCTATCACCTTAATTATATTATCAAATTTTTTAAGATGCTCAGTAGATGTATTATGTGTTACAATCAAAACTGTTTGATCTGATTTCAATAAAATATCCTCTAATTTTAAGACACTTTCAGTATCAACACCTGTAAAAGGTTCGTCTAAAACCAGTATCTCTCCTTTTCTACACAATATACGAAGTAATGCAAGAACTCTTTTTTCACCACCACTAAAGTTTGAACAGTCATCAGTATTTCTATTAAGAATATTCTTTATCATAGCAATTTCATGGGCATTATCAGGAATGTAATCATAGGAATATGAATCAAAAACAGTTATATTTTCTTTTACAGATGCACGATAAATATGCTCATGTTGACTCATATAAAGCAATGTATTTGATAAATTAAGCTCTCTTACATTTTCTCCGTCAATACTTACTTCCCCGTTATTTGGCTTATGTATTCCAAGTAATAAATTTAAAAAAGTTGACTTTCCAGCTCCTGATTTACCAACAATTGCATATTTTTTACCTTTTTCTATTTTTAAGTTTATATCTTCTAGTTGTAGTTTATCAACTGTGAATTTTACATTATCAAAAATTAATTCATTTTTAAAATTTTCCAATTCTTTTTTGCTTTCTGTTTCTGATTTTTGATTTAAAAATGAAAGGATATTTTGTTTTGTAGAATTAACTGAACGTATAGCAGTAATGTCATAGAGCAAACTATCAATAGGGTCAATAAATGCAGAAGAATAGCTTAGTGTTGCTATTGCCACACCTACTGTTATCTCTTTTTTATAGAATAAATATCCTACAATTGCAAAAGTTAATGCCCTAACCATTTTTGTCATTAAATCACTTAATCCAAGTACCAGTGCTTTTTTCTTTCCAAATTCATATCTTTTATCCGCAGTTTTATGTAGAATTTCATTATGTCTATTTTTTATATTTTCAATCGTTTTAGAATTTATTAAACCAAAACCTTCAAGCAAATCAGAAATAGTTGAAGTATATTTCCCAAGATGTCTTTGGTATTTACTTCTGCTATTATCCAACATTTTTCCAAATATTTTTGGAATAAAAATCGCAAAAACAGAAGATAAAACTACTACTAGACCAATTTTATAGTTGATATTCATAAAAATAATAACTCCATAAATCAACATCATATTTACAGAACGAATTACATCTACAATTGGTTGTAAATAATCTTGTTCTAATGCAGTAATATCATTTGATTGAATAGAAATATATTCCCCTATGGGCTTCTCTTGAAAAACTTTACTATTCATATTAAAAATTTTATCAAAAAAATTCTTTTTAAGTCTTGTTTCAAATGAAATTCCTGATTTAAATGCTACTAAAATACAAAAATATTGCATTAATGAATAAATTCCAAGTAATAAAGCATATAATAGAATTGCTAAAATTATTTGACTTGACGTGCTTTGTAATCCATAATCAAATAACCACTTTTGAATCAATGGAGTTAATGCTAAACAAATAACTCCAATAAAATCCAATACTACTTGAAGAATAATATATTTTTTAACTTTAGATAAATAATCTTCCATTTCTTACTCCTAAATAATTTATAATAAAATAAAACTCTATTTTTAAAACTAGATATATTCAATTAAATTATATCATACTAAAAGTCAAAATGAAATCTTTAATTTTTAATAAATTTATGAAATTTAAGACTTTACTTTTTGTGTTTTATACTGTATAATTGTAAAGATAAATTTAAGGAGGTATGTTATGACAAATTTAATTAAGTTTTCTAAAGAAAATATATTTAATTATTTTGATTTTGTTTTGACGACTCTCTTTTTTGATTTTAATAACGGACTTGCTGTCTTTAAAAATATTTTACTTAATTATTAATGAAATAACAGTTGTTATTTCATTTTTTTTATATATTTTTAAGACTCAAGTAAAAGGAGGATTTATGAATAATAAAGAAATTATTGGTGTAAGGGACAAAGTTCCTGCTACAATGCTTATACCTTTGAGCTTACAACATACTTTTGCTATGTTTGGTGCTTCAGTTTTAGTTCCAATTTTATTTAATGTAAACCCCGGTATTGTTCTTTTGATGAATGGTATAGGTACATTGTTGTTTATTTTTATAACAAAAGGAAAGGCACCCGCCTATTTAGGTTCAAGTTTTGCCTTTTTGGGAGTAGGTACTGTTATTATAAACACTATGGGTTATAGATATGCACTCGGTGCTTTTGCTACAACAGGATTTTTAGGTTGTATCTTAGCGTATTTAATCTATAAATTCAGAACAGATTGGATAAATATTGTGCTTCCACCTGCAGCAATGGGTGCTGTTGTTTCTCTTATTGGTCTTGAACTTGCAGGAAATACAATAAGAGGCGGAAAAATAGGTGCAAATATATTGACTGAAACTTCAACTAATGCTGATGTTTATGTATTTTTAATCACTCTTTCAGTTGCGATTTTAGGTTCAGTTGTATTTAGAAAATTTTTAGGAACAATTCCAATCCTTATTGCTATCATCTGTGGATATATTGCAGCTTTAGCTTTTGGAATGATTGACTTTTCTACAGTTACATCTTCAACATTATTTACAATACCGGAATTTCAATTTCCAATTTTTGACTTCAAAGCAAGTTTGATAATGCTTCCAGCATTACTCGTAATAACTTCAGAACATATAAGTCATCAAGTTGTAACAAGTAATATAATCGGACAAAATCTTTTAGAAGATCCGGGCTTACATAGAAGTATATTTGCCGATAACTTCTCAACTATGTTATCCGCTCTTGTAGGTGGAGTTCCAACAACAACTTACGGAGAAAACATTGGTGTTATGGCAGTTACTAAAGTTTATTCAGTTTATGTAATTGCAGGAGCAGCAGTGATCTCAATCTGTATGGCATTTATCGCACCTTTAAGTATGTTAATTCAAAGCATACCGGGAAATGTAATTGGTGGAATAACATTCTTACTTTACGGAATGATTGGAACTTCAGGAATAAGACTTTTAGTTGACTCAAAAGTTGACTATTCAAATAGCCAAAATTTGATTTTGACTTCAATTGTATTCGTAACAGGACTTAGTGGAATTTCAATTAATTTTTTTGGAATGCAGTTAAAAGGAATGGTTCTTGCAAGTATGGTTGCAGTAGTATTAAGTTTAATATTCCATTTTTTAAACAAATTCGGACTTTCAAATCATAAATAAATAGGATAAAAACAAAAACTCAGCTTTTTTCAAAGTTGAGTTTTTTAATTCTATAAAAAATTAGAATAGCAAAAAGTTTCACGTCATAGCACCAAACTAGTCGACATTGTCCAACACGTCATCTCGACCGAAATGGAACATAGTGAAGTGAATCTAGCCCTAACTTTGTTTACTTATAAACAAAAGTAGGTCTGACGGGGTCGTTGTATCTTTGATACAATGACTCTGGAGATCTCATAGTTTTGCTTGTAAACAAGCAAAACTAAATGTATCGCAGATACATAAGATAAAAAATTTATCAGCTAAAAATCTCTTGGATAATTTTGTTATAATTATAACTGTTTTGTTTTTATATAAGTCCTTTACAGGACTTACTATTATTTGCAAACAAATAATAGTTGAGATTTCTCGACTACGCTCGAGATGACGTGTTGTGGGATTTACTTTGCTAGGTACTAAGACGTGAAATATTTCTTTTTTATTCAGATTAAAATATAGTTAGAAGTTTATTTACTACTCACGTTAAGCTATAAATCGATGAATTTCTCTTATACGTCATTTCGACTGTAGCGAAGCGAAATGGAGAAATCTCATACTTTTGTGTTAACAAAAGTAAATGTATCGTAGATACATCAAAAAATCTACTAATATACTATACCAAAAGTAAAAACTCAACCTTTCGCAAAGTTGAGTTTTTTCTAAAAATACATAATTTTATAAATTATTTTCTATCCATTTTTGTAATTCATCAAAATCGTAAAATCCACTTAATGCTAATCCATCTTTTACTATGGAATTTTTACATTCTTTCTTTATATCATCAATCATCATTCCAAATCCCCCACCACCATGAGTGCAGAATGGAATAATTGTTTTACCATCCAAATTAGCATTACGTAAAAAAGTAAGAACTGGTGGTGCAAAAGTCTTAAGCCAATTAGGTGATCCTATAAAAACTACATCTACATCATCAATATTTCCTATTTCTTCAGTTAAAGGTGGACAGTATCCCTTATCAATCTCTATTCTAGCTTCTTTTACTGCTGTGTTATATGAAAATGAATAAGGTCTTAGTGGTTTTAATTCCAACAAATCTCCGTCTGTGATTAAAGCAATATCTTCCGCTAATCTTCTAGTTATTCCTGAATAGGAATAATACACAACTAAAATTTTCATCAAAATCTCCTTAAAGTTTCAAATTGAAACTAAATTTTTAATTATTTTTTAAGATAGCTTTGAAAAATTCTTTATTGTTTTCAGTTTTCTTTATGTTTTTTACTAAATTTTCCATAATTTCGTTAGTATTGGTATTTGAAAGTTTTCTACGAATTAAATTTGCAGATTGTATTTCTTCTTCTGTCAAAAGTAAATCGTCTTTTCTAGTTCCTGATTTATAAATATCTATGGCAGGGAAAATTCTAAGTTCCGAAAGTTTTCTACTCAAATGAATTTCCATATTTCCCGTTCCCTTAAATTCTTCATAAATCATATCGTCCATTTTACTTCCTGTATCCACAAGAGTTGTCGCAATTATGGTTAAGCTTCCACCATTTTCAACATTTCTCGCAGAGCCGAAAAATCTTTTCGGCTTATGCAAAGCAAAAGGATCAAGTCCACCCGTAAGAGTTTTTCCGGAGGACGGTGTATTTACATTGTAGGCTCTTGAAAGTCTTGTTATGCTGTCAACCAAAATAACAACATCTTCTCCAAGCTCTACAAGTCTTTTTGCTCTTTCAAGTACAAATTCTGCAAGTCTTATATGATTTTGAGGTAATTCATCAAAAGTTGAAGCAATTACTTCAGCTTTTGTAAATCTCTTCATTTCTGTAACTTCTTCTGGTCTTTCTCCAATAAGTAAAACAAAAATCTTGCTCTTTGGATTATTGATTTCTATGCCTTTTAAAATTGAACGAAGTAGACTTGTCTTTCCTGCCTTTGGAGGAGCAACAATTAAAGCTCTCTGTCCCTTTCCAATAGGCACTAAAAAGTCAATTATTCTAGTTGAAACTTCGTTCTTTTCAGTTTCTAAAGTATATTTTTCATTCGGATAAATCGGAATTAAATCGTCAAAATCTTTTCTCGCTTTTAATTCTGAAACCTTAATATCATTTATTTCATTTATATAGATAAGTGGAGAAAATTTTTCGGTTTCTTTACTCTCTCTAGTTAAACCTAAAATTTTATCTCCCTTTTTAAGTCTAAATCTTCTTATCTGAGTTGGTGAGACATAAATGTCTTCTTCTCCTGAGTCATAGCCATTTGAGCGCAAAAAACCATAACCGTCTGCAGTAATATCAATAAGTCCACAAACCGTTTTAGTATTAGTCTTTGAATCATTTTCATTTTCAACGGGCTCATTTATATTAACTCGTTCAGACTCTTCACTTTCAAAGCCATTATCTGCCTTTAAAATTTCTGATATTAATTCATTCTTTTTATACTTTGAAACATTTGCAATTCCATAAGACTTCGCAATAGTTTTTAATTCATCAAGATATTTTCCTTTTAAAAGTTCTATATTCATACTATCTCTTTATCTTTGCATATTCAGGTTTTTTAGAAATTCTATGAGTTGCTTCAATATTTCTAATTGTTCCTGTTTCTGCTCTCATAACAACAGAGTAAGTCTTAACTCTATCATTACCTATATGTCTAACTCCGTTAATAAGTTCGCCGTCAGTTACACCTGTTGCAGCAAATAAAACTTCATCGCCCTTTACTAAGTCATTCATTTCTAAAACTTTTAGCGGATCTTCAAGTCCCATTGCTTCACATCTTCTAAATTCTTCTTCATCAGCAGGAACAAGTCTTCCTTGGAAAACTCCACCCAATGCTTTAATAGCTGCTGCAGCTAAAACTCCCTCAGGTGCTCCGCCGATTCCAACCATTAAATCACAACCACTATTATCAATACAAGTTGCAATGGCTTGAGCAATATCTCCGGCTTCAAAAAGTTTTATTCTCGCACCAAGTTTTCTAACTCTATCTATAATATCTTGATGTCTTTCTCTATTTAAAATACTAACTGTAACTTCTCCAACTTCTTTTCCTAAAGCTCTCGCAAGTCTTCTTATATTCATTTCGATAGGTAAATCAATATGTATGCAATCAACTGCTAAAGGACCCGCTGCAATCTTATCCATATACATATCAGGTGCATGTAATAAACAACCCGCAGGTGCACAAGCAGCAACTGCAATCGCATTTGGCAATCCATTTGCTACAAGAGAGGTTCCGTCAACAGGGTCAACTGCAATATCAACCTTTGCAACTCCTTCTTGTCCATTTCCTACAACTTCGCCGATATATAACATAGGAGCTTCATCCATTTCTCCTTCTCCGATAACAACAGTTCCTTCCATTGGAAGTTCGTTGAACATTGATCTCATTGCTTCAACAGCCGCTCCATCTGCACCGTTTTTATCGCCTTTTCCTAAAAAATATGAAGAACGAATTGCCGCAGCTTCTGTAACTCTTACTAAATTTAAAGTTAAATTTCTATCCATAGTTTCCTCCTATTATTTAACACTTTCCCAATCTTTTAAAAACTTTTCAATTCCTATATCAGTTAATGGGTGTTTTAACATTTGTTTGAACACCTTATAAGGTACTGTTGCAATATCTGCTCCACTCTTAGCAATTTGAAGAACATGCATTGGAGTTCTTACAGAAGCAGCAATGATTTCAGTTGTAATCGCATAATTACTGAAAACTTCAAAAATATCTTCAATTAAAATCATTCCTTCAGAACTAATATCATCAAGTCTTCCTAAAAACGGACTTACATAAGTCGCTCCAGCCTTTGCTGCAAGAAGTGCTTGAGTTGCAGAGAAAATCAAAGTAACATTTGTCTTTATTCCGTCTTTGCTCAAAACATTAACTGCCTTTAATCCCTCTTCAGTCATAGGAATTTTTATTACAATATTCTTATTTATCTTACAAAGTTCTCTAGCTTCTTTTACCATTCCTTCCGCTTCAAGACTGATAACTTCCGCTGAAATAGGACCGTCAACAATTGAAGTGATTTCAGTAATAACTTCAACAAAATCTCTTCCCTCTTTCGCTATCAAAGACGGATTAGTAGTAACACCGTCAAGAATACCCCATTTACTTATCTCTCTTATCTCATCAACATTAGCTGTGTCAATAAAAAATTTCATCAATTGCCTCCTAAATATAATTAATCTATTCGAATATATTTTACCACAAAACAATGCAAAATGCTAACTAAACAAAAAGTTGTTTTAAAAAATTTGGGTATAATCAATTATAACATTATATTTTTTAGAATGGAGGTTTCTATGAATAAATTTTATAAAGAAATATGTAAATACTATGAAGATATTTTTCCAACAAATGAAGCACAACTAAATTTTTTAAATAATATTTCAGACGGAAAAGACTATTTAGACATAGGCTGTGCAACAGGACTCGTTGCAAAAAACTTAGAAAACTTAGGAAAAAATGTAACTTGCATCGACTTAGAACAAAGCATGGTAGAAGAAGCAAGAAAAAAAGGACTCAAAGTATATGAAAAAAATATGTTAGAATTAGACTTTGAAGAAAAATTCGACGTCTGCTATTGCATTGGAACAACAATTGCACATTTGGAAGACATAAATCAAATATGTAGCTTCATTTTAAAAACTATGGACTTACTAAAAGAAAACGGAAAATTAGTATTAAGCTGGGTAAACTTCAAACCTTTCATTCTTAAAAACGACCTATTCCTTGGAGCCTTACCGACTCTTGGAACAAAAGTAAAATTTACAAGAAATTATTACAGAGAAAACAGCAAAATCCGTTTCAACACAGTCCTTACGACTGAAAATGAAAGCTTTGAAAATACACAACTTTTAGTTCCACTACTAGTTGATGACCTAATTTCATTCATAAACAGACTCGGACTAAAATACGAAATCTATGGAAACTTCAAAAAAGACAAATTCGACGAAGAAAACTCTCCGTCAGTAGTATTTGTAGTGAGTAAATAGATAGACAAAAACCTACTCGTGATTCACGAGTAGGTTTTTTTAATAACTACTCGAACTCGATGGGCTTTAACTTCTAATTGTTTATATTCTCTTATATTTCTAAATATTTAATAGTATTATATTTTCTCATCTAGTTTTTAACAACTATAATCTCTTCATTCAATACTATAGGGGTTGAATTCTTTTCAGTGTTATGGTATAATAATAACAGTTAGAACACAATAAACAGCAGGAGATAGATGATGAATATACAAATTAACAATTCGAGCGATGACCCGATTTATTTACAAATAAAAAATCAAATAAAAGTACAAATAATTTCAGGAGATTTAAAAGTTGGAGAACAATTACCATCAATCAGATTTTTAGCTAAGGAACTCAGAATCAGTATGCTTACAGCAAAAAGAGCTTATGACGAATTGGAACTTGATGGATTTATAAACTCGGTACAAGGTAAAGGTAACTTTGTTGCAGCTCAAAATAAAGAATTAATCAGAGAAGAATATTTAAAAAAAATTGAAGAAAAACTACAAGAAATAGTAGAACTTTCAGAAATTGCAAGAATTACTAATGATGAATTGGTACAGATGTTAAAAAGCTATGTGGAGGGAAAGTATGAGTAATTATGCTATTGAAATTAAAGATTTAGTAAAACAGTTTGATAACTTTAAGCTAGGACCGATAAATCTTACTATTCCTAAAGGAACAATAGTTGGGTACATTGGTCAGAACGGTGCGGGAAAGAGTACAACAATAAAGCTACTCCTAGGCTTGTTAAACAAAGATTCTGGAGAGATAAAAATTTTAGATGAGATAAATCCTAGTAGTATTGGTCTTAAAGATAAACTAGGTATTGTATTTGATGATTTATTAGTACCAGAAGAAATGACATTGATAGATGTTGAAAAATTCTGTTCAAGGGTTTATTCAAAATGGAATAAAAATTCATTCTATAAATTTAAAGAAAAATTCAATTTACCAGAGAAAAAAATTATTAAAAACTACTCTCGAGGTATGAAAATGAAGCTTTCTATGGCTGTTGCTTTATCTCATAATGCAGAACTTCTTATTCTAGATGAAGCAACAAGTGGATTAGATCCTATTGTAAGAGAAGAAATTTTAGATTTGTTACTTGATTTTATGCAAGATGAAAACCACACAATTCTTATTTCTTCACATATCTTATCAGACTTGGAAAAGGTGGCTGATTATATTGCTTTTATTAATAATGGAAAAATTTTGTTTATGGAAACAAAGGATGAATTAAAAGAAAACTATGGTATTTGTACTTTATCAAATGAAGAGGTAACAAGTATTGATGAAGAAGCAATCGTAGGAAGAAGAGTACATTCCTTTGGACAAGAGTTACTTGTTAAAAAGAACCTCATTCCAAATGGCATTATATTTCAAAAACCATCTATTGAAGATATTATGATTTATTTCGTGAAAGGAGTGAAAAAATAATGACTGCATTAATTTTAAAAGACATAGCAACTTTAAAAAAGACTTTATTATTAACAATTACTATTTGTGTTGCCCTTGCTATTTATGGAATTTATGAAAATGCAATTTTTATGATTCCTCTCATATGTGCAATGATACCGCTAATTTTAACCGCTATTTCTTTTGGATATGATACCAAATCAAATTTTGAGCAATATGCCTTTTCAATGCCTATCAAAAAGAGTAGCTACGTTTTGAGTAAATTATTTTTTGCCTTTGCATTTGGACTAATTGGTTCTATATGTATATTTATTTTATTAACAATTCAAAGTATAATGACTATAGAGTATATAGTTTTCATTTCAATTATTACTTTGATAGCAAGTATTCTGATGTCTGCTATTCAATTGCCTTTCATACTAAAATACGGTGCAGAAAAAGGTAGACTTATTATGGTGATAACTTACTTTGCAATATTTGCATTATCTACATTCCTAAAAGAAAAATCCAACTTAATTACAAAGTTGGCTGAACTTTTCAATAAATCTTCAATGTCAATGATTTTTATAGGAACAGTTTTAATAGGTCTTATTATAATCGGATTAGCAATAAAATCTTCAATTATAATTATGGAGAAAAAAGAATATTAATCAATAGTAAATAGTTTAAAAATATTTATAATAAGATATAATTTTTTATTTTAAATTTCCATTCGAGCATCTACATATTATGTAGGTGCTTTTTTGAAAAAAATTGCCATAATGAATAAAAATATAAAAAATAAACCCAACTGTGAATTATACAAGTAATTTGTTAATAAATAGATTTTGTTATATTTTTTTGTAATTATATCACATTTACCATTTAAGATATTCATTTCATTGTTAAATATAACAAAATTTAAATCCCTATATAAATTTCTTAACACAGCCATCCTTGCGCATATTTAAATTTTCACTATTATATCCCTTGTTATCAACAAAAAAATAGCATTTTTACTATCTATTTAATCTTTGTTATTTTGAACTATAAGGAGCTAGAATTAACTTTCCATCTACATATTCTCCTAAAAATACATCACTGTATTTATTTAATCCTTGTTTTTTAATTTCTGCAATCAACCAATCTTCATCTTTTCCTATTACTTCTAAAATATCAGTTTGTAAATGTCCGTCTGTTATCAATGGGAACTTTGGATTTTCTTCTCCATAATGAATAATTATAAGTTGACCATTTTGTTCAACAATGGCTCTTTTTACATCTTTCATTGAATAAACATTATTCGTTCTAAGTTTAAAAGATACATCATGAGCGGATAAACCTACTTTTCTACAATTTTCTATATTAATTTCACCTTCATCAATAATTATCAATGCTTTTCCATCTATAATCTGTTTTACTTTTACAACATGTTGTTTAAGCCATTTTAAGCCTAACACAAGAGCACACCAAATACATAAAATAGCAATAAACTCTATTATCTTAATACTATTATTGTAAATTACACCACCAATTATTCCCCCAAGTACATAGTTTTGAACTTGATCACTTGCCGAATTTGGTGCTAAATTTCCTTTTCCTGAAATGTTTATTATAGTTATTAAAGCTAAAAATCCAATTAATAATTTTATAGCCACTAAAAGAAATGGATTCATTGTCCCCCCTAAATTTTTATAAAGCTGTTAAAGCCGCTATTGTTCCAAAAATTACACCCGGTATATTTGCTACAATAATTGGCCAATCTTTTTTCTTTTGAAAAAATCCATAACTAACCCATAAAGTACAGTTAATTGCTGCAACCATAGGTTGTAAAAAACCACTTTTATTTCCATGTAAGTTATTAATAATTTGTGGAAAATAGGATATATACATTAACATTGCAGTACAAGTTGCTATCCATCCTAAAATTTTAAGTGTTTTTTGATTCATAAATTTTCCTTCTTTACTAATATAATCCTATTATTTTAAACTAAATCATATTATTGTAAAATATGATGAAATTAAAATCTCTTTTTAATAGGTTAAATGCAATTTTAATTATACCACTTTTTTTATTTATAACAACTATTTTAGTGAAATTATTTTTCTCATTTTTTATAAATTTCTTAAACCAATTATCCGAAAAATACATTTGTTCTTTGGTATGAAAATAATGCTCTCCATTTTTCATAATAATAAGCCTTGAATTAGTTTTTTATCTTTTTTTTGGATTTTTCAATTTTTCGACTAATTTTTTCAAAATGGATAAATTCGTTATTCATAGAGGACTCCTATTAATATGACCATTAGTATATCATAATTTTAAACAAATTGTAAACGGTTTACAAATAAAAGGTCTTTATGTTAAAATAGTTTTATGACTAAAATGTATTTCGCAGAAAATCCAGATGCAGAACATGATATTCACGAACTGAACGTTCAACTTCTGGGGCAAAATATGACTTTCTTGACTGACGCCGGCGTCTTTAGTAAGAAAATGATTGATTATGGAAGTCAAACGCTTTTAAAGTGTCTTGATTTTCATAAGCAAGAAAGCGTATTAGATGTTGGTTGTGGCTATGGAACATTAGGACTTACTTTAGTCAAGGCTAAAGAAGTCAAGGCGACCCTTGTTGATATAAATCAGCGTGATCTTGATTTAGCTCGCCAAAATGCTGATCGTAATCAAGTTCTAGCTACGATTTTTCAATCTAATATTTATCAAAATGTAGAAGGGAGATTTCATCATATTATCAGCAATCCACCGATTCGAGCTGGGAAACAGATTGTTCATGAGGTGATTGCAGGAAGCCATGCGCACTTACTAGACGGAGGTGACTTGACGATTGTTATTCAAAAAAAACAGGGAGCGCCAAGTGCAAAAGCTAAGATGGAAGAAGTATTTGGAAATTGCGAAATTTTAAAAAAAGATA
>OHAF01000017.1_pt1 | contig 146012 bp, 136 predicted proteins | sample 1577041 | NCBI WGS metagenome assembly OHAF01 (sample SAMEA3541495, study PRJEB24748) | human gut metagenome | biome: human gut; feature: human-associated habitat; material: faeces | place: China | collected 2012
ATTATACAAGGGCTACAAATTGAGTTATTAAATTAGTTGGGGGCGAAACGCCCCCCAGAAGATAGAAAGGAGAATGTTGTGAAGGAAGTAGATAAGAAAAAGGTATTGGAAAATAAGATACGATTAGCAGCTGTACAAATCATTAAAGATTCTTTTGGGTTGCTTGGAGCAGAAGCTTATAATCCATTAGTTGTTGGAATTAAAACGCTTATAAAAGAAAAGAAGATAGATAGTGCAAAAGGCGCAGCTGAGATGATGTGGCAGTTTGTTATGAACTATAACTTTCATCAAGATGAATTAAATAAAAATCTTTTCTGTATTGAAAGCTATGATTTGGGTGGATTGACCTATGTGGTAGATAAAGGAACAGGAAAAATATTTGTAGGTGGGAAGGAGCTGCTTAATGGATGAATAAATTATATGGATACGAGTTGCCACCAGAATTTAAATATGAAGAAATCGAAGATGAATTTAAGATTTATCTACCAGAAGGTGGGAGCCTTGAAGGAGTCTTTTTCACAGTCCCTAAAGAGTATACAGAAGATACAAATGGACGATTGAGGATAACTTTAAAAAATAAAGATGTAATCTATCTATTTAATGAAAAAAAATCAACGTATCAGACAATACGTTGGAAACAAGTATGGATGGGTTTAGAAAGAATCAGAAGAAAGTAAAAAGAGGAGAAGAATATGATTAACAAAATCAAAACAATTAAAACAACTACTTTATTAACTTTATATATTTCAATTACAGCATTTTCAACATTAGCTGTTTCTGCTGAAGGAATTGACCAAGGTGCATTTAATACGTGGATAAAAAGTTATTTAGACCCAGCAACCAATATCTTATTTGGGCTGATTCCAGTAGTGCTAGTTATCTATCTTTTAATTAAAGCGATTGATTGGTTTAAGAAAGATGCAAGTGGTGAGCAGACACAATCCTATTGGTCTACAGTCGCAAAGGGTGTAACAGTAGGTGTAGTAGCACTTTCTATCAATATCATTTTAAAAATCGTATCAATCAATATTTAATAAAGGCAGTAGCCTTAAGGGAAGGACTATATGGACTTGATGACAAGTGGATTTAGATCTATTATTTGGATTTTCTTAGGCTTGGTATTAAAAGTAGTGGATTATATCTATTCAATCATTTTGCAGTTTTTCAGTTTGAATATTAATCAATTCCCGTGGATTTGGACATTCTTTAAAATCATTTTTGCAGCATTAGCATTTTTTGTACTGATGCGTATTGCAATCATGTTTTTCAAATCAGCCATGGGTGATACTGAAAGAATAGATAAGCTCAGTGGAGGAATGTTATTTCAAAGAGTATTAGCAATATTAATAACTTTGTCTTTTATTCCTATTTTGATGCCAGCTTTAAATACGTTTGTTGCAGAGAGTGCAAAAGCATTACCACAAATTGCTGTTACAAGTGAAGTGACACCTTCAGATATTATTATTGAAGCTGGTTCAGCAAACCTGAAGGATAATAAACTTGGAGAGACCGATACAGGAATAAAACTAGAATCTGGTGAACATTACATTGATAAGATTAATGTTAGCGATGAAGGAATCAATGAAAAAGATGGTGGGGACTATAAGTATTTTAAAGATACGAGTAACTTGGTTCTTAGCTTAATCCTTGGTGGTATGTGTTTGTACGTATTCTTACAGGTGGCGATTCAGGTTATACAGCGCTTTGTAGGAATCTTATTAAAGATGGTTCTTGCACCATATGCGTTGTCAGGATTAGTTGATCCAGATGATCAGGCTGCTTCAATGTGGTTCAAGCTTTGCTTTAGTGATTATCTGGGAATCTACTTCCAAATGGCGACAATCTGGATAGCAATGTTATTTGCGACAAACCTTCCAAACAATTTTAGTGGTTTGGCAAAAGGCTTAGCTTTTATTGGAGCATTGTTTTCGATCATCATTGCACCAAGTGGTGTAGCACAATTAATAGGTGCTGATGTTGGTTCTCAATCAGGATTACAAATGATGCAGCAAGCACAAATGCTAATGGGAGCCGTAGGGACTGGACTCAATATTGCGAAAGCTGGTGTTGGAATCGCAGGCGTAGGTGCATTAGCTACTGCTGGAGTTGGAAAGACAGGCTTAGCAACTGCCATCTATGCAGGTGGAAGAATGATGGGAGCACGTTCATTAAATCCAACTGGAGGTGGAAATGCTTCTGGGGGCGAAACGCCCCCAAGTGGAAATCACACTAATGAATTAAATATGAATAGTGGTTCTGCTTCCTCATCTGAGATGGCTTCAGTAAATGATAGAGGAATCTTATCCTATGCAGATGGAAGAGTAACAAACGCTGGAACACGACTCAACAGTTTGAACACACATTCCAAAATGGGCAGCATGGCAAGTGCCTTTGGAAATTTCTGCTATACAAAATCTGCACAACGGATTTTCAATAGCAAGGCACAACGTCAGAAAATGCAAGCTAATCTTTCTGGAGGTGAAAAAGCCAGAAATGTGATTGAAGGTATAAAGAGTGGTGTAAATGCAGTACGTGCGCCACAAGTCGCACAAGCAAGAAGAGATGCATTAATAGGAAATGGGAGGTTAAATAATGGATGATGAGAAATTAAAGATACTGAGTTTTACGGCTCCAAAAAATTTCAAAAGCGGAAGATTAATCATGGGTAGATTTAGATGGATAGATCTACTCATTTTAATTGCTGGTAGTACATTCAGTTTTCTAGGTGAAATAGTATACGTAGGATTTTTAAATCAAACAAATATATTAATTATTCTTTTGTTAATCTTTCCTGCTGCAATATCTTTCTTACTAACTGCATCCGCAAATATTTATCATAATAATTTATTGTTTTTAAAGATGGCAATAGATTTTATTACTTCAAATAGAGTGTATCTTTGGGAGGGCATCTATCGAGATGAAAAATGAGAGAAAAATGAGCAGGCTTGAGAAAAAAGAATATCATAAGTTGCTCAAAACAAAGAAGGCAACAAAACAACTCCAGAAGAAAGTTGCGACTACTTTAAAATGGATGGACTTACAGTCCGTTGAAGATGATTGCATCATTATCGGTAAAGAGAAGAAATATTATATAAAAGGTATCAAATTGACTCCGCATAATATTTTCATTGATGAAATGAGCGAGCAACGTGCAAGAGTGGATGCAATTAGATTAGTTTTGAATCAAATGCCTGATGAAGTCTGGTTTGAATTTCCATACTCAAAAATTAATGCGGATAACTGGATTAATCAATTAAATGCAGAAGCTAGAAATGAAACCGATCAGGTTGTGAGCCGTATGATTGAAGCTGATTTGGAAAAGATTTATGATTTCCAAAAATATAACCGAGAAAAGGAATTCATGCTGTTGATTCGTGATACAGATGAAAAACGGCTTCAGAAAAATCTAGAGGATTTATATAGACTTTGGACAAATGCAGGATTTTCACCGAAGGTACTCAATAGAAGAGATTTCTATTCCTTGATTTCATTTTACTTTGAGAATTCCTTGATAACGGATTATACGTTTAGTCGAGGAATCTTTTCATATATGAATGTTCAATATGAATTAGATATAGAAAAAGACCAATATCAAAAGGTTGATTATACTGATACTTTTGCTAAACTTGGTAGTCCGATTACGAACGTCAAGCCAAGTGAAAACATAGTCCAAAAGTCAAAGATTGCTCCTTTAGGATTACGTGTTAGAAATAAAAATATTGAGCTTGGTGATAAATTGATTAAATGTATTTTGATAACACAATTACCTCCAGTTTATACTCTTGGAATGCTTACGGATTTTTTAAATGATCCATCCATTAAGCTATTTATGAAGTCTAAAAAATCAAATGACGATATCAGTGCAATGCTGAATAAAGATTTGCGTAATATGAAAGAGCGTTATGCTAAATCAAAAGATGAGATGGAAAAGCAACGCATTATAACAGAGCTTGAGTCGCAGCAAACGTATATTAATGATGTAATCCGCAAATCGGATAGAACACATGATTTGACCATTATCTTTCAAGTCATTGCGGATGATGAAAAAGAGCTACGTGATAAAACAGATAAGTTACGCTCAGTGCTATCCTTGAATGGATTCCGTTTTACCTTTGCACCATTAATCCAAGAAGCTTTATTTAAGATTTGTACACCATTATTTATCAAGTCAGGACTACCATCAATTATTGAAGAAAATATCTCTTTACCACAAACTTCTGATGGAATTGCTGGATTATATCCATTTATCTTTGAGACTTTAAACGACTCAGAAGGTTTCTTGCTGGGTGAGGAATTACAAAATGGCGGAAAGATATTCTTAGACCCATTTTATTACCTACATAATTCATCTGAAGCAGGAAAGCAAAATAGATTAAATGGAAATTTCTGTATTGTTGGTTCTTCAGGTTCTGGTAAGACAACCTTAACAGCATTGGTTGTTCGTTCTCTGATAAGAAAAAAGACATATACGATTTGGATTGATCCAGAGTCTAAGAATGAAAAGCTAACACAAATGTATGGTGGAACATTTGTAGACTGGGGCAAGAGAGGAAACGTAATTAATGTCTTTGATTTAAAACCGATTGATGTGGATGAAGGTGAAGATGATAGCTTGATGTGGGATACAGCATTAGCGATAGATAAAGTAATCCAAGATGTCACTATTCTATTCCAATTCTTGTTTCCACAGATTGAAGAGGATGCAATTAGTTTTATTGGTGGAATTGTTAAAATGGCATATGAAGAAGTTGGTATCAAGCCAGATGAAAATGGGAAGTATCAATCATTTAAGGGTTATACTAGAGAACAATATCCAACATTTGAAACCTTCAATGCTTGCCTATTAAAGGTTAGAGATGCAATGCATAATGCAGGGGATGGATATCAAGATGATGTGAAACTATTAAACTCATTATCTAGAAAGATGCTACGTATATTAAATGAATGGTCTGTGTATTTAAATGGACATACGACAATCAACGTAAATCCAAACGGGCGTAATATAGTATCCTTTGGAACAAAGGAATTATTCAACGCACCACAAGAATTAAAAAATGCATTGTACTATCTCATGTTTAACTACTCATGGACACTATGCTTGAATGATAAGATAGAATCCGCATTTATTGTTGATGAAGCACATGATGTCATTCAAACATCACATACAGCTAAGATGGTTGCACAATTTGTAAGACGTTCTAGAAAATATAGAAACCTAATGTTTATCATCACACAAGAACCAGAAGATTTTGCAGCAGATAGCGTAATTATGCATACGAGAGCGATGTTTAACAACTCAGCCTATAAGATAATCATGAAACTAAATAAGGATGCTACAGAGGGATTAGAAAAGCTTCAGGATATAAATGAAAATGAAACCTTCTGGGTGAAAAACGGATTCCAGCAAGGTGATGCATTGCTGATTCTTGGAGATAGACGTATTCCTATTCATGTTATTGCAACTCAAAATGAGCTGTGGGAAATGGGAGCGATGTTATCAAGTGGAAAATCAAATTAGGAAGTTTAAAAAATACATTATTGTTTTCGTGGCGATTATAGGGATAGTATGTTTGACTATTCCTTTACTATCTATTGCAGCAGTTGTCGCCGCTCCTTTAGTTACTTTAGATGCATTAAAAGGATGGGTTACTGGATTCTTTGATAATGGCTATAACGTGGATGATTGGTTTACTTCGATATATCCTAAATTTGAATCATACGGAAGATATCCAGATATTCATGTTGCTGAAGCTATATCTTGTTATTATTTCCTTGAAACAGGGGAAGATATCAATGATGTTTATTTGCTGTCTGATTATGTAGTTAATTTTGATGGTTCAAAAACAATCAATCAGATTTATAGAAAAATTGAAACTAAAACGGGAATAGCTTTCTCTACGGAAGATAGAGAAAAAATCAAAGGATTGAGTGACCAAATTCAAGCTACGAGAAAAGATACAAAAAGTGCAAAATATATAGATACATTGGGAACACCTGTTGCGGAGCCAATCGAACATGCTATAGCATGGCTTATCGATGTGGCTAATAATCCAGCGTGTGGTTATTCACAAGTGCGTAGATTAGGGAATCCTGATTATGATTGCTCTTCTTTAATGGCGTTTGCAATTCGTAGTGTAGGAATTGATGTGGCAGTAGGAAGTACACATACAATGATTGAACAATTTGAAGCTACTGGAAAGTTTGTATGGATACCTAGATGGATGTTAGGAGATATTTCTGCTATTAATGTAAATGGTGGTAGTGGTTCCTTAAAAAGAGGGGATATTCTTTTACAAACACAATCGCATACGGAAATGTATCTGGGCGGTGGTATGAACGTTGGAGCACATTGCGATGAATATGGAGGTATTTTTGGAGCAAATGTAGGTGATCAAACTGGAAATGAAATATCTGTAACTCCATATTATGATGATAACTGGGAAGGCGTTCTACGCTATATAGGAGATTAAAAATGAGTAGATTAAGAAAGATGATAATTGCTGGTGTAGTTATAGCTTTAATTGGAATGGGAACATATCACTTTTTAATTAAAGACCATTTTCAAAATCATGAAACTACACAAAATAGTGCTGGGGGCGAAACGCCCCCAGAGGAAAAAGAGAGTCAAAATCAAGAAGATAACTTGAATGAATGGGGAGAAAGTAAAGAAATCGAAGACCCAGAACTAAAAGAGATAGAAAGAACAGCGATTCTTGTAAATAACTTTGAATATGTGCAAAACACATACAATCTTCTTTACAATACATACAATAAAGAGCTAACTGGCTGGATTAATTTTCCTCCTACACAAATTGGCATGCGTATCATGAAATCTGATAATAGAGAGTATTACAAGGATAGAGATGGTACAGATGCAACATCCAACGCAGGACAAGTCTATATCTTGAAAGATGCGGATGAAGAAAACGATCATGTATATACAATCTATAACTACTCTAACGGTGATATGACACAATATGACTTTTTAAGAGATTATTTCTTAACATCACAGAGTGAATATGAGCAGCATCGTTATATGATTGTCTATCATTTGAGATATGCTGAAGCTTTTGAAATTGATGGAGCATTCAATTTGAAAGATGCACCTGATTTTGATATTGATAAGAGAAATTTTGAGAATGAGAAAGATTTTGAAGATTGGTATAGCACATATAAGAATGCATCAACAATACACTCCGATCTAAAATCAACGAGCAGAAATAAATTCCTTGTAATTGTATGCAGTAATAAAACAGACAATCCATATGTTGTAGTGGCACGAAGAATTACAGAATGGAGATTTGAAGATTACAAAGAGAAAAAATAATGATACGTATTTATAGTATTCATGGAGGTGTCTTTTATGTTAAGTGTATATCCAGCTTGCTTCTTTATAGAAAATGAAGGATATTCTGTAATCTTTCCTGATTTAAATTATTTAGCAACAGAAGGGGAAACTCTGAGCGATGCATTAAATAATGCAACAGAATGTTTGGCGAGTTATTTGTATAAGCCATTGCCTGATCAGATTATTAATCCACCTTCTAAGTTGGCAGATATATCCTTAGAGAAGGTTGCAAAAAAGATTAATAGTAGCGTTGAAGCTGGTTCGTTTGTAAAACTTGTTAGTGTAGATGTAGAACAATATGCAAAGAAATATTTTTAGTGCAGCACACTCAACCATTCAGGTCTTGTGTGCTGCTTTTAAAATGCTTTAACTACATGGATGCCTTCGCAGAATGCGATCTGCTCAGGCTTCCTTTTTTAAAAGCAATCTGTTTTAGCAAACAGACTGCTGGATTAATTCTGATTTATCTTTCAAAGTTCCTTAGCACTCCGACCTTATCGCATAGACGAGATAAGAAAACAAGGATACGAGTTTCTTGCGAAACTCTATCAAGCAGCTTTGCTGTCCTTTGTTTTTTATCTCTTGTCGTTACACATTTACGAGCCTTATTTCATGGATTGACCCTTGACCTTTTTGAATCCTGTGACAGCCAGCTGTCAAGGACGGCGCACTCTGTGCTTGCAAGTTCAAAATGTTCAAGGGCTACGCAAGTCAATCACATTTTATCTGATTGGCTCTTCAATGTTTCACTTGTCTATGCTCTTGCGTAGTCGTGCTAAGGAAAGCACTAGAGAGATTACCGAAAGGTAGATGAGGAATTAAGACATGAAACATTACTACAAGTTTAGTATCAACTATGATGATGACTTTGCAATTCATTCCGTGAATCAAGAATTAAAAAAGGGCGATGTCGTTGTCATTCCAGTGTATGCTGATGAGTTTGCGATTGGAATAGTTGCTGAACCAATCTCCGAACTTAAAGCATTGACAGAGTGTGGTGAAGTTGAAGATGTTATTACAGTTGTAAATACCAAGCCATATACAGATAAGCAGAAAGCACGTATCAAGCGTAAGCAATTACACTTGCTTATGAAAGAGCGACTTGATGAATTTAAGGAGATTGATACATTCAGAAAGATTGCAGATAAAGACCCAGCATTTAGAACATTATATGAAGCATATCAAAAAACAGAGTTATCAAATGATGAGCAACTTACATGTGATGATGTAAGTGAAACACTTAATGAAGAGTAGGCGGTGATTGAGTGGGAAGAAAACTCTTCCCACTCACCACAACTATTAAAAGGAGAGAACATGAACTACTTATCAATGAAAGCAATACTTGAACTCATGGCAACTAAAAGTTACAAAGAGTTAATCAAAGCAATTCTATCATTTGAAACAAATGTTGAAGATGAAGTGATTTTAGAAAAAGTATATGAATTTTATTTTAATGAAGATGGTGTAACGTTACTGAATGAAGAGTTAAAAGAAAGATTGCGATATGAAGAGCAAGTGCTATCAAAAAATCAAAAGGAGTTGTAACGCACCGCCAGAAAAAATTTGGCGGACTGCCAACAACGCAAGTCAAAAAAATTCTATGACTTACTATTGTATGGCAGAAGATAGGTTGGTTCAATCACTCGACTCATTTTTAAAAAGTCGCATGATTTTTCAATCGAAACCGTCAAAAAAGTTAATTTTGACTAGGGAAGCAGGATAAGAGAAATTCGTGAGTACAGGTTTGTACTCACATTTCTAATTCGGACAAATGGTCTATGACCATTTTCGGTTATTTATCGGTGTTTTTTCGTTAGTACAACGTGATAACGTTGTACTCCAGTGTCGTGAATTTTGTAAGACAATTGTCTTACAACGTGAGTACAAAAACGTAACTTGTTCTCACGTTGTTATCACGCAAAAAGAAAGGATAAAATTATGGCAATTGAAACACGTTTGCAAATTAGAGTTGAAGAAGAATACTTAGATATGTTGGATGAAATTCTCGATAAAGAGGAAACGGAACACTTAATGGGGGATGGAATTATTCCAACAAGAACACAAATTGTTAAGAAAGCAATTAAAGAATATTACTTAAAAACGATCGACAAGAAAGCAAGAAATGCATTAAGTGATCAAGTTGAAACAGTAATGGAATCACAATTAAAACACTTTATTGATGAATTAAATGCAGCAGTAAGTAGTAAACTTTTGACATTGCAGTATCATTTAGATGAACAATTAATTCGTGAATATTTGATGTTAATGATACTCATGAAGTCGAGTGGATTAGAAAATAATTATGATAAAGTTGATGAAAATTTGCGTAATGATTTTAACTTAGCAGAACTTTTTAATGACAGAGCTGCTGAAATCTTAGAAGAAGAAAAGTAAATAAAAGGAGAAAATAAATCATGAGTTTAAAAATTTTGAATGCAAAAATTGCAAAGATGAGTGAGATGATTGCAGAAAAAGAAAATGAATTAAAGGAACTATGTAATGATATTAAGGGTTTAAAAGATGGAAAAAAGAAACTTGAAATGTACATTAAGAAATATTCAAATGCAATTGCTGAAGAACAAAAATTGTTGGAGGAATTTGCTTTTATTGATGTAGATGAAAAGCCAAAACGTTCATCAAGAAGAAAAACAAAAGTACAAAAAACAGAAACTTCTGTACAAACTAATGTAAATAAAGAGCAATTAGATAAACAAAAAGATGTTGAAAATGTGCAAACTGTTGTGCAAAATCAAGAGAAAGTTAACGATGATTTGAAGTACTTTAATCATTAATAAGTGATAAATTATGGATAAAAGTATTGTAGTAAAAGCAACATTCTTGCAATTTGGTAAGCATGCACCATCGAATTCTGGATACAAAGGTAAGTTAAATTGTGATTCAATTTTTGGTGGATATACAACTTATTTGTCACGAGATGATGCAACTAAAGACTCTATGGGTGAATCAGGAACAACATTTATAGATGAGGAAGTAGTAGATAAAAATACTATTTCTTCATCTTTTAATTTAAAAAATTCACTGGATGGTTCACTAATAGATTATACAAGTAGAGCTTCAGCGACACATGACTCATCCGAAAAAGAGTACTTTACAATGACGAATGAAGGTAAATTATTTACGGATGAAGATAGAAATAAATGGATCGAAAATTCTAAAAGTGCATTTTCTAAGGATGGAGATATTGTATGGAATCTAGTTGTTTCACTAGATAGTTTTGATAGCTTAAAAGAGTATGAGATTAAAGACCAAGAAGATTTTGCAAAGATTACCAAGACAGTTTTATATAAGAGTTTTAAAAAATTAAAGCTTGATCCGCAGAATATGATTTGGTGGGAAGATTATCATACGAATACAAAACATCCACATATCCATGTTAATTTTTTGGAAAAAAAACATTCTAGGGATAGAGGAAAACTTACTAAGAAAGAAATAGATTATGTAAAAGGAATGTTTGTAAACGAAATTGCTGCTAGAAAATTGTATAAAGAAAAGTATATGGACAATGCAGAAAATGCACTAAAAAAGATTACACCACTAAAACAAAAGATGATAAGTGAAATCAATAATCTCCCATATGAGATATTAAATGCAATTGCAAATCTTTATTCACAACTGCCACGCACAGGAAGATTACAATACAATGCAGCATCAATGATTCCATATAGAGAACAATTAGATAATATTGTAAATCAAGTTTTACAGTGTGATAGTTGCAGAGAGGATTATTCAATATTTACACAAGAATTAGATAAGCTAGACAGTATCAGAAACGATTTAACAAATGACAATATTTCACATCTAAAAGAAACACATGACCAAAAGCTCAGAGTTCAAATTGCGAACTCTATCCTGAAAAGTTTTAAGGATTTAAAGGAAACGGACAAACGCAATATGACATCTTTAAATGAATGGAAAATAGCTAATGCAATTCAAATCGTTTCAAAGATATATGAGGAAATTGATACAAAGGACTTCACACCACAGCAGGTGGAAGTGGTGAATCTGATTAAAGACAATAATCTAAAGGAAGCTGGTATGCTTGCAGAAAGACTTGGAGATTCATCAAATGACAAGTTTTTAAAGGGTGCTACGAATTTACTAAATGCAAAGTCAGAAGCACAAAAAGCAGATGCTATTGCACAAATCTACGAAGCCGAAAATAGTGGCAATAAAGAAGCAAAAAGGGTAATGAACTTCTATAGGAAAGGGCAAAGTCTTAATAAAACGGATTATCATGGCTTTAGGGGTTTGCTAGGAAGAAGATTACCAAGAGGTGTTAAACACGCAATCAAGCAGCATGGGCAAGAAATCGAAAATGAAATAGAAGCATATTTAAGAAATGATGAACGGATAGCAGTATCTGTTAAATAATGAAAGGAGATAGAATGAAGAAATTATTAAAGACCATAGTATTTACAATTGTATATCTAATTGTTAGTTATTTTTTAGCATTACAAATTGCATGGTTGCTATCATTCAACTTTGATATCATCGCTTTATCACAGCAGCCTAAACTGTTTGGATTGTTTTCATTCACGATGGATCCAAATGTTATGTTCTGGCAAGGAAATACAAACTATTTTAAATTAGCAAGTATACTAATCTTTATTGGATTAATAACCTTCTTAGGATGGTATGTTATTCCAAATAAGAGACAAAGAGAAAGAAGAGCTGAAGAAAGACGTCTTACTGCTGAAGAAAAAGATGCATATACACATATAGCAAATGATAGGGAATCCAAGCAGGGATTACAAAGATTCACGTTTGATGCAGAAGGGCATATCGATCACTTATATTTGAATCACACAAGATATATAGCAGATTACAAATGGTGGATAGGAGTGATTACATATCCATTAGAAGCAATACTGCTTTTCTTTTTGCTGATCAACTTTATTGTCAGTGGTATAAACTGGCTTTTAAGTTTTATAAGAGTAGATGTTTTTACTCTTAGAATACCATTATTAAAGATATTTTCATTTAGATTATTCTATATCATCATATTAGCGATGATTCTTGTATTACATTATTTATGCAGTTCAAAGATTTGGTATGCAGAATACAGAGAGTATTATTCAAAAGCAAAGAAGCGAGCTTTAGCAAATAATAACTGGAATATCAAGCGTAGGTGGAATGCTAAATGGGTAATATTAAAACCGCACATCCGTGATTATATGGATTATGTCTTTAATCCTATAAAACACTTCTGGAATACACGTGTCCAGAGAATGAAATGGAGCGATAGATGGAAGGTAAATGAGCTTAAGAAATGGAACATTGCTGGAGAAACAACGAATAGAAGAAGCGGATTGCCTATTAGAACATATAAATCAAGATTATATGTAGAAGCAGATGATAATCATGACCTAACGATAGGTACAACGAATTCAGGTAAAACGACTTCAGTTGTACATGCAATGATTGAAGCTAATAGAATTGGCGGAAGCAGCATGTTTGTCAATGATATCAAAAAAGACCTTTTAGAGAGTCATTATGGAAGATTGAAGGCTGATAATTATAATGTTGTAATTTTTGATTTCGTTGATCCATCAAAGAGTGAATGCTGGAATCCATTTGGCATTGTCATAAGAAAGTATAGGGAAGCTCAGAAAAAAGCAGAGTGTGAATGGAAGAATCCGACACAAAGGGAATCTTATTTGAGTCTGAAGAAGAAGTATTTAGCAGCTCAAAGAAAGTTAATTAAGTCATATTATGACATTCTCAATGCACCTAGCGATAGCAAAGATACGAAAGTGCTGGAGCATAGAATATTTAAAGAATACAAACAAATACAAGAAGAGTTATACGCTGCGGAACGTGATGTTTTCTACAGTAAACCAGATTATAGTGATGCGTTTGAGCAACTTACAGATATCTGTAGAACACTTTGTGAAGAAAAGAATGCGAAGCAGGCTCACTTCTGGCAACAAGCGCAGGCTTTGATGGAAGGTGCAGCTTGCTTTTTACTTGAGTATGAATGGCTAGATGATAATGGGAATATCTGTCATTTGAAAGATGAACAGATTAATTTCCAAAATATTAATAACCTTACAAATGAAGGCTTTATGATTTATCAGGTTACACCTAGTAAAAAGCAGGGCTTATTACAATGGTATTTGGAAAACACTAGACGTGTTACAGATAGAAGCTACGAAAAGCTAATTAAAATAACACAGATGGGAACGGATGAAAGAGGTTCTGTTATGTCCACTTTTGCAAATAAGATGCAAATAGGACTCATCAATGACAGAGTACGTAAAATGACATCCTACTCTAGCTTTAGTTTCCAAGATTTTATAGAAAGACCTACAGCAATCTTCATGGTTGTTAATGATGAAAAATCAACGTATCATCCTTTTGTAAGTATATTTGTTACGCAGTTGTATAATGAACTTGTAAACGGTGCAAGAAAGTATCCTAAGCAAAGATTACCGATTCCTTGGGATATTGTATGGGATGAATTTGGAATCTCTCCAGCGATATCCAATCCAAATACTATCTTTGCTGCATCAAGATTCAGAGGAATCCGCTGGCACATTGTAATTCAGGAATATTCTCAATTAGATGAGAAGTATGGAAGAGAAGAAGCTAAGACGATCAAGGGAAACATAATGAATACGATTTTCCTATTAGCATCTACTGAAGAAACATTGCGTGAGATTTCTGAACGAGCTGGAAAGAAATTAAAGTGGAATAAAGAAACAAGACATTTTGATGCCGTACCTGTTATTACAAAGGATAAATTAGCACATTTATCTCTATCTGAAGCGGTTGTATTACGCCAGCGTAAGATGCCTATTGTAACAAGATATTACCCTTACTTTTGGTATGTATTTAATCGCTCAGAAAAGGATTATACAGATAATTACACAATTGAAAGTAAATTGATAGAAATGCAGAATTTCAGCCTTACACATGAATATATGTTGATGCAGTCATCCAACTCTTCAGTTAGTTCTATGAGACAAAATGAAGCAATTGAGAATATCAATTCAGGAACAGATGAAATGCAGGGCTTGAGAAAAGCCAAAAGAAAGGTAGCTCCTAATAAAAATGCATTTAAAGAAAAGCCAAAAGAATGGGTTCAAGATTCATTATTTAATAGCAATTGGAGCTAACAGAAGGGATATACTTTATGAAATTTGTAGAAGAAAAAGCATTAAAAGAACACTTTTGGAAAAAGTATGGATATAGAAAAAACATCATTGCATATCAGTTTGAATGTCAGGCAAGACATGGTGGAGTAGATCTGCTCACGGTAGAAAAGGTAAATGATGATAAGGGATTTCATTTAGAACTATGCAGCTTTGAATTTAAACTTGCTGATATAGAAAAAGCATTTTCGCAAGCATATTTAAATTCAGAATTCTGTCATAAGAATTTTGTTGTAGTTCCTATGGAGAAGAAAAAAGTAATCCTAGATAAATATAGTGATTACTTTAAGAAATATCCGAGTATTGGATGCATTGGCGTTGAACATCCAGAAGATGGTGGTAGATGGGAAATGTTTAGAAAATGTAAGACACGATCGGATGATGAATTAAAGCAAAACCAAGAGATTTTAAAATTATGTATAAAAGAGATTTAGAAAATTTATAGATTTATAATTTTTCCAACTAATTTCTTGCATAATATATATGCTATATATGCTTGCAAACAAGCGACTAGAAAGAGGATGAAATTTATGAAAAGTAAAAATAATCAGTTAAATACACCAACTACAGAAGAACAAAATAATACAAATTCAACTATTAAAAATATGGAAGATAATAAATGGAAGAAATGGGGAATAATTTTAACATTCATCGGCGGTCTTATTACAGCAGGTGTATTAATTTATAATGCAAATCAACAACATCAAGATAAACAAGAAGAAATACAACTTAAAAAGGAAGAGGTATGTAGAGTTACTGTAGAAAAGAAATATGAAACTGCATCCGTTTTTGCATAAGAAAAGAAGGAAAGAGGAATTGTTACACGATCTTGAACTGATGAGAATGGAGTGGAATATACTTCAGAAGCATAGAGAAAGGAAATCTAAGCTAATATACAGGAGATGAAAGTTGAATATAAAAAAATAAAATAAAAAACCGTGTGGCAAATTATCAATTTAACTTTATAGAAGTTTTATAAGAAAAGAGGCTGTAAGCCTCAAATAAATCTATAAAATTTATTTAATTGTTACAGCCCTTAATTATCTTTTTCTATAAACTCATTTGTAACAGTAAAATCACTTATTTTTTTAAACGCAATACTATAAGAATACAAATTATCTTGAAGGGGAATTAATACATATTGATTTTGTATATTCACTATAATTTTATTCTTATCTGTCTGAATTGAATACACCGTACCATTTTTTTCTAATTTTCCAGTTAGGTCAATTTTATCAGAATAAATTTCTACTGTTTTATCCGAAAATACTTCTAGAGAATACTCTTTGTTATTGGTATAATCTTTTCCAGCATAATGCCCTACATCGATGACGTTAATATTAGAATTATAATATTTATATAAAAATACTATTGCTGATAATAAAAATATAATAATTGTACTTAATAAAACAATTATTTTTTTATATTGCATTATAGAAAGAAGTATTTAATATTTCATAAGTATTAACGTATTCATCATACCATGTAGAAGGAACTGCTGGATCTTCTCCTACAATGTGCCATCTCGTAAATTTAACTTGTCTTCTTACACCAAGAAAAGCTCTTACTCCTGGAGGAACGTACAATGAATATCCAGATACACCACTTTGTACAAATCCAACAGATATTCCTACTGAATAGAAACCACCATTAATTGAAAAACTAACGTCTACTATTGGGTCACCATCGTGCCAATAAATATATCCACCAGTTTCAAAAGAAACAGAATATGGTTGATTATCAGCTCTTCCTAAATCAACTGTTTTTATTGTTGTTCCTACTTTATTTTGATCAAAACGTAGCATAGAAATATCATCATCTTTAACTTCTTCGATATACATATTAGCTGTATCTGTAAGGTTGTATTTCTTTCTTAGTTGTTCTAAAATTCGAGCCTTTTTTTCTTCTAAACTTAGCAAATGATGTGTATAAATTTGTGTTCCATTTTCATCTATATAACTATTATCAATTTCTGTTCGTAAATATAGAGTTAAATCTTCATTTTGTTCTTCTTCAGCTAAAACTCTAGTTGGTAAAACAATCAAAAGCATTAATGTAGCTAGTACGGATGTAATTATTTTCTTAAACATATTTTCTCCTTTTCTCCTCTCTTTTTGAATAGCTATAAATGATTAAATCCTTTGAACTAAAATGCCGGTCTTATACCTTGCGACACACATAATATAGCCCCTTTCTTTATCATCTACATAAATTCTAGTATTCATAATTATAAAAAAACAGTCTGAAATTTGTGTTGGAAAAGCATTATAATTATATTTGGTAAAATAAAAAAGAGAATGATAGAAAACCAATGTCATTAAGTTAAGCAGTATAGGTTTGATCCGTTCTGCTATCCAACTCTTTTAGTGTATTGGTGATGTATTCTAGGCTATCTAGGTCTATCTTGTTTAGCTTCTCATTGGAACGTTTTACAGCTTCTGCGGAAGCTTTTATGTTTTGTGATGCCCTATCTATTTTCTCGTTTTGAATTTTTAGGTTTTATTTTATAGAAAAAACAAAAATGTGTATTTAGGGTATTCAATATATCTTAAATACACATATAATATGTAAAAAGGAAAATGTTCAAATAGGCTATAGTCTATTTGGACCTAAAGGAGGATCTATGGAATTTTCTAAAATGATTGAAATAGTGATTTCATTTGCTGCATTAGTAGTTGCTTTATTTTCTTTATGCCGCTCTAGTGAAGCAAACAGAATTGCAAAGGAGGCAAATGTCATATCTGAAGAATCAAATAAAACCGCAGAAGCATCGAATAAACTTGCTAAAGAAGCAAATGCTATTGCTAAAGATGGACTTCAAACAGCTTTAAATAAAGAAAAGCCATTTTTTAAGGCAACCCTAATAGATATAAAGTTTCCTGGTGAAGGAAGTGGATTAAAGGATTTAGAAGAAGTTTTTTTGCAAGCAGTTCCAGATTGTATATTTAGTATTGAAAATATAACTGAAAATGATGCGTACTACTTTGGATTTTATAATCCAATTTCGGAATACAATAGAGAAGAAATCAAAGCATTAGAAAGCAAGAATATTGAGATGACTTTTAAACTACGTGATTTAGAAGAAAGCAAGATTATTGAATATACTAATGAGAAAAGTGATAAATATTTCTATCAGTTTGAATTAAAAGTATATTGGGAAAATAAACATAGAAGTAAATACTCTGGAATCATTAAATTCAGATGTCAAATAGCACGATGTGGAAGCAAAGATATAAGAGAAGATAAATGGGTAATTTCACCAAGAGATAGCGGCAGATGTGAGTTGGTATATTACTAAAACTTTTGAGTTATTAAAGATGGTCTATGATGAATACGTAAACGTATATTTAGCCCTTTTTGGAGAAAATAATGAGAATATTTTATGAACGAGTTTCTACAGACCGGCAATCACTTGCACGACAAGAAGAGTTGCTGAAGCAATTGGATATAGAAAAGGTTTATGCAGATAAAGCTACTGGGAAGCATATGGATAGACCGCAGCTTAAAGCTATGCTGGAGTTTGCTAGAGAAGGGGATACGATTGTAGTTGAATCGTTCTCTAGGTTAAGTAGATCAACAAAGGATTTACTTCATTTAGTGGAAAGCATGCATGCAAAAGGAATAGCATTTGAATCACAGAAGGAAAAGATTGATACAAGCACACCTTCAGGGAAACTGTTTCTAACAATCATTGCTGCATTAAATGAGTTTGAACGTGAAGTGCTATTAGAACGTCAGGCTGAAGGAATTGCCGTTGCTAAACGAAATGGTAAATATAAAGGAAGGATGCATGCAAGCATAGATAAATTTTTATTTACTGAACTCTATAAAGAGTATAAGAAAAGAAATATAACTCAGAAATATATGTGTAAGAGATTAGGAATAAGTCGATCTACACTATATAAAGAAATCAAAAAGTATGAATTGAATAATTTATAAAAACGTAACTTAGATACCGATATTAGTAGATTGAATATTGGTATTTTTTCTTTGTTTAATTGAATGTGTGCTTGATGCCAGTACGCAATAAGGTAAAGAGTTAGTGTACAGCCAGGTATTATTAAAGGTGATGGTGAATAGTAATAAGACAGTTGCTTAATAGCACCCTACACTGGATAAAAAGGAAATGTTTTTTGTAAATGCAGATCAAAAGCAGAGCCATAAAATACCAGGGTTTTGTACAAAGAACAATTAAGAATAAAATATGCTGAAACAGTAATATGTCTCAGCATAGAAGTAAATCTCGCTTTTAATATATTAATTATAATACTTTTTTAGACCAAAGAATAGACTTGTAATTGATGATGCCAAATATATGATTTAGTTGTAAGAGTACCAAAAGAAGGAGAGCATTATATGAGAGAATATACTATTCGCCATATATTTGTAGCAAGGTACAAGACTGGAATTTAGATAGATAATAGTAGTTTGGTTCATGATAATATGTGAGGGAAAAGTATGAAGAAATTGAAAACTCTTTTAATTGCGGTTATTTGTTGTGTACTTATAGGCTGCAAACAAAAAAATCCATCTATGGATGCATCTAATACAGAAAACAAGAATGATGGAAAGATGACGGAAAGCAAAAAAACTTTGATTTTTGAAGATGAGTATGTATTAGATGTTGTAGGAAATGATGGTGTAGAGTTCCACCGACTTGAAGGTAATAAATTATATATTTCTATGGAGACAAAGTCGATGGAAAGTGCCACATCATTATTTACCAATTCGTTTGGTTATATAGATTTAGATGATGGAACGTATCATGAATTGAAATCTTTTGGTTCCGATAATATTCGTGTTTGGGACTATGTTTACGATGATGACACGTTCCTGTATTCAACATTTGATGGCGAATATTCACGGGTATATCTTGAAAAAGACGGAGAAAAAACTCTTGTTGAGGAAAACAAGAATAGTGCACTAATGAAGATACCGGTTTTCAAAAAATACCAGCACAAAGCATATTATTTGTCGTATTCTGAGCAAAGTGGAGAAATGCTTACCTCTCTAAGAGAAATTGATTTAGCTTCGGGGAAAGGAATTACAATTTCTTCTAATCAATCAGAAAAAAAGTCAATTCCCGATTATTTATTAGAAATGTCAGAGAATCATCTTACATATTCCATTGTTAGCGATAAAAAGGATGTTATTTATGATTGGGATATAACCGAGCGGAAAATGAAGACGGTTCTGACAGACATATCTGTAGGTAGAGTACTTTGGTCAAAAGGAAATGAATATATATGTTCAGATAACCGCACAAGCACTTCTAAAATTCTGGATGAGAGCGGAAGTGTGAGGTATGAATTAAATTACTGTTTTAATACGAATTCCAGTGTTGGAAATGGAATATATCATCTTAAAGGAAAAATTGCATATAGATATAGTATGGGTGAAATGACGAATTTGGATTATGCTGACTTTAGATTGAGAGGGGAAATTTTCCCTAATATTTATAATGTTGAAGATTATGTATATATCTGTGATTTTTCGTTCTCAAAACCGACTATATGGGTAAGTAAATTTAAAGTGGAGGAATAATTATGAGGAAGTTTTTATTGCCTAAAATAGTATTGCCAATGTTTGTATTTACTACTTCAGTTGCAACAGTTTATGCTCGTGATGAGATGAATGGATTTGGAAACCCACCTGACAATATAGAAGAAGAAAATCGCGAAAAGAATCAAAATAAGCTACAGGATTTAGAAGTTAACTCTTTAGAAGAGATTTCTCCTATGTCATATTCAACTGAAGAGCGATATTTATCTGTGCCAGCATATGCTCAAGATACTGATTACTATTGTGGACCAGCTTGTATTCAGATGGTAGCAATGCAAAGAACGGGAAATTATTTTTATCAGAATGATATTGCAGATAGTGTTGGGACTACTCCTAGTATAGGAACGTACGTATTTAGAATGAAAGACGGCTTAAACTACTGGTGTAGTGATAGTTTCTATTCATATGAAACTATTGATAGCACACCAATCGAAATAGCCGTAAAATCATCTGTAAATCAAAACTATCCTGTAGTTGCAAATGTTATGACAAAAAACCTAGATTCGAATTACTCATTTAATAGTGAACATTATGTTGTTATTAGTGGATATAGATATTACTGGCCTGGAACACCAGCATATTCATCAATGAATGAAGGAATTTCATTGTATGGGATACAACCTTGGAGTAGCACATTTACTTATAACGATCCATATTGGGGTGCACAGAAAACAGTCCCTGTTGCTACCATGAGTAATGCTATTAGAGCAAATGCGGGATACTTCATTTGGTAGATAATTGGATAGTTTTTATCGCAATATGAAAAGAGGGGAATGCCTCCAAGTTAAGGATGCATAAAGAAGTCTAAAACAGGAGAATTTATTCTCCTGTTTTTATGCATATATTATATAAGAATTAATGATTGTAAAAAAATTAAACATAGAAAGAGTATATGCAGATAAGGCGTCTGGCAAGCATATGGATAGACCGCAGCTAAAGGCTATGCTGGAGTTTGCTAGAGAAGGGGATACGATTGTAGTTGAATCGTTCTCTAGGTTAAGTAGATCAACAAAGGATTTACTTCATTTAGTGGAAAGCATGCATGCAAAAGGAATAGCATTTGAATCACAGAAGGAAAAGATTGATACAAGCACACCTTCAGGGAAACTGTTTCTAACAATCATTGCTGCATTAAATGAGTTTGAACGTGAAGTGCTATTAGAACGTCAGGCTGAAGGAATTGCCGTTGCTAAACGAAATGGTAAATATAAAGGAAGGATGCATGCAAGCATAGATAAATTTTTATTTACTGAACTCTATAAAGAGTATAAGAAAAGAAATATAACTCAGAAATATATGTGTAAGAGATTAGGAATAAGTCGATCTACACTATATAAAGAAATCAAAAAGTATGAATTGAATAATTTATAAAAACGTAACTTAGATACCGATATTAGTAGATTGAATATTGGTATTTTTTCTTTGTTTAATTGAATGTGTGCTTGATGCCAGTACGCAATAAATTATAGGGAGATATGTAAAGGGTGAAAAAGATAATTGGTTATGTCAGAGAATCAACCCAATGGCAGGTTACAAATGGGTATAATCTTGGTGAGCAAAAACGAAAAATAGAAGAATTTTGTAAGTATAAATATGAAACAGGGAGTTATGAGTTAGAAATAAAGGAAGAACGTGGTGTTTCTGCAAGGAATCTAAAGAGACCACAGATACAATCAATAATTGAATTAATTAAAGCAAAAAGTATTGATATATTAATTATTCATAATCTGGATCGGCTTACTAGAAGTGTAAAAGATTTAGCATACTTGATAGAATTGCTTGAAGAATATTCAATTGAACTGGTAAGCATTACAGAGAGTATTGATACAACAACTCCTTCTGGAAGAACGTTTATTTTGATGATTGGGGTGATTTCTCAATGGGAAGAAGACAGCATATCTTGGAGAACGAAAAGAGGAATGGCAGAAGCTTTGGAACGTGGGTATTATTGCAAGCCACGAGTTCCTTTTGGATATGCAAGAGCCCCACAAGATAAGCGCTACCTAATCATTGATGATGAGAAAGCAGAATATATTCGTTATATCTTTGAAACAGTTGCTAGGGGCATAAAAACAGCCAATGAAATATATCTAGATTTTAAGAAGGAAAAAGTTTTAGGAAAGAAATGGGGACAGGATGATGTGTACAGAATATTAAAAAATAAAGCGTATACGGGTGATGTTGAATTATTTGGAAAAGTTTATGAAGGTGTAATACCTGCAATTGTAACAAAGGAGTTACAAAAAGAAGCGTTAGAAAGAGTTAAGTTACGCTCAAGGAAAAAGAAATATCAGTATCCGTTTAGAGCGATTTTATTATGTTCGGAGTGTGGAAGTACATTAAAATGTGATAGTACACATAAGAAAATAAGAGGAAAAGTCTACAGAGTATATCAATACTATTTTTGCGAATGCTGTAAAAACAGGATTAGTCAGAACTGCATACAGGAGCAAGTGGAGAATAAACTGTCTAGATTATTAGATAAAGAACATACGAAAGAGATAAGAAAGAGCTTTTTGAAACACCTGAAGCAGGTTGAAAAGGATATAAATGCTGTAATCGAACTAATATTAAATCAGGGAAGAAATGAAATTCTTATAAAAAAGTATGAAGCTTTAGTTAATGAAAGGGAGGAATTATTTAAAAAAGCTGAGAAACAAGACGAGGGAAATATACCACTTATTGATTCTGAGAATTTAAAAGATTTAATTTACAAATATATAAGCCATATCAAAGTGGATTTAATTAGAAAAAGTATTGTTGTAGAATATAAGAAAAAATATAAATAGGAAATCAAATTTCTGGCAAAAAGTGCTTGAAATTATAGCCATATTCGTGTAATCTATATTCATAGATATTATTACTGTTTTTGTTAGGAAATTTCCCTGATAAGGCGCCATATAAGGGTATCCGAAATTTCGGGTACCTTTTGTTTTTCTGATATTACTTAACGAAGTGATTACTTCGGATAATCAAATATTTTACATTAAATGAAAATGTCGAAATAGATAGCTATTCCGACATTTTCTTAACTAGTTAACTAGATTATTGTAGTACTTCCTTTAGAGAAATAATAGACTTGTATTTTTGTGTGTCACTCATATGATGAAGGTGAATTAGGATGCGAAAAAGGCGTAGGCACGGGAGCATGGGAGAACATGAGTGTTTATTTTTCTGCACTTGTAGGGAAGAAGGGTATAGCAGATAATTTTTCGTTAGGGATAACAACGATATATGGACGCAATAATCTGTAGATTACTTATCATCCTATTGATATTTGGAATCGTTTATCTCGCAAAGCCGATATCTAAAAAGTAAGGTAAAAATGAGAGAGGTGCAGTTATGACGGTTAATAATATGCAGTGTTTTAAATGTAAAATTGTGAGTGGGACTAGAATATTAATTAAATTATTCCTTGTGGTTTTTTGCGTACTGCTATCCGCATGTCATATAGAAGATCAGAAGGTTACATCGGAAAAGGAATCGGATCAAATAGAGTATTCCTCGACAGATTCGATAGATACATATACTTTTAATCTTGTTGAAGGATCTAGGATAAAAGGTTTAGAAATAGTATATGCAGAATGTGATAGGGGAAAACTTATTGAGAAAGAAAGCCAGATTTTAGAAGTAAATAACAACAATATAATGAAACTATCTGTTTCAAAAACAGGTATCGATATTTCTTATTGCGGAGATAACAAAGATGAAAAGCATATCCAATTCGCATCGTCTCTAGATATTAATACACAAAATATTTCATATACTTTAAAACAAGATAGAGATTTGGTGGGGGAGGATATTCTATTGTATTTAGATGCTGTAGATATGATATCTATACAATCAGAAGTAAATAAAGATTGGACAAAATTTGAGGGTTCTAAAGCTAGAGCGGTAATTCTTAGATTTACCAAGTAAAAAAATCTGTTGTAGATATAAAGTTTTGCAGTTTAGCCTGTCAAGTATTTTTTGCTTTTTGTGCAAAAAAGAGCCTCACCTGCTTGTAGGTAAGACTCTATAATTCTTGATTCTGCTTAATTTAATGACATTGGATGTACTGTAAAACTAAGCGGAGGCGCATAAGAACGGTGTGTTTTCGCTGTTTTTTATTGCTTTATGGCAATTATTGAATAATGTTTGTGTAGAAAGTTGTAGAATCCCGGACAGTCATTTAAAATGGATGATTATAGGAATAGGAATATGAATATGAAGCATAAACAACTTAAGGCACTCGTTATTGGAACAACCTCCTGGGATACAATTATCGATATAGAGAATTTCCCTAAAAAAGCAGGCACCTACTTTGCCAGTGCCCGTCGTGATGTACTAGGTGGAACGGCTTCCGGGAAAGCTATCAATTTACATAGATTGGGTTTTAATGTTACTTTGTTGACCAAACTGGCAAATGATGATGCAGGCCGAAAGATACGAGCCAGCTTAGAATCCGAGGGTATTAACTATCAGTATATTGAAGATGAAACTTCCACGGAAAGACATACGAATCTGATAAATAAAAATGGGGAGAGAATTAGTATTTATACGGACTATGGTAAATTTGGACAGGATTTTGACATCATTGCCTATGAAAAAAGCATTGAAGAGGCGGATATTATCCTGTTAGATATTTGTGAATTTGTCAAACATCTATTCCCTATTCTCAAAAAACATAAACATAAAATTTGGGTGGATATTCATGATTTTGATGGGATAAATCCTTGGCATCAGGAATTTCTTCCTTTCGCAAATGCCGTTTTTATGAGTTCGGATGTCCTTGAGACAGAAGAAAAAGTAAAGGAGGTAGTAAGGACTATTCTTCGGGATAAACAATTCGTTGTTTGTACGCATGGGAAAAAGGGTGCAGAGTATTTTAGCCCAGACGGAAAAGAAATATTTCAGGATATTGTGGAGCAATTTTCTCCCGTTGATAGTAACGGTGCGGGAGACGCTTTTGTCTCAGGTTATCTTTATGGAGCCAAAAATGGGTTTCCAGCTGAGATATGTATGAAATATGCCACCCTTGTTTCGAGTTTTACGATTGCCTCTCCTTTTCTGTACAACAAAGATCTGTCCGTCGAAAATTTAGAACAAATGTATCAGCAGTATTTTTGCTGATTTGCGAGATATTGAAGGGAGAGCGTTTGATTACAGCCCATTTCATAATTTGCGGAAGAAACGAATAAGGATCGGCTATCAGCCGAAAACCTGGAAGGACTGGAAGTGGAAAAGCCGGCCAATATCGTGATATAGTTATTGACAGTTGACACACGGAGAGCCAAGAGAGCGAAGAGCAGAAAGGTTCTGTTTCCTAGGAGCGAGATGAATGATAATGATTAAGAGAGAAGCCATATTACACATTCCCCTGTCCCAATATGCGTTTGCGAACACAGAATCGAATTTGACCATTCGGCTCAGAACGGCGAGGAACGATGTGGCGCGAGTTATCCTGTGGTATGGGGATCGGGTGCCGCCCAGCAACCCGAGCCGTTTCATCCCTGTCCAAATGGATAAGATCATGTCCGCAGGTCTCTTTGACTACTTTGACGCGACGTTTGAGACCCCCTTTGAACGCGTCTGCTATTATTTTCAGCTGATCGGCGCGGAGGAGACGCTCTATCACTATGCAGAACAGACGGAGGGGATCCCTCCCCGAGAAAGCGACGATTGCTATCAGTATCCCTATATCCGGAGGGAGGAGCTGGGTTGGGAACCTAGGTGGTTTCAGGAGGCGATTGTCTATAACATCTTTCCGGACAGTTTCGTAAGTGAGAAAGAGGAGATGAATGCTGTTGGAGGGAGAATGCCCTGGGAGAGGGGGATTCAGCTCGAAAGCAGATTAGGGGGGGACAATCAATAGTATCAGAGAAAAACTTGGATATATTCAGGAGCTGGGATTTAACTGCATCTACTTAAATCCGATTTTTACGGCAGGCGCCTATCACAAATACGATTTGCTGGACTACTTTCACATCTCGCCGAATCTTGGAACAGATGAAGATTTTCGTCATCTGGTCAAAGAAACGCATCGTCGGGGGATGCGTATTATCATTGACGGGGTTTTTAATCATTGCAGCTGGTACTTTTCTAAATTTGATGATGTCGTCAAAAATGGCGCGAAGTCCCAATATGCGGACTGGTTTTATCATCTGGAACATCCGGTGATCAGGTCAGAGAAAAGAGGAGAGAAACCCCGCTACAGTTGTTTCGCTTACAATCAAAAGATGCCAAAGTGGAATACGTCAAATCCTGATGTCAGAGCCTATTTTATGGAGGTGTGCAGATACTGGCTAAAGGAGTTTGGGATTGATGGCTGGCGGCTGGATGTGGCCAATGAAGTAGATCGGGAATTCTGGCGGGAGTTTAAGCACGTGTCAAGGGAAAGCAACCCGCAGAGCGTTCTGATTGGAGAAGTGTGGGAGAGCGCTGAGACCTGGCTCAACGGGGATATGTTTGACTCCACGATGAATTACAGCTTTCGCAGGATCTGCCTGGATTTTTTTGGACAAGGGAAGATCGGAACGGAAGTCTTCCATGATCGGGTTGCCAAAATGCTCTTGCGTTACCACACAAGCAGCCTGCGTGTACAGCTGAACCTGCTTGACAGCCACGATACGAGTCGTTTCCTGTCAGACTGCCAGGGGGATGAGAACAGATTCAAGCTGGCGGAAGTATTCCTGTTCACATCTCCTGGGATTCCCTGCGTCTTCTATGGAGGTGAGCTTGGGATGGACGGGGATACAGAGTCCGCTTTTCGCGGACCGATGCTCTGGGAGAGAGCGGGACTGGGCTACAGCGATTTCTTCAGGCGTCTAATCGCTCTGCGAAAGCAGAATCCGGTTCTCACATATGGGAAGTTCAGGCTGGTTCGCAAGAATGAAGCAGGCTTGTACATTTTCTCCCGTTCTGACGAAGAGGCAGAACTGATCATTTGCCTGAACAACAGCGCAGAAGAATTTGATATCAGTGCTGATCTACAGGGGGGAGAACTCCTGATGCAGGAGGGCTGCAGTGATCAGATCCTGGGCGGCAGAGGGTATGCCATTTGGCGAAAAATGTAACAATCAGGAAATTTCTTAAAGAAGCCAGATGTCGTCCTCTTCTTTTTGGCTTGCGTCTGACCGCTTTGGGAAGGTCAATGTTACGAACATCAAGTTCAGAGTTTCCGCTTATATTTTTCGGTGATGGTTTTTCAGTGTAAGTTTGTAAATGATGTGATACCGATATATCCGAAAAATAATAAGACAGATAGAGTATCATGATTGTAAGCATCCATTTATGTATAAACCGGAACGGATAAGTTCTTCTCTTTTCTGGAGCGGACTCTTCCATTCGAGAACAGCCATCGGTATGTGATTGGCTCGCTGCAGGTAATCCATTCACAAAGCAATTAACAATTGAAGATACTAGTACAAACGTAACATTTAACGTTTAACGTTCCACTTGCAGTTCTGGATATGTCAACTGACGTAGGTACTCTAGATCCAAACACAAGAACTATCAATAACCGTATGCTGGAAAAGCAAGGATGAACTTCAGGCTATGATACTGTGCATATCAAGTTAATTGCGAATACAAAGACTGACTATCCATGCATAACACAGGTGTGGGAATGCAAGACATGTAACAGATGTCCACTCAAAAAGGACTGTACGAAAGCCAAGAAACGAGTGGTGCGTATCAATCGAGTACTCGATGACCTGAAGGCACATGCGAAGGAACTATTGGACAGTAAGGCAGGAATACAACTAAGACAACAGAGATGTATACAGGCTGAAGGAACATTTGGGATCATCAAGAATGATTGGCAATATAACAGAATCCATAGAAGAGGAATGGAGAATGTGGAAAACGAGCTCTATTTGATCTGTATGGGATTCAATCTGATGAAATATCACCAAAAGAAGATGAGAATGATACTATCCTAAAACAACTTCCTATAGGACAGGTTGTTTTTAGTTCGCCCAAATTAGATATAAAACATCTGCTTTTATACTGTTTTACATCAACATATGAAAACAGCACAAGAAAAGAGGCTGTACGCCTCAAGTAAATCTATAAAATTTACTTAATCGTTACAGTCCCTTTATTTGTGACTAATCCATTTTAGTTCGTATTCACCAGTGCACTCTAATACACCACCATCGCTGAGATCAATGACTTCTTCGTTTTCATAGTAGTCTTTAACTCTGCCCAAAGAATCCTTCATGTGAAGACCTGCATCGCGAATTGCGGTAACAACATACTTGCCAGGGCGTAAGCTCTTTGGAATATCGTATACACCAGGCGTAATACGAATGAGGTTATCATCTGACATATAGATTAAGTGTGTATCCTTTTTGTTCCTAGCAGCGTTTAATTTCTGATAGAAGCGTTCACGCATGAAAATTAAATCAGAGTTTTCTAGCATGTATGTGTAACGTGCAGTTGGCGTAACAACGTTAATACGATCTGTGTCGCTACGATTACGTAATGCATATCCCAAACGGTGGCAGTTAACATAGTTTGGGGATAAGAAGTAGAACGCTACATCTGTTTCATAGAGAATGCCTTCTACTTTATGAGAGTTGGTACGTGTTGTGGAATCGACGATATTTTGAATGGTGGATTTAGAAATCTCAGCGATTTTTGAAACAGCACGTGTATAAGGGATGGAATCCTTTGTGACTGTTTGGTATGCCTTGACCTTAGAAATACAATGTTCCCCAGGGTGCAGTGGCATATCGTCGACAGGATAGAACTTCGCCATCATTTCATCAATATTATGATTCTTGATGTAGGATTCCATAATCATATCGCGCATATTCTCTTGTGCCGTAACGAGTATCTGGAAGATATCATACTTGAGAGGAAGATTGTAAGAAGTTAATATGGAACGACAGTCTTTACAGATGTAATGACCATCTTCTATTTTCTTAGGCTGGTTAAAAAGACCTTTTCCTTCACTTAGGCAGAAATCACATACTTTGTTTGCCATTGGAACCTCCTTGAATAAAAAGCAATATTAAAATACATATCGTACTTTCTATTACTATAATACATATAGCAACGATATTCCATGATATAAGAATGAACTTTTTGTGTGGGAATTATATGGAAGGGAGGCCGAAACCAGGAGATTCTGAAACTCTGCACGAAAATAGTGTAGGGCATTTGAAAAAAATAATGAAGTTCGTTATACTGTAGATGTAAGTTGATATGGGTTACTGAAAGCCCAAAGGAAAAGAGGAGTAGCGAACTCCTCTTTTTTCATCATCAGTAACCCAAGAATCAAAGTCTACTCTTTAGGAGTAGATTTTAATTCTCTAACTATCAGGTACAACAGAATAAGAGAAATAATATTCTCTAAATTCATATTGTAAGTTGATACAAGTTACTGATGATATATCCTTATCAGAGGTCATAAACCCACCTCCGGGATTATTATATCAGATAGAAATTGTAAGAAAGCAGCAGGCAAGGTGATTAAATGTGCTACTTGTTGGAAAGAGGGGATAGATGATGGATTTACATAGTAATTTGATTATAGACGGTTATGAGATTATGAATGATGAAGGGACAGTATTGGTGGACAGCGAAGGCTGCCCATTTCAATTTCTGACATATAAAGATGCAAATGAGTTTCTGGAAGCATTAAAGAAAAGCGGCATCGATGGAAAAACAGCAAAAGTAAAGTTAACGATTCCGGAAGGGAATTAAACTTAAAACAAAATAAAAAAATATTCCAAGATAAGAGGATATTTCAGAACGTTGTTTTCTACAATAGAATTATTATAACAAAATTTTGTGAAAATGTTAGAAGTTGTAATTTCTATTGAAATTCGTATGATGAAATTGTAAAAGAAATGCGAAAAGAGACGCATTATATGAAAACCAAGCATATTCATAATTTATGTGTTGCAAGGTACAAGACAGGAGTTTAAACAGATCATAAATTTGATTTCTATAGTGGATAGGAGGAGTTGGTTTATGAGAAAACCTTTTTTCATAGCTTCTTTGTGTTGTGCCATATTATTTATTGGTGGGTGTACGAACACTTCTGTATCAAGCGTGGATAAATTTGAAGTTCGGGAAGAAAAAAAAGAACCTGATACTTCAAGAAGAATTTACATATAATGACGGAGAAAGTGATAGTTCCGAATTTCATCGGGTAGAAGATGATAAAGCATACATTTCTTTAGAGAGAATTTCTGCTAATAGTACAACAAGCTTTTTTACAAATTCGATCGGATATATCAGTTTAGTCGATGGCAGCTACCATGAAATAGCTTCATTTGTTGATGAAGATTTACGGATATGGGATTATGTGGCTGATGATAATGTGATTCTTGCGTCAACATTTAATGGCGGCTTCTACGAAGTGATCTATAAAAATGGAGACGAAACAAAGCAGATTGAAAGAAATCAGATCGACAACGAATTTCAGATTCCGATTTTCAAGCAGATAGGTACCGATATTTTTTATCTTTCCTATGCTACCAACAGAGAAGATAAGGGTGTATGGACTGCTTTGAAAAAAATTGATCTTAAAACAGGAGAAGATCGGGTTTTGACGGAACACTTTGCCTCAGTAAAGGATGTTCCCGATTATACCTTGGAAATATCTGAACATCATCTGACGTACGGTATTGAAGAAAACGGCAAAAATATTATCTGCGATTGGAATGCTGATGAAGAGAAATTGATACAGATCGAAGTCGATTTCCCGGTTGGCAAAGTCGTATGGTCAAAAGGGGATGAATATATCACTTCCGATGCGAAGCGTTCAGAAGCTTTTCTGTTAGATAAAAACGGTGAGAAGAAAGACAGATTCAATCACCTATTCAACCGGGTTACGAGCATTGGAAACGGTGTTTTCCATACTAATAATAAAAATGTGGTGAGGTATAATGAGGGAGTGTTAACGAACTATCAATATATGAATGGCAATATCAAAGGGTTTGTATTTCCTAAAATATCTAATATAGATAATCAAATTTATGTGTATTGGGCAGATTACAAGGAGCATATGATTTGGATCGATAAGTATATATTGGGAGAATAAATGATGAAAAAGAGAATAATTTTATCTGCAATAATTGCTGCTTGTACTACAATGTGTTTAACAATGTCTGTTTATGCGGATGGTGAAGGAATGAATGGTTTCGAAAATCCACCTGAAGAAACAGCAAATAAACTATAGTTATGGACAAATAGGATTACGTTCTTATACTACTGAGCAAAGGTATTTGCCGGTTCCGTTGTTTCATCAAGAATAAAGTTGGTATTGTGGACCTGCCAGTGTGCAAATGATTTCAACATACTTATATGGTACAACTTATTCACAAGATGATATTGCCAATTATATGGGAACAACCCCATCAGAAGGGACAGAAGTGCCCCAAATGGTGAATGGTGTAAACTATTGGAGTGGTACTACATTTTATTCATGTGAACAAATATCAAATGTATCTATAGAGCACTTGAGGCCGCAAAATCATTGAAAAACATGGCGAAAAGTATATTGACTTTAAAGATATAAAAAGGTATCATTATTACGCTTAGCGAAAAAACTGGCTTTACGGAAGTAAGGCTTATATTTAGACTAAGGTTTGGCACACTTGGGAATGTGTGCATAAAATGAAAGGAGAAACTGAAATGCCTACAATAAACCAGTTAGTACGCAAAGGTCGTACTGATAAAGTTTACAAGTCAAAGTCCCCTGCATTAAACAGAGGCGTAAACTCACTTAAGAAGCGTGTAACAAAACTCAGCAGTCCACAGAAGAGAGGTGTATGTACTCGTGTTGGTACAATGACACCTAAGAAGCCTAACTCAGCTTTACGTAAGTATGCCCGTGTTCGTCTATCCAATGGATTAGAAGTAACAGCATACATTCCAGGAATTGGACACAACCTACAGGAGCATAGTGTTGTTATGATCCGTGGTGGACGTGTTAAGGACTTACCTGGTGTACGTTACCACATCATCCGCGGTACATTAGACTGTGCCGGTGTAGCAAACCGTAATCAAAGCCGTTCATTATACGGCGCAAAGAAGCCAAAGGCTGCTAAATAAGAGAAGGGAGAATAGAACATGCCAAGAAAAGGTTATATAGCAAAGCGTGATGTACTTCCTGATCCAATTTATAATTCAAAGTTAATCACTAAGTTGATCAACAAAATTATGATTGATGGTAAGCGTGGTACAGCTCAAACAATTTTATATGATGCATTCGCTCAGATTGAGAAGAAGACAGGTGAGAACCCAATGGAAGTATTCGAAAAGGCTCTCGGCAATGTAATGCCTCAGTTAGAATTGAAGGTTCGTCGTGTAGGTGGTGCAAACTTACAGGTACCAGTAGAAGTATCTGCTGAACGTAAGTTGACATTATCTCTACGTTGGATCGTTAACTACGCAAGACTTCGCCATGAAAATACAATGGAAATGCGTCTTGCCAATGAAATTATGGATGCTGCAAACGGTACAGGTGCATCTGTAAAGAAGAAAGAAGATACACATAAGATGGCAGAAGCGAACAAAGCATTCGCTCACTACCGTTTCTAATCGGGGAAGGAGCAATCAATGGCTAGAGAATTCCCGCTTAATAAGATTCGTAATATCGGTATCATGGCGCACATCGATGCTGGTAAAACTACAACAACTGAACGTATCCTTTTCTACACAGGTAAGATTCATAAGATCGGTGAAACACACGAAGGTGCGTCTCAGATGGACTGGATGGCTCAGGAACAGGAACGTGGTATTACAATCACTTCCGCTGCTACAACTTGCCACTGGCAAGATTGCCAGATTAACATTATCGATACACCGGGCCACGTAGACTTCACGGCTGAAGTTGAGCGTTCCTTACGTGTATTGGATGGAGCAGTTACAGTATTAGACTCTAAGGCTGGTGTAGAACCACAGACTGAAACAGTTTGGCGCCAGGCTACTGAATACCGCGTACCACGTATCGTATTCTCAAACAAGATGGATGCGACTGGTGCTGACTTTGAAATGAGCGTTGCTTCTATTGGAAATCGTTTAGGTGCTAAGGCAGCTGCAATTCAGATGCCTATCGGTGCTGAATCATCATTCCGTGGAATCATCGACTTAGTAACAATGAAGCAGCACATGTACACAAATGATAACGGTACAGATATTCAAGTTAGTGAAATTGATGAACAATTCAAGGCAAAGGCTGAAGAAATGCATTTAGCAATGCTAGAAGCAGTTGCAGACTATGACGATGAATTGATGATGAAGGTTCTTGATGGTGAAGAACCAACAGTTGAAGAAGTGAAGGCAGCTATCCGTAAGGGTGTTATGACTTCCGAATTCTTCCCTGTTATGTGCGGTTCTGCATATAAGAACAAGGGCGTTCAGTTATTACTAGATGCAGTTGTAGATTACCTACCTGCACCTACAGATATTGAAGCTATTAAGGGTACATTAGAAGATGGCACACCAAGCGAACGTCATCCTTCTGATGATGAACCATTTAGTGCCTTAGCATTTAAGGTGGCTACTGACCCATTCGTAGGTCGTTTAACATACTTCCGCGTATACTCCGGTGTTGCGAAGGCAGGTAGTTATATATTAAATGCTTCTAAGGAAAAGCGTGAACGTTTCGGACGTTTGGTTCGCATGCATGCTAACCACCGTGCGGATATCGAAGAAGTTTATGCTGGTGACATTGCTGGTGCAGTTGGTCTTAAGAACACAACTACAGGTGATACATTATGTGATGAAGAACATCCAATCGTTCTTGAATCCATGGTGTTCCCAGAACCGGTTATCCAGATGTCTGTAGAACCTAAGACAAAGGGTGACTCACAGAAGATGGATGAAGCATTAGCTAAGCTTGCTGAAGAAGACCCAACATTCAGAACTTATACAGATGAAGAAACTGGTCAGACAATTATTGCTGGTGTAGGTGAATTGCAGTTAGATATCATCATGGACCGTATGAGACGTGAATTTAAGGTTGAAGCTACATCAGGTGCACCACAGGTAGCATACCGTGAAACAATCCGTAAGGAAGCTGAAGTACAAGGTAAGTTTGTTCGTCAGTCTGGTGGTCACGGTCAGTATGGTGACGTTTGGATTAGATTTAGTCCTAACCCAGGTAAGGGATTCGAATTCGTTGATGAAACAGTCGGCGGTTCAGTACCTAAGGAATTTATCAAGCCTACACAACAAGGTTTGGAAGAATCCTTAAACAATGGTTTAGTTGCTGGTTATCCAATCGTAGACATCAAGGCTGTCTTATTCGACGGTAGCTACCATGATGTCGACTCATCTGAACAGGCTTATAAGATTGCGGCTTCACTTGCTTTAAAGGAAGCAGCTAAGAAGTGCGATCCTGCAATTCTTGAACCTATCATGGCAGTTGACGTAACAGCTCCAGCTGATTACTTGGGCTCTGTCATGGGTGATATCACAAAGCGTCGTGGACAAATTCGTGAACAAGAAGAAACAGGTAATGCAATTAAGGTGCGTGCTTTCGTTCCATTAGCTGAAATGTTTGGATACGTAACAGACTTACGTTCATTTACACAGGGTCGTGGTATCTATTCTATGCAAATGGACCACTATGAAGAAGTACCTAAGAACATTGCTAAAGAAATTATTGAGAAAAACACAACTAAGTAGTAAAAATGATTGTAAATAAGTACTGTTTCTAATAAAATGGAAACAGCTTATAAAGGTAGAAAAAACCAGGAGGAAAAAATATTATGGCAAAGGAACATTTCGACCGGTCGCTCGAACACGTTAACATTGGTACTATCGGTCACGTTGACCACGGTAAGACAACATTAACAGCGGCAATTACAAAGTATTTATCAACACACCCAGAAGATGGTAAGGCTCAATTCGAAGCTTACGATCAGATTGACGGAGCTCCAGAAGAGAAGGAACGTGGTATTACAATCAACACAGCACACGTTGAATACCAGACAAAGACACGTCACTATGCACACGTAGACTGCCCGGGCCACGCTGACTATGTTAAGAACATGATCACTGGTGCTGCTCAGATGGATGGTGCTATCTTAGTAGTAGCTGCTACTGATGGACCAATGCCACAGACACGTGAGCACATCTTATTATCACGTCAGGTAGGCGTACCTAAGATTGTTGTATTCTTAAACAAGTGCGACATGGTTGACGATCCAGAATTGATCGACTTAGTAGAGATGGAAGTACGTGAACTTCTTTCTGAATATGGATTTGATGGAGATAACGCTCCAGTGATCCGTGGTTCTGCATTGAAGGCTTTGGAAGGCGATCCAAAGTGGGAACCAGCAATCAAGGAATTACTAGATGCTGTTGATGCTTACATCCCAGCTCCAGTTCATGAATTTGACAAACCATTCTTAATGGCAGTTGAAGACGTATTCACAATCACAGGTCGTGGTACAGTAGCTACTGGACGTGTTGAACGTGGTAAGTTAAACTTAAACGATGAAGTAGAAGTAGTTGGTATCAAGCCTACTCGTAAGACTGTTGTTACAGGAATTGAAATGTTCCGTAAGACTCTTGACTTCGCTCAGGCTGGTGATAACATCGGTGCATTGCTCCGTGGTGTTAACCGTGAAGAAATTGAACGTGGACAGGTATTAGCTAAGCCGGGTTCAGTTACTCCACACACACAGTTCAAGGCTCAGGTTTACGTATTAACTAAGGAAGAAGGCGGACGTCATACACCATTCGTATCTAACTACCGTCCACAGTTCTACTTCCGTACAACAGACGTTACTGGTGTTATCCAGTTACCAGAAGGCACAGAATTGTGCATGCCTGGCGATAACGTAGTTATGGACGTAACTCTATTAGCTCCTATCGCTGTAGAACAAGGAACTAAGTTCTCTATCCGTGAAGGTGGACGTACTGTAGGTTCTGGTTCTATCACAGAAATCGTTAAGTAATTCAATTACTTATATTAGGCACTCATTGAGTGCCTTTTTCTGTGTGATTTCTATGAAGCAAAACCCGTAATTTGCGTTATACTAGTTGGTGTAGTGATTTACAGGGGAGAATTTAACTCGATGAATAAGAGTAATAGAAAAAGAAACATAATTATCATCATATCTATGTTATTGATGTTTGGTATGAGGTTTCTGCCTGCATTACCTGGTTTATCTGCGTCTGGTATGCAGGTATTGGGAATCTTTGCAGGTACTTTATTATTGTGGTTAACGATTGCGATTGATTGGCCATCAATTCTATTAATTGGTGCGCTTGCATTTGTACCTGAATTAAAGATTGGTACAATCTTATCTGGTGCGTATGGTGGGACAATCGTTGTATTCTTGATGTTTACCTTTGTGGTAACATACGCACTGTCAAAGACGTCATATATCAAAAGAATTGCGTTATTATTTATTAATTCAAATCTTGCGATGAAGGGTCCGTGGATGTTTATTGCATTGTACTTTGCAAGTATTCTTGTGATAGGTAGTTTCATTTCACCTACAGTGCTATTCTTTGTGTATCTTCCAATCTTAGAAGAAATCTATGTATTACTAAAACTAAAAAAGGGAGATAAGTTTGCGTCTGTGTTAATGATGGGAACTGTGATTATGTGTGGTATCTCATCTGGCATGACACCGATTGCGCATGTATTTCCTGTGATTGCCATGAATGCATATACTGAATTATATGGAAGTGTCATTCATTATGGCAGTTATATGCTAGCAGCGATTCCTGTGGGTATCTTAACGGCATTCATAACACTGCTAGTATTCCGTTATATGATAAATCCAGATACTTCTTCGTTTGTGAATTACGAGAAAAAGAAGATTTATGTAGATCAAGAGAAACCAACAAGAGCTGAAAATTTTGTGCTTGCGGTATTTATTTTTGTTGTATGTATGTGGGTATTACCAAACTTATGCATGCATATCATTAAAGATGGACCTATCTTTGTTGGTTTAAAATATTTAGATAAGTTAGGCACAGCATTTCCACCATTAGTTGGTATTGTTCTATTATCTATTTTGACAGATGAAGGAAAGCCTTTGTTGAACTTTGGTGAAGCAATGAGTAAGGGTGTATCTTGGCCATCGTTAATTATGTGTGCTGGTACAACTGCTCTTGGTGCAGCAATCACCAATAGTGATATTGGTATTACTGCATGGATATCTGGAGGATTATCACCGATTACATCTCATTTACCTGTGATGATCATGGTATTACTTTTTATTCTTTGGGCTGCAATTCAAACAAATTTATCTAGTAATATGGTAACTGCTACAGTTGTGTCTGCCGCTGCTCTTGCGGTAACAGCAAATATTACAGCGGTGAATGTAGCGGCTCTAATTGTAAACATTGGAATGATGTCTGCATTTGCTTTTGCGACACCTCCAGCGATGCCTTGTGTGGCAATTGCGGTGTCGAGCGGTTGGACAAATACAAAGCAGATGATGGTATATGGATTCATCATTATGGTTGTGGCGGTAATAATATCTACGCTTGTTGGTTATCCAATTGCAGTAGCGTTACTATAAGTTGATAAATGATAGTATTTTACATGCATGCCGGTAGAAGAATCTACCGGTTTTCTTATCGAATTACTTGAATAGATATAGATACTATATAATTTTGTATTTTTGTGAAAGGATTATCATCTTTGTATTGACTAACTGGATACTGATAGTTATTATCAATAAGCAGACTTAAGTTAGATGGAGGGAAATTTGAAAATGAAAAAGATTCTAACAACTTTATGCGCTGTTGCAATGCTGGCAGGTTGCACAGCTGGAGGATCCAAGAAGTCTTCCACAAATACAGCTTCTACTAAGGAAGAAACAGCTGCTACTGTAATGGTTGGTACAGGTTCTGTTACTAATGTATCAAACAAGACGAAGGAAGGTTCTGATACAGCAGCACAGTTCGATACAACATTTGCATCAGTTGTATTAGAGGGTAATGTAATCAAGTATGTATACTTTGATGTAGCACAGGATAAGGTTACTTATGATGCGACTGGTCACGTTACTTCTGACAATACAGCTTCTACATCTAAGAAGGCATTAGGTGATAAGTATGGAATGAAGGACAAGTCTTCCATTAAGAAGGAATGGTATGAACAGGTTGAGGCTTTAGAGAAGTGGGCTGTTGGTAAGACAGTTGAAGAAGTATTAAATATGCCTACAACACAGAAGGATGAAAAGCACACAGTTTCGGCTGATAAGGATCTTATGACAGGATGCACAATCGGGGTTACTGCTTTCCAACAGGCTTTAGATAAGGCTGCTAAGAACGCTGTTGAAGTGAAAGATGTAGCATCTGTAGGTTCTGCAATCTTGACGAAAGTTTCTGGTAAGGATGCAAGTGCTGAAAAGAGTGGTGAAGCAAAGGCTAGTTCTACATATGGTGTAGTTGCTTTAGATAAGGATGGTAAGGTTGTATTCACACAGACTGATGTAGCGCAAAACGCTGTGAAGTTCACAACAGCTGGTGTTGTAGATGGAGAAGCAGTAGCTATCGCTACAAAGGGTGAAAAGAAAGATGAATATGGCATGAAGAAGGTTTCTTCTATCGGTAAGGAATGGTTCGAACAGAATCAGGCTTATGATGACTGGACAGTTGGCAAGACTGGTAAGGAAATCGCTGATATGAAAGTTACTATTAATGAAGGTGGTAAGACTGTGACAGCTGATAAGGACCTTATGACAGGATGCACAATTGGTGTTGATTCTCTACAGAAGGTTACAACTACAGCTATTGAAGCTGCTACAAAGCTTAACTAATTCCAATCTTTTAGAAGTATAAGAATATCTTTAGGAAGCTGAAGATATTCTTTTTTATGCGTAGATGGAAAGTGAGGGATGGTGGTGACTATGCTATAATGAGTGGCAGGAGAAAATATGGAAGAACTACGTAAAAGTATTATTTTAAAAGTATTAATTACACTCGTGTCTGGAATCTTGATGATGGTAGTGACATCATTTTTGATGATTCTATGTAACTTCAAAATATTATCTGTGAATGGAATGATAGGCTTAGTTCTGCTAGTGACATTACCGCAGTTATGGTCTGTTTTAAGAAATTATAAAATTCCTACAACAGCGATATCCTTAGGGATGATTACAGTTTCCCTTGTGCTATCACTAATCTATGGATGGACCGTCGCTAATAGTGTTGCACAATATACAGAGCCAATGAAGATGTTTGAAACAATCTTGGCATATATTCTAAAGGTGCATGGTTTAGCAGCTATAGTAACTGCGTTTATCGGTTATCAGACAAAGAAATAATAGCGAGAAAAAGGGGGTTGGCATGAAAGTGATGAGTCGTTGGGGCAAGAATGTAAATCTAAAAAGCCCTTTACAGGAATATCCTCGTATGCAGTTACAGCGTGGCAGTTATACGAACTTAAACGGCCATTGGGAATATCAAATTACAGATACGAATCAAATACCGCAGGGAAATAACTGGAAGCCAATCAACGTTCCTTTTCCTTTGGGTTCACAGCTTTCTGGTAGTGATGAGATTTTATTGCCTGGGAAAGTATTATGGTATAAGAAACAGTTCTCTTATAAACCGGGAGAATATCATACGTATTTAAATTTTGAAGCAGTTGATCAACAATGTATTGTTTATCTAAACGGCATTGAAGTTGGCAGACACATTGGTGGTTATGAGCCGTTTGGTTTTGATGTATCTAGTTATATCAAGTATCAGAATGCATTACTTGTGAAGTGCACTGATCCAAGTGACACAGGTGAGTATGCATATGGAAAACAGAAAATCCAACATGGTGGCATGTGGTATACACCAATATCAGGTATCTGGCAGACGGTATGGCTAGAAGATATACCTCTACATGGAGTCCATGCATTAAAGATTACACCGAATTATGATAGACAGACTGTTTATCTAGAGATGGAAGGTGACTTTAATCATGCGACAATTACCATCAGTGCAGCAGGGAAGATGATCTATCATGATATGACTGCTGAGATGCGTAATGAGATCTTTATTGAAGATATGCATCCATGGACACTGGAAGATCCTTTTTTATATGACTTATATATTGAAACAGAGGATGACATTGTAAAGAGTTATTTTGGCATGCGTTGTTTTACTTGTGAGAAGGATGGAAAAAATTATCCTCGTTTTTGCTTAAATCATAAACCAGTATTCTTAAGTGGTGTATTGGATCAAGGTTATACACCAGAGGGAAATTTAACTTATCCTGATGATGAGATGATGATTTACGATATTCAAAAGGTAAAAGAATTAGGCTTTAACATGATACGCAAGCATGTCAAAGTGGAATCCCGTCGTTGGTATTATCATGCGGATCGTTTAGGTATGCTTGTCATGCAGGATATGCCTAATGGTGGCCAACCAAGTAAACTAACAACTTTATACTTGCCGCACTTAAATATCACGCGTATGAATGACCAGAAACAAAAACACCTCGGTAGATGTGACGACTGGAGTAAGAAAGCATACTATGATGAGTTAAATGCGATGATTCATAATTTGTATAATGTTGTATCTATCTTTGCATGGGTTCCTTTCAATGAAGGTTGGGGACAGTTTGATAGTACTAAGATAACCAAGCATATTCAATTGATGGATTTAACACGTTTTGTGGATAGTGCTAGTGGTTGGCATGATCAAGGGGCTGGGGATTTCTACAGTCGTCATGTGTATTTCCATACCTATACAAATCCACAGAATCATGAAAAGAGAATGGCAATCTTATCTGAGTTTGGAGGCTATTCTTATTTAATTCTAGGACATAGTCTTGCACAAAAGCTTTATGGTTACAAAAAATTCACTGATAAGTTAAAGTTAAACACGGCGATTCGAAAGTTATATGAAGATAGTATTATTCGTAATATTCCAAAGGGGTTAACTGCTTGTGTATTTACACAGTTAACGGATGTGGAAGATGAGTGCAATGGTATTATGACAGCGGATAGAGAAATTGTGAAGTTGGATGAAAAGAGAATTCGCAATCTAAATCAACGATGCATGAGGAGATTAAAGAAATGAGAAAGCAAATTGTAATCGCAGAAGCGCTGGGTGGTAGTGTTAGAATTCACGCAGTTGATACAACAGATATCGTAGAAGAAGCTAGAAAGCTACATCACTGTATGGCTACTTCTGCGGCTGCTTTAGGTAGAACCTTAACAGTTACAGCTATCATGGGTAGTGATTTAAAGAATGTCTATGAAAAAGTTACCTGTATCTTTAATGGACATGGGCCAGCAGGCACTGTTCTTGCGCAAGCGGACGGTAGTGGGAATGTGAAGGGCTTTATTGGAGATCCTTCAATCTATCTTGTGCGTGAGGATGGACATTTGGATGTAGGCAAAGCAATTGGTACAAATGGCACATTAACAGTGACAAGAGATATGGGTCTAAAAGATCCATTCTCTGGTATGGTGAATATTCAGACAGGTGAAGTTGGTGATGACTTTGCGTATTACTATGCAGTCTCTGAACAGACACCTTCTGTTGTAAATGTAGGTGTTCTTGTAAATCCTGATGGTAGTATTTTGGCTGCAGGTGGATTTATCTTACAGTTACTTCCAAACGCAACAGAGGAAGTCATCAGCGCATGCGAAGCGGTTGCCGCAAAGATGAGACCTGTATCCACATTGATCAGTGAAGGAATGTCTATTGAGGACATTATTCATATGTATTTCGAAGATGCGAATATCTTAGAACATAAGGATGTTCGTTGGTACTGTGGTTGTTCACATGAGCATTATAAGGATGCACTTGCGACACTTTCTGATCATGATTTACAGGAAATGATTAAAGATGGTAAGGGTGCGGATATTCATTGCCAATACTGTAATAAGGAGTATCGATTTACACCAGAAGAATTAAAAGAAGTATTGGAGTTAAAGCAGCGTGGTTAAGATTGGAAATATAGAATTAAAGAATCAAATTGTTGCAGCACCTTTAGCAGGTATCTCAAATCCTGTCTATCGTGAAATCATGCACAATTATGGGGCAGGTCTAGTCGTAAGTGAAATGATTAGTGATAAAGCATTGCACTATCAAAACGCAAAGACTCAGGATATGTGTCATATCAGTGAGGGTGAACATCCAGTCGCTTTACAGTTATTTGGTAGTGATCCTATTACAATGGCCGAGGCAGCAGAGTATCTAACCAAGAATACAAACTGCGATATGATTGATATTAATATGGGATGTCCTGTACAGAAGGTTGTAAAGGCACATTCTGGAAGCTATTTGATGCGGAAGCCAGAGCTTGCGTATGAGGTCATGCATGCAGTGGTAACACATACAGATCGTCCTGTGACAGTGAAGATGCGTGCGGGTTGGGATAGTGACCACATTAATTGTGTAGAAATCGCAAAGCTAGCAGAGAAGGCTGGTGTTAGTGCAGTTGCAGTACATGGTCGTACACGTGGACAACAGTATACAGGCCATTCTAATAATGCATATATCAAAGCAGTAAAGGATGCAGTAAATATCCCTGTAATTGGGAATGGTGATATTCGTATACCAGAAGATGCGAAGCGTATGTTAGAGGAAACGGGTTGTGATGCGATTATGATTGGTCGTGGACTTTTAGGAAGACCATTCTTCTTGCAGGAAGTAGATGCATATCTGAATGGTGGTACATATGTAGAGCCTGATTATAATGAAAAGTTAGATCTTGCATATCACTATGCAGAGAAGCTCTGTGAATATGAGGGTGAAAGAAATGGTATCTGCATGATGCGCGGTATGGCAGGTTGGTATATTACAGGATTACCACATGCTTCAGAGTATAAGAATCGTTTATCTTCTATCTCTTCACTTCGTGAGATGAAGGAAATCATTGAAGAATATCGTATGTTAATTAAGAACTTTATGGAGAAGCAATAGCCGTAAAGTTTTTTTCATGCATGCATAAAAAAGCCCTGTTTTATACAGGGTCAAACATTCATGTCGAAAGATAGGGGGTTAGTTTCCTTCAACAGCGTTTGTACTTTCGGATAGATCTTCTGTTAGATTTAACTTACCAAAGTCGGAATCTGTTGGAAGAACTAGATCAAATTCAGGAATAGCGTTCATCTTGAATGTGAATTCATCAGCGCTTAGTCCTAAGATATGTCCACCATGTGTCTTATCATCTGATAAGAAGTGGAAATGCCAGCCTGGTAGGTTGATACCTTCTACATAATCAGGGCAGTAGATTGCGATAATCTGTCCTTCTTCATTTTCATAGTGATATTCTCTTTGTTCGCAAGCTGCTTCAACAAGTGTAGGATATGGCTTTGCGCACTTATAGCAGCTACGTACATGCATCTTGGAGAACTTAGCGTGTGCTAAGAACATGTAGAAGATATTCTTGTTTTGATCAACGATAGGTTGTAGCTTTGCCTTTAATGTCTTAATATCTTCAACATTTGTGATTGTCTGTTCCTTTACAGAGTGATCAAATTTAGTAACTGTAGAGAATGCTAACTTATCTGTATCAGCCATCTTAACAACTGTTCCATCAGCTGTTCCTTTATAAGCGACACCATCAACAATGAGTGCTTCGCCATCAAGACCTTCGTATGTACCGATACCTGTATCGCAATCACTTAATAGATCCTTGACTGTCATTGAGCCGTTAAAATCACCTAACATTAATGCGTTTAATGTAGAAACCTGTAAAACCTTTTGCATAATAATTTCCTTCTTTCTTTTCTTTATTTCGCCATGTTGTCAGCTGGATGTCTTTGTAATTCAGCTTTAACAAGGAATGGTGCTGTAACATTTGTAATTGCTAATACGAATGCTAAGATTGCAATCGTTGATGAAACAAATGGTTCAAATGCTGCGTTACTAGAAGCGGCCATTGTAGGGATAGCAAGTGCAACACCTGCAAGAGATGCAGAAGCAACACTGATATATCCTGGACGATGTAGAATGTTACGCTCTACGAAATAAGATGGACCGATAACAATAATGAAGTATGCAATGCTTAACAAGATACCTTGTGGAATCATACCAAGTGCTTTGAATAAGTTGATTGTAGAACCAAATTCAAATCCTAAGAATGGTAAGATTGTTGCATTACCACCAGCAAATACTTTACGAATATCTGCATCAAGACTACCGAGAATCATACCTAAGATGAATGGAATCAATAATGCGATAATCTGCATAACCTGAGCGATACCAAATCCAGATGTTCCATAGAAACCTAAGAATAAGATTGGTAATAGAGGCATTGAACAAATCAACATGATACCAAATCCTGCCTTATCAGCTTCATCACCGAATGGAGAGATAATACCCATGTATAGTGCAGCGTTAGCACTTGTGATTGCACATGCAACAGCTAGGAACGGAATACCAAATACACCTTCAAATCCAAATAATACATAGTATAGTGCACATAATGTATATGCGACTACAAGACGAACAATAATGAGTGGAACACTTCTACCAAGTGCTGACTTCAAATCTGAAACCTTAACACCAGTACCTGTAAAGAATAACATTAAGCCAATAATTAACATCTGACCAGAGGATGAGAACATATCCTTCATAGGATTTCCTAATACAACCCAGATATCTACATTGAAGAGTCCTTGACCAATTGTGGTGATGATTGCACCAATAATTAATGGAACAAACATTGTTCCTGCTGGAACCTTCTGCAAGGCTTTCCAAATGTTAACGTTCTTTTTTTCTTCTGATATAACTATGCTCCTTTAAAAAACAACGTAATCAATATATAACTTTTTATTTGATAATGAACCGTTCAGAACATATAATAGTGAGTATTCTTTTTGTGCTATCAGCATAATCGGAGGTGTAGATGGATATTTCAAAATTAGTCGATGCGTTTTTATCAGGTGTTAACCTAGATGGGCTGATAAAAATATCATCAATATTATTAAAATGCCCATTATTAATATTAGATGATGCATTTCATGTAGTTTCTTATTATAAATCAGAAGGCTTTCATGATATCCCTTTTGATTCAACGATAGAGAGCAAACATATTACCTATGAAGTCGTGCGTAATTTAAACTGGCAACCAAATTTAGAGGAGCCAGTATTTTTGACAATCGAAGAAAGCCCATGGAGACGTAGAATCTCAACGCTGAGAGCAGAACATAAAAATATCGGTTATTTGTTTTGCGTAGATGCAGAAGGTCAGCTAGAACAAGTAAATGATAATGATATGAATAAAATTGAAATGATTCTAGCAAAACAATATTTAGCACAGATTGAAAATCAATTTCTTTCGAAGAATACAGAAGAAGAGATTTTAACACACTTATTAGATGGGGATTATCAGAATCCTGCTTTATTTAAGCTACAGATAGCTAATACATGGATTGAGCAGATGGATCAGGGGCACCTTGCGCTAATTGATGTATCAAATAGAACAAATCTACAAATATCATATCGATTATTAGACGCAAAGCTAGAAGCTGCGTTAGCAGAATCACGTCCATTCTTATATCAGAAGAATGTTTTGCTGTTTGTACATGAAAAAAGACAAGTCGAAATACTTGAGAATATTGCGAAAGAGTTTCAAGTATTTGTCGTTATCTCTAGTGTTATAAAAGATATCTATGAGTTACCTAAGATATATAAACAAATTTTAGAGGTTACGTCATTATTACAAAATAAGACTTTCTCAGCTAAAGTATTCTATACGGAAGGATATCGTTTGCGTATGATGTTGGACCAGGTGAAAAGTCGGTTTGATTTAGTACCTGATGTATATAAAAGAATGTACGAGTATGATAAAGAAAATCATACAGTATATTGCGAAACACTATATTATTATGAATTAAAAAATCATTCAGTTATTGAAACTGCACAAGAGTTATTTACACATCGGAATACAGTTGTTTATCGTCTAAGAAAAATCAAAGAAATGTTTCATATAGATGACGCCCATGAGAGTGAAAAATTAATTCGTTTAATTAGCTTGGGTCTATGTTTTTTAATTAAAATGGATCAAGATGATATTGTTCTAGATAATATGCATGCGAGTGATATATTCGAAAAGTAAATTAAGATAATATTTGTTATTGTAATTTATATAGAAGCAAAGAATTATGTTATTTTTGTGAATATTGAGCCTAACAAAAAGATATCAGAAAAAATTATGATAAACTTACCGCATTGAGGTGATGAAGTATGAAAAAAGGACTAGTTCTTGAAGGCGGTGCGATGCGAGGCATCTTTACGGCGGGTGTCATCGATGTACTAATGGAAAATCATATTACATTTGATGGCGCGATTGGTGTATCTGCTGGTGCGTGTTTTGGTGTAAATCTAAAGAGTAAGCAGATTGGTCGTACATTCCGCTATAACATGAAATATGCAAAGGATCCAAGATACGCAAGCGTTCAATCTTGGATTAAAACCGGAGACTTTTTCAATGCGGAGTTCTGCTATCATACATTGCCTGAAAAGTTAGATCCAATGGATGCCACAACTTACTCACAGAATCCAATGAAGTTCTATTTGGTCGCAACTGACATCGAAAGTGGAGAGCCTTATTATTACGATGCCAAAGATATTAATAATGAATCGTTGGACTTTGTGCGTGCTTCTGCGTCAATGCCAGTATTTGCAAGTCCAGTACATATCAATGGACATATTTATTTAGATGGTGGTATCTCTGACTCTATCCCAATCAAGAAGTTTCAACAGATGGGATATGAAAAGAATGTGATTATCCTAACACAACCAGAGAATTATGTAAAAAAACCACAGCCAATGATGAAGGCTATTCGTGCAAAGTATCGTAAATATCCAAATATGGTGCGTGCGTTAGAGTTACGTCATGAAACTTATAATGATACGATTGCGTATATCAAAGAAGAGGTTGCTAAAAATAATGTGTTTGTGATTCAACCAGAAGCGGAATTAAATATTGGCAGAATTGAACATGACCGTAAGCGAATTCGTGCAGTTTACGAGGAAGGTCGTAAAACAGCGATGAAGAGACTGGCAGAGTTAAAGATGTTTTTAAGACAAGGAGAATGACATCATTTGAGATAGCAATTTATGATAAAATAAATACGCTATCGGGGGAATGATGAAAATAACAATAGATATGATACATCGCGATTTACGTAAATACGCAAGCACGGTGTTGAATAATCAACCATCACTCAATTCTATTACCGCAATTAGGAAACGTGATAGAAATCTAAAACGTAAGTTTTATAGGAAGTGGTTTGGGAGAAATACCCATATGGAAGAAAAAGAGATCCTAAGAAATGATGGATCATCTTTGCGTATCTGTATTGTTTATCCAAATCGATTGTCTGGGGAAGAATCAGTAGGTCTTTTATGGCTTCATGGTGGTGGATATGGAACAGCATTGCCGGAAGAATGTTATCCATATGCGGAACGTTTCCTGGTAAACGGAAACGTAGTCATGGTGTTGCCGGATTATCGCAAGAGTTATGAAGCACCATATCCTGCAGCTTTAGAAGATGCCTATCTGACACTTAAGTGGATGAAGAAACATGCATGCAAGTTACATATCAATCCTCATCAACTATTTGTGGGTGGTGAAAGTGCAGGTGGTGGTTTAGTGGCTGCGTTATCTGCGTATGCACGTGATATGAATGAAGTGAAGATTGCATTCCAGATGCCTCTATATCCAATGATTGATGATCGTCCATCAAGTGAAAATAAAAATGAAACATTAGCTTGGACTACTTCACAAAAGTATTTCCATTGGCAGTTATATAAACGTAATCTACAGGATGTACCGGTGTACTGTGCACCAGCACGATTAAAGGATTTTCGAAATCTGCCGCCAACCTTTACAGTTGTAGGTACACTAGGGCCATTCCATGAAGAAACCGTAACCTATATGAAACATCTGTATAAGGCAGGTGTCACAATCATGTTAAAAGAGTATGAGGGTTGTTTCCACATGTTTGATACACGATTTCCAAATGCACAGGTATCCAAAGAAGTCATACGTCTTGAACAGAAAGTATTTCAATATGCACAACAAAACTTCTTTGCAAGACAGGATGAAATCAGCCAAGAGGATGAGTCTTTCCAAGAAGATATATTCCGTGATTTTCATGCATACATGGATACAGAAAATAAATATTAAAGTAAAGCCCAGGATGTTTATCCCGAGCTTATTTTATAATTGTTCTGCCTGTACTTGAATGAGATTCTCTAGTTGCATACGATACAGTAGTAAGTCATCCACAAGTGGATTTAAAACAGCTGCTGCAACCTTTGCGTTCATATTTAAGAAATCTAATACATCTTGTTTTGTGACAACATAGATGTGTTCATCTTCCTGCAATGTTGGTTTAAACACTCGTAGTCCTTCTAATGTAGAAAATATAGGAAGATACTTTTCGTCGTCGGTTGACTGCATTAAATCGACACGGTCAATATCAGATGCTTGAATGGTATCGTTTGTGATTGCATCTTCTTTTGGATAGAAGGCAATATAGAATCGACGATCACCAGCCATATAAAGTGTTAACTCTTCTAGTATCTTTTTCATGCCATCTTCACTCAGAGGTGCTTTGCGCTGTGTGAGAAGGCTTTCTAGTTTTGTATCTACAGTTGTATTTGTTAATGAATTAAATCTTTGCATGTAATCCTCACCATTTCTGCATTTATTATATAATAGGAACATGAAAATAATATTCTCTCCAACAAAAAAGATGATTCAAGATGAAGACTTAGCTCCAAAAACAATACCAGCTTTCCTTTCAAAGACAGAAGTCTTACTAGAAAAACTGCGTGGAATGAGTGCTGAACAACTACAACATATGTATCGTTGCAATGATAAGATCTTGGCTGAAAATATCAAACGTATTGAAACGATGAACTTACATAAGAATCTTTCGCCTGCGTTATTTAGCTATAGCGGCCTTGCGTTTCAACATTTATCTGCGACTTCCCTATGCCAGGATGAGCTAGACTATCTGCAAGAGCACTTCCGTATTCTTTCTGGTTTCTATGGTGTACTAAAGCCAATGGATGGTATTACACCATATCGTTTGGAAATGTTATCGGTATTTCCAGATGGTAGTAACTTATATGACTATTGGGATGATGCACTCTATCATGAATTGGATGATGATGTGATTATTAATCTTGCATCAGAAGAGTATTCACGTTGTATCAAAGAGTATCTTCAAGAAAGTGATCGAATGATCAATATTGTCTTTGGTGAATTTAAGAATGGAAAGCTAATCACAAAGGCAACCAAGGCGAAGATGGCACGTGGAGATATGATTTGGTATATGGCACAGAATCACATCACAGATCCGGAAGACATCAAGAAATTTAGTGAACACTATCGCTATGCGGAAGAACTTTCAAATGATACTCATTTTGTATTTATCGGTCAGGAGTAAGATAAAATGATTGTTATTATTATCTTAGTCAGTATTTGTTTACTCTATTTATGGATGATTCATCCCCAGAATCTTAAAGATGAAAAGTGGGAAGGATTTCGTCATTACTATTACGCTCACCGTGGTTTACATGATTCACAAAGTAATATTCCGGAAAATTCAATGGCTGCTTTTTTAAAAGCAGTAGAGAACGGTTATGGAATCGAACTAGATGTTCAACTAACCAAAGATGGCATACCTGTTATCTTTCACGATGGAAAGACAGGTAGATTATTACGGGATGAAAAAGGTGCAGTCGTTAATAAAGTACTAACAGAACTAACACTAGAAGAATTAGAGAGATACCACTTACTAGCAAGTGAAGAGAAGGTTCCTCTGTTTGAAGATGTACTGAAATTAGTGGATGGAAAGGTACCTTTGATTGTGGAACTAAAGGTGGCCAATTCATCTACTGATACAAATGGTTTATGTAGTAAAGCAGATTTGTTATTGCAGAAGTATCATGGTTTATATTGTGTAGAGTCATTTCATCCTGCTTGTGTAAACTGGTATCGTAAGAATCGTCCAGAGATTATTCGTGGTCAGCTTGCGGAACGTCCTAACACACAAGCAAAAGGAAAAATGTGTATCGCAACGACGATTATGCAGTATCTTTTGACAAATTTCATTACCCGACCAAACTTTATTGCATATAACCATCATAATCGTCATAACCTTTCACGCATGTTGTGCCATTGCTTATTTAAAAATCCTGCAGTTGCTTGGACAATACGCTCTAAAGAAGAGTTAGAGGACAACTGTAAGTACTTTGATTATTTTGTTTTTGAACACTTTATACCAAATAGTAAATCAAGTTCCGAAGAACAGTAAATGTTTAGGAACTTTTCATTTGAACGAGGTTTTGAATAGAGAAAAATATGATAAAATACTAACTATAAGGAGCTCCAATCCGGAATGAGTGATACGAGTAATTTTATTTTGAATTTATCAGTATTGTTTCGCAATACACAAAAATATTTTGATAAGATGCTGGCGCCATATGATATTGGCTCCGGCCAATTAACATTTTTATTGATTATCAATGAGAATGAAGGCATCACAATGCAAGACGTTACACGTATCAGTGAAGTGGATAAAGGTACAACAACGAAGAGTATTCAGCGTCTGATTGAGCAGGGATATGTAAGTGCGGTACAGGACGAAAAAGACCATCGTATGAAGCACTTACACACTACGGATAAAGCATCCACAATGATGACAGCTGTATATGATTTCCGTAATCAGTGTCGTGCTGCGTTAGCCAGTGGTGTAGATTTCGACCGGTTTGAGGAGATGCTAAACGTTGCCTGTGAAAACTCTCGTAATATTTTATCTAGCGAACTGGATGCGTTCCATACATTAAAAATTGGTGCCCTACAAAAGACAACGATTACGGATTACCCTGGAAAAGTTGCGGCGACAATCTATACGGCTGGATGTAATATGAAGTGCCCGTTCTGCAATCAGAAAGATCTTGTGTTTATCCCAGAGAAATATCGCTATATCGCACCAGAAGAAATCCTTTCATACCTCAATCAACGTAGCGGTTTATTGGATGGTGTAGTCATTAGTGGTGGTGAACCATTATTACAAGAAGAACTTATTCCATTTATTCGCCAGATCAAAGAACTAGGCTACGCAGTGAAACTGGATACTAATGGCACAAACAATGAGAAGCTTGGAATATTATTGGAAGAAGGCTTGTTGGATTTTGTGTCATTAGATATAAAAAATAGTGCCGAGAAGTATCCATTAACCAGTGGACTAAAATCGGATATGGAATACAAACATCCTATTACAGAAAGCGTATGTCTGCTGCAAGAATATAAAATAGAACATGAATTTAAAACAACCGTTGTAAAAGAATTCCATACGGTCGATGATTTGATAGAGATTGCCAAGTTTATTGGTAGTGATGCTCGTTATGTATTACAACAATTTGTGTCTTCGGATACGGTGATTCAACCTGATTTGCATGCATATACTGCAGAAGAGATGGAAGAAATGAAGAAGGCAGTTGAACCGTATGTGAAGAATGTAGAATTAAGATTAGCGAAGGAGGTGTAAGTGATGTATCGTGTAAAGAAAAGAGATGGCAGTACTGCAGCGTTTAACATCAAGAAGGTCGCAAGTGCAATTCGCAAAGCGTTTGATGCATGTGATCGTGAATACACCGATAGCGTGATTGATTTGATTGCACTACGTATTACCAGTGATTTTGAACCTAAAATTCAGAATAGTTTAATCGACGTAGAAAAGATTCAGGATAGTGCAGAAAAGGTATTGAGTGAATCTGGATATGCGGATGTATCAAAGGCGTATATCCTCTATCGTAAACAGCGTGAAAATGTACGTAATATTACAAATACAACATTTGATTATCATTCTGTTGTGGACAATTATATCAATACAGGAAATCAGCATAGTAAAGGTAATACAACCTACTCTGTTGGTGGCTTGATTTTATCAAACTCAGCCTCTATCACCACCAATTACTGGTTGAGTGAAGTATATGATGAAGAGGTTGCCACTGCACATCGTGATGGGGATATCCATATTCATGATTTGAATATGTTAACAGGATGTAATGCAGGTTGGTCCTTAAAAGAATTAATCCAGCAAGGTTTGAGTGGGGTGGCTAAGCAGACTGCTTCCGCTCCTGCAAAGCATCTCATTACCATCTGTAATCAGATTGTAAACTTCTTTGGGATTATGCAGAATGAGTGGGCAGGAGCACAATCCTTCTCATCCTTTGATACATACCTAGCTCCGTTTGTACGTATGGATCATTTATCATTTGATGACGTAAAGCAGAGTATGCAGACATTGATTTATGGTTTAAATACACCATCCCGTTGGGGAACAATTTCTCCGTTTGCGAATATATGCTTTGATTGGACTGCCCCTGAAGATCTTGCAAAGCGTCCAGCAATTGTTGGTGGTGAGGAACAAGACTTTACATATGGTGATTGTCAGGATGAAATGGCAATCATTAACCGTGCCTTCCTTGAAGTCATCTTAGAGGGTGATGCTGAAGGAAATATATTCTCCTTCCCAATTCCAACATATGCAATTACTAAGAAATTCGACTGGAATAGTAATAATGCAAAATTGTTATTAGAAGTAACGGTAAAGACAGGTCTTCCATACTTTGCGAATTTTATAAATGGAGATTTAAAGCAGAAGAATGCACGTAGTATCTTTAGTGGCACTCACTTTAACGCAAAGAAACTATTTAAGAAGACAGGAGGTTTATTTGCGTATGGAGAGAATACAGGAACAATTGGGACTGTATCTATTAATATGGCTAGACTTGCCTATCTTGCGAAAGATGAAGAAGATTTCTTGAAGCATTTAGATAAGGTATTAGATATTTCTGCTCGTTCTTTAAGTACAAAGCGTCAAGTTCTTGCTAGCTTGTTAGAGGCAGGGCTTTATCCTTATACAAAGCATTATCTTGGTAGCTTTGATAATCATTTCTCTTCGATTGGAATCGTAGGAATGAATGAAGCATGCATGAATGCAAAGTGGATTCGAAAGGGCTTAGATACAGAAGAGGCACAGGACTTTGCGGAGAATGTACTCATGCATGTGCGTAAGCGTCTAAAGGAATATCAGGCAGATTATCATGAACTCTTTAGTATTGAGGCAGTGGCTGCAGGTGATATTTCTCATCGTTTTGCGCTAAAGGATCAAAAAGAATATCCTGATATGGTGATTGCGATGCAGGGGGATACACCATACTACACAGGTAGTACAGAGCTGCCAATTGATGGAAATGTAGATTTATTTACTCGCTTAGATATACAGAATCGTATGCAGGAAATCTATACTGGTGGAACCATCTTCAATGTGCGTCTTGCGAAGAATGAGTATGACGCAAAAGGCATTGCGGTACTCTTAGGGCGTATTATGGAAAACTATACAATTCCATATATCACATTGAATACATGCAATCGTGATTATCCAATCGAAGGTTATTTGTACCAAGAGGCTGTTAACGAAAGATGACAAAACTTCCACAATTAATCACAACAAAGAATTGTCCAAAGTGTAAACTTATCAAGGAGTACATGGTGCAAAGAAACTTTGCGTATGAAGTTCTGGAAGCAGAGAAGAATATGAAACTCTGTAGAAATTTAGGAATTATGATTGCACCGACGATGTTAGTCCATCATGAAGATGGAATTGAACAACTCATTGGGTTTGAGAAAATTCAGAAGTTTGTTAATAAATAAAAAATATAGTATAAATGCCAAGAGTATTCTTGGTTTTTTTGTGAAAAAATGTGAGAGAAATCGCTGACGATGCGAAATAAAACGATAGATGTTACAATACTTGGTATGAAAAAGAGGAAAGTGGACTTTAAAAGGTTAATATTAGTGCTGGTCGCTGTTGTGATGTTATTCGTGGCAGTGGGTAGTGTCTTGTTATATGGATTATCTTTCGTCTATGATGCATTCCGTAGAATGACTACGGGAATTACCTTATCAATTGATGAATCAAAGTTAAATGTGGAATATGGTTCTACATTTGACCCGAAGGCGATTATTTTGGACTCTGTTGGGGATTTGGAAGTTGAAGGCACGGTAAATACAAATCAGGTAGGCAGTTATCCGATTGTATACCGCTTAAAAGACAAAGATGTTCAAAAGGAATTTAAATATAGTGTTACGGTAGAAGACCATACAGCTCCAAGTATCACACTTGTGGATACTGCAGTTGCAGTGAATCGTGGAGAAACCTTCCAGACCTCCACTATCGTACGCGCTGTAAGTGATCCTGTTGATGGAAACTTATCGTATAGTACTGAGTTATCAAATGGTACATATACAATCAGTGGAACTGTGGATACAAATACTATGGGTACATACCCTATAACTGTAACCGCAAAGGATAAGAATGGTCTTGAAGCGAGTAATACAACTTATGTAACGGTTGTAGATTCTACAATCAGTACGCCATATATGATCCGTGTCAATCGTGTATTCAATACAGTTACGATTTATGCATATGACCAAGCAACAGGTAGTTGCACAATTCCTGTTAAGGCAATGTTGTGTTCTGTGGGACCAGAAACACCTGCGGGTGTATTCCATACCTTTAATCGTAGCCGTTGGCGTCCATTGTATGGTAATGTCTATGGTCAGTATGTAACAGATATTGTAAATGATATTCTATTCCACTCTGTTCCGTATTTTACGCAGAATCCAAGCGATTTGGAGTATGAAGAGTTTAATAAGCTAGGTACATCAGCTTCACTGGGTTGTGTACGTCTTTCGGTGAAGGATGTAAAGTGGATTTATGATTACTGTCCATTAGGTGTGACGGTTGAAATTTATGATGATGCACAGAATCCGGGACCGCTAGGTATTCCTGAGCAGACGAAGATTGATGAGACAAGTCCAAATCGTGGTTGGGATCCGACAGATCCAGATCCAAATAACCCTTGGCTATCTACGACACATTAAAAGATAACCCTGCAATGTTTGATGACAACTTTACGGGGTTTTCTTATATAATAATTGTATCTAGTTTTAGATAGTGGGGAGGTAAGGATGAGCGTGCGTAAGATTTTAATTATCGGAGGTACTGGTGTCATTTCTTCAGCTGTATTAGGAATGCTGGCGAAGAGTCGTGATACGGAGTTATACGTTATCAATCGTGGACATCGTCCATTACCTGTGATGGCCAATCACATTATCTGTGATGCCAATGATACAGCAAAGATGCAGAAGATTATTGGTAATACTGTATTTGATGCGGTCATTGACTTTGTGGTTTATAAATCAGATCAAGCAAGAGATCGTGTATATCTATTTCAAAACCATACAAGACAATATATCTTTATCTCCACTGTTGTGGTATTCAATCATGAAAGTAACTTCATTCTCAATGAAGATTCTGTACAGAAGAACCGTTTATCAAAGTATGGAAGAGATAAGGCAGCTTGTGAGGATGTATTCAACCAGGCTGCGAAGAAGGGCTTTCCAATCACAATCGTTAGACCTTCACAGACGTATGGCTTTGATTGTTTCCCATTAAGTGTAAAGGGTAAGAATTGTTGGAGTGTTGTATCAAGAATTCTCAATGATAAACCGGTGATTATTCATGGAGATGGTCAATCCATCTGGCATATGATGCATAGCTATGATTTTGCGTATAACTTCATCCAACTGATTGGAAATATGAATGCAATCAATCGTTCTATCAACCTTATTAATCCAGAGATCGTAACATGGGATATGATTTACGATTCATTAGGAAAGGCTTTGAATCGCAAAGTACAGAAAGTGCATATCGCATCTAAAACGCTTGCGATGAGTACAAAGTATCCTCTTTCAGAACAGATTGCAGGAGATAAGCAATTCTCCAATCTATATACAGATATCGTAAGAGATACATTAATCCCTGACTTTAAATGTCTGATCAATTTAGATAAGGGAATTGAACTCTATACACAATATATCTGGGAACATAGTGAATCAAGAATTGAAGATCCTGATTTTGACTTATGGTGTGATCAAGTAATTAGTGATTACCATGCATATATGGGAAGATTTAATGCGAAATTCTAAACGTAGAGAAATCTGCGTTTTTTTTCTTGGGATAGTATCACTTGACTTATACCCTATAGGGGTATACAACAGAGATGTAAAACGGAGGTGTACGATGCATCAATGTGAAGTAAGACATAAAAAAAGAACTGCAGATGAGCAGAAGAAACTTGTTACTAGATTAAAGCGTATTGAAGGTCAGGTGCGCGGAATACAGAAGATGGTGGAGGATGATTTATACTGTCCAGATATCTTAGTTCAGGTATCCGCTGTTACAAGTGCACTAAATAGTTTTAATAAAGAGCTATTGGCATGCCACATTCGTGATTGTGTCGCAACGGATATACGACAAGGAAAAGATGAGTCTATTGATGAACTCGTAACAGTACTTCAGAAATTAATGAAGTAATTAGAAATGAGGTTTTATGGAAAAATATATTGTAGAAGGTATGACTTGTGCAGCTTGCCAAGCTAGAGTTGAAAAAGCGGTATCCAAGGTGGATGGTGTACAGTCCTGTGCAGTCAGTCTACTAACAAATTCAATGGGTGTTGAAGGTAGTGCAGATCCAAATGCAATTATAAAAGCCGTTGAGAATGCAGGATACAGCGCAAAGCTACAGTCGGAAACAAATACACAAAAGGTGGATACAGAAAGTATTTCTGCAGAAGAGGAAGCTTTGCAGGATCATGAGACACCGAAGCTAAAGAAACGTCTATGGTATTCACTAGGCTTCTTAGTAGTACTGATGTATATCACGATGGGTCATGGTATGTTGGGTTTGCCATTACCATCCTTCCTAAATCACAATCATATTGGGTTAGGGCTAACACAGATGTTTCTAACCTTGATTGTGATGGTTATTAATAAGAAATTCTTTATCAGTGGATTCAAGTCATTCATGCATGGTTCTCCAAATATGGATACATTAGTCGCATCAGGTTCTTCTGTATCCTTTGTGTGGTCAGTCTATGTATTGTATGTAATGACAGTGCAGATTACAGATGGTGTAGCGAATATGGAATTAATGCCTCTCTATCATAATCAGTTGTATTTTGAATCTGCCGCAATGATACTGGTATTCATTACAATTGGTAAGATGTTAGAAGCAAAGTCCAAGGGTAAGACAACAGATGCGTTAAAGAGCTTGATGAAGTTAGCACCTAGGAAAGCAACAGTCATTCGAGATGGTATTGAAATAATCATCAATATCGATGAAGTAAAGTTAGGTGATATCTTCGTTGTAAAACCTGGGGAAAGTATTCCGGTAGATGGTGTGATTATCTCAGGTGATAGTTCCATCAATGAATCTGCTCTTACAGGTGAGTCAGTACCAGTCGATAAGAGTGTAAATGATACGGTTAGTGCAGGCACCTTAAATATCTCTGGATATTTACATGCAAAGGCTACACATGTAGGTAAAGATACTACACTATCTAAGATTATTCAGATGGTAAGTGATGCGGCTGCCACAAAGGCTCCCATCGCTAAGATAGCTGATCGAATCTCTGCAGTATTCGTGCCTGCGGTTATTGTGATTTCCATTATTGTAATGATTGGTTGGTTACTTGCAGGGGCAAGCTTTGTATATGCATTAGAGCGTGCAATCTCTGTATTGGTTATTTCTTGTCCATGTGCATTAGGCCTAGCAACGCCAGTTGCTATTATGGTTGGAAATGGAATGGGCTTTCAACATGGCATCCTATTTAAAACCTCTGAAGCGTTAGAAGAAATGGGTAAGATGAATATCATCGCTCTAGATAAGACAGGAACCATTACAACAGGACAGCCAAAGGTAAAAGATATTAATCCAATTGGAGATATGAGTATAAACGAGTTACTACAAATCGCATATTCTGTTGAGCAGAAATCAGAACATCCATTTGCCAAAGCAATCGTTGAAAAGGCTCAACAGGAGAATATTCAAGCACTACCAACAGAACAGTTCAAGAATGTTGTTGGTAGTGGTATCGAAGCAACACTCAACAATCATCTGATGCAAGCAGGATCAATGAGTTATATACGTACAATCGCAGATATATCATCAGATATTCAAGCGAAAGCAGATCAATATGCAGGCGAAGGTAAAACACCATTATTCTTTGCGCAAGATGGAAAACTGATTGGTATGATTACCGCTGCAGATACAATCAAGGAAGATTCTCACAATGCAATCACAAAGCTAAAGCAGTTGGGTATGCAGGTAGTGATGTTAACGGGTGATAATGAGCGTACTGCCAATGCGATTGCGAAGGTTGCAGGTGTTGACCGTGTCGTCGCTGGTGTAAAACCAGATGGAAAAGAGGCAGTTATCGCTGAACTTCAGAAACAAGGAAAAGTTGCGATGGTTGGTGATGGTATCAATGATGCGCCGGCACTTACAAAAGCAGATATTGGTATCGCAATTGGTGCAGGTACAGATGTCGCAATTGATTCCGCGGATATCGTATTGTCTAACTCAACATTAACAGATGTCGTTAGAGCAGTCAGACTCAGTCGTGCAACACTACGTAATGTCAAAGAGAATCTATTCTGGGCATTCTTCTATAACTTGATTTGTATTCCATTAGCCGCTGGCTTATTTGGTTTATCTATGAATCCGATGTTTGGTGCAGCAGCGATGGCCCTATCGAGTGTTACAGTATGCATGAATGCTTTAAGATTAAACCTATTTAAGATTGATAAAGATATTGAAGAAAAAAATACTCAAAGAGAAAAACATACAGAAAGAAAAGAGGAAAAACAAATGGAAAAGAAGATTATGATTGAAGGTATGATGTGTGGTCATTGTGAGAAGGCTGTAAAGAGTGCACTAGAAAAGATTGATGGTGTAGCATCTGCCGAAGTATCACATGTTAGTAAGCAGGCTATCGTAACACTCAACAAAGAAGTACCAAATGAAGAGTTACGTAAAGCTGTAGAAGCGGAAGATTATACAGTTACAGGAATTGAATAACAGTTAGATATCGGTGATACTCATCGATATCTTTTTAGTTAGTTTTATCAAACCATGCATACAAGAAAAGAATGTTAAAAATGGCATTCTTTTTTAGACTTTCACGGGATTTTGTAGTGCTGTGTTATATTGTGAAAAAACTAATTAAATATTAAAATGAATAAAAATAAACAACAAGGAGTAAACATGTACGAGATTTTTGAAACAAAAGAACGATTGAGTGCAGATAACACCTTGGAAGCCCAAAAAGTACGTAATACATTAAAAGAACATCGTGTATATCTAATTAATTTGATGGCTTCGCCAGGTGCAGGTAAGACAACAACACTTGTAAGAATGATAGAGGAGTTGAAGAAGGATTACCGTGTAGGTGTGATGGAAGCAGATGTTGATTCTGATGTGGACGCAAAGACAATTTCTAAAATGGGTGTCAAGGTAATCCAATTGCATACAGGTGGTAGCTGTCATATGACAGCAGACATGACTGCTCGTGGAATGGAAAGACTTAACATTGAAGATTTAGATGTTGTAATTCTAGAGAATATTGGCAACTTGGTATGTCCTGCTGAGTTTGATACTGGTGCGAATTTAAAACTAGTCATTCTAAGCATTCCTGAGGGTGATGATAAGCCGCTGAAATATCCATTGATGTTTCAGGTGGGCGATATCTTACTCTTTAATAAGATCGATACCAAGGCAATCTTTGACTTCGATGAAGAACGATGCAAGGAACATGTTCATCAGTTGAATCCAAATATGGAATTCTATCCAATTAGTGCGAAAACTGGTGAAGGCTTTGATGACATGATAAATGCTATACGCAAGCGTATCGAAGCGTGGAGGAATGTAGAATGAAAATCATAGAACTCCATAAGAGTATTACCGCATCAAATGACATGGATGCCGATGCACTACGTGCACAGATGAAAGAACAGGGAACACTACTCATCAACCTAATGAGCTCTCCTGGTTCTGGAAAGACCACACTCCTAAGTTCGACGATACAGATGTTATCTGAGATAAAGATTGCGGTTTTAGAAGCAGATATTGAATCTGCAGTCGATGCGGAAAGAATCGAACAGTTAGGTGCTGTAGCAGTACAGGTACATACAGATGGTATGTGTCATATGGATGCGGGAATGACAAAGACAGGCATCGATGCGATAAAGGAAGACGACATCGACCTTGCATTCTTAGAGAATGTAGGAAATCTGATTTGTCCTGCAGAATATGATACAGGTGCTGGAAAGAATGTCATGATTCTAAGTGTGACAGAAGGTGATGACAAGCCTCTCAAATATCCATTGATGTTTGAAAAGAGTGATGCCCTCGTCATCAGTAAGATCGATGCCCTACCATATTTTGATTTTGATTTAGATGTTTGTATCGAACGTGTAAAGCGTTTGAATCCAAATATTCAGATATTCCCAGTGAGTGCTAAAACCAAAGAGGGAATGCAAGAGTGGCTAAACTGGTTACAACAAGAAGTAGCTGAGTGGAAAGAGAGATAATAATTATGACAACTGCCCCAAAGAAGAGAATGGCGAATGAACGTGACTTCGCTCCAGATCCAAATTATGTAGCTGCAGATCCAGAAAAGGAAAAACTATTACTAGACCTTGCATGCATGATTACCAACCGTATCAAGGCAAAGTTAACACATTCTGTTAAAACAGAAGATCCTGAATACTGGATGCTAGATGAACTACTTACAAAAGAAGAAGTGAAGTTCATGTTGTCATTCAAGAAGACCCGTGTAGGATATAAACCAGAAGTTCTAGCGAAGAAAAATAATATGACGCTAGAAGAAACACAGAAGATGATTGATCACCTATGTTGGATTGGCTTGATAGAGATGAATCGTGAAAATCCAGAGAATGAGAAACAATATAATGTGCCTATTTTCGTTCCGGGTTCTGCTGAATTTATGATGATGAATGATGAACTTACAACAGCACATCCAAAACTTGCGACATTCTTTAACTTAATGACACAGATGCCACTAGAACCTGTAACGCCAATGGTTCCACTTGGTGGTGGAGGAATTGGTATGCATGTTATTCCGGTGGAGAAGGCAATTGAACATGTAAATCAATCAGTATCTGTAGAGCATTTGAGCCATTGGTTAGATAAGTACGACAAGTATGCAATCAGCCAATGTACATGCCGTCGCCAACAGGAGATGCGTGGCGAAGGCTCTGGCGAAATCAATGGTGAATTCTGTATTGGTGTTGGAGACATGGCTGAATATCAGGTCGATCGTGGTATGGCACGTTATGTTTCCTATGATGAAGTCTTAGAAATCTTGAAACGTGGTGAACGTCATGGCTTTGTACACCAAATTACTAATATTGATGGTGAAGGCAAGATTGTAGGTATCTGTAACTGTGCACCTGGTGTATGTAATGCGTTACGCACATCACAGTTGTACAATACACCAAACCTATCACGTTCCGCATATCGAGCACATGTCGAGAAAGAAAAGTGCGTTGCCTGTGGTAAGTGTGTTGAAGTTTGTCCAGTGGGAGCTGCGAAGCTTGGTCAGAAGCTATGCACAAGTTTAGGTGCAATCCAGTATCCAACAACATTATTACCAGATAAAACAGAATGGGGCGAAGATCATTGGAATCCGGATTATCGTGAAACTTCTAAAATCAACTGCTATGACACAGGTACAGCACCATGTAAGACAGCTTGTCCTGCTCACTTAGCAGTGCAGGGTTATGTAAAGATGGCTTCTGAAGGAAGATTCATGGATGCCCTCAAACTAATCAAGCAGGATAATCCATTCCCTGCAGTATGTGGAGCAATCTGTAATCGTCGTTGTGAAGACGCATGTACACGTGGTAAGGTTGATCAACCTATCGCAATTGATGAAATTAAGAAATACATCGCTGCACAAGAATTAAACGCAGAAACACGTTTCGTTCCTTTATGCGAAAAGGATGATGGTGGAATGTGGTCTGATGAATATAAGATTGCGATTATCGGTGCTGGTCCTGCTGGTCTTTCGGCAGCGTATTACCTCCGTATGCATGGATATCCTGTAACAGTGTTTGAAAAGGAAAGCCGTGCAGGTGGTATGTTACTGAATGGTATTCCATCCTTCCGCTTAGAGAAAGATATTATCGAAGCTGAGATCGATGTACTGCGTGAGATGGGTGTTGAGTTTAAATACAATGTTGAAATTGGTAAGGACACAACAATCCCTGCATTACGCAGTGAAGGCTATAAAGCATTCTATATTGCGATTGGTGCCCAAGGTGGACGTAAGACAGGTGTTCTTGGTGAAGATGCTAACGGTGTTCAAACAGGTGTAGAGTTCTTACGTAAGGCAAATAACGAAGCTTTAAGACATGGATTAGAAGGTGATGTAGTTGTTATCGGTGGTGGTAACGTTGCAGTTGACGTAGCACGTACTGCTGTTCGTTTAACAGAAGGTAAAGTCACAATGTTATGTCTTGAGAGTGAAAAGGAAATGCCTGCTGCAGCAGATGAAGTACTAGAAGCCAAGGAAGAAGACATCTCTGTTATGAATGGTTGGGGTCCAAAGGAAATCCTAACTGAAAATGGAAATGTTACAGGCGTTGTATTTAAGAAGTGCTTGTCTGTTAAGGATGTGGATGGTAAGTTTAATCCTCAATACGATGAAAATGAAACCATCACAGTTCCATGCAAGAATGTATTACTATCCATTGGACAATCGATTGAATGGGGTAAGCTCTTAGAAGGTACAAAGGTTGAACTTAACCGCAACAATACTGCTAAGGCTGACCCAGTCACATTACAGACTGCTGACCCAGATATATTTGTGGGTGGTGATGTATACACAGGTCCAAGATTTGCGATTGATGCGATTGCGGCTGGTAGAATTGTAGAAGACTCCATTAATCGTTTTGTTCATCCAGGACAATCCATGACAATCAACCGTGACCTACGTCATTTCATTGAATTAAATAAGGATGATGTTGTATTAGAAGAATTTGATACAGCCAAGCGACAGGTTCCTGGACATAAACAAGGAAATCCAAAGGCTACATTCAACGATATGCGTCTAGCATTTACAGATGAACAAGTTCGTACAGAAGCGAAACGTTGCTTAGGCTGTGGTGCGACATTTGTTGACCTTAATAAGTGTATCGGTTGTGGTCTATGTACAACACGTTGTGAATTTGATGCGATTCATCTACAAAGAGATTTACCAGATGCGTCTAGAATGTATCGTTGTGAAGATAAGATCAAGGCTATTCTTCCTTACGCCGCAAAACGCAAACTCAAGATTTCATTCAAGAAGAAGAGTAAATAATCATGCATGAGATGGGGATTGTTACACACCTTGCGAAAACTCTCACAGAAATGGCAGAAGAAAACAAGGTCACAAAATATGGTTCAGTAACCCTAGAGGTTGGTGAAGTATCTGGTATTATGACAGATTACTTCGTAGATTGCTGGAATTATTTCAAAGTAAAATATCCTCTATTACTAGAGTGCGAATTAAAGTTAGAGACAATTCCTGCTGTGACGTTTTGTGAATCGTGTAAACAAGAATATGAGACAGTAAAGCATGGAAGAATATGTCCATATTGTGGTAGTGAAGAGACATACCTTGTAAAAGGTGATGAATGTATTATCAAGGAAGTTGAAGCAGAAACAGAAGAGTAGAAATTCAAAATCTACTCTTCTTTTTTGGATGAATTGTTATATAATGAACAGTATTCTTTGAAGGGAGGGATACGTGATGAGAAAAAGTATGGTTGAGGGAAACTCTTTAAAACTGATACTACAATTTGCGATTCCGCTCCTATTAGGAAATCTTTTCCAACAAACATATAATGTGGCAGATGCTGCAATCGTAGGACAAACACTAGGACCTGAAGCCTTAGCGGCTGTCGGTGCGACCAGTAGTGTTCAGTTTTTGGTCTTGGGATTTTGTATTGGCACAATGGCAGGATTTGCGGTACCAATTGCCCAACGCTTTGGTGCAAATGATCCAAAGGGAATGCAGAGATTTGAATTTCAAGGTTGTGTTTGGACATTCGTTATTGCGGTGATTTTAACTGCCGCAACCTGTTTCTTCTGTCCGCTAATCTTGGATTTATTGCGTGTGCCATCTGAAATCTATCAGGATACATATAACTATATTATTGTTGTTTTTATCGGTTTGCCGTTTACACTTTTATACAACTACTTATCGAGTATCTTACGTGCAATCGGTGACTCTAAAACACCATTTATCTTCTTGGCAATCTCGGCTGTACTTAATATTTTTTTGGATATCTTTTGCATTATTAACTTGAAGTGGGGCGTTGCGGGTGCGGCGATTGCGACTGTATTCTCACAAGCAGTATCAGGTGTTTTATGCTTAATTTTGATTGTAATGAGATTTCCAATCTTACATATTCATTCAGAAGAAAGAAAATTTGATCCAGAACTATCAAAACGACTATTGATAATGGGAATTCCGATGGGTCTACAATATTCAATCACAGCCATTGGTTCAATGATTATGCAATCTGCCAATAATTCTCTAGGAACAGTGTATGTTTCTGCATTTACTGCGGGTATTAAGATTAAGCAGTTCTTGTTGTGTCCATTTGATGCCCTAGCTACTGCTGTTTCTACCTTTGTCTCACAGAACTATGGTGCAAAGAAGGAAGACCGTATCAAAGAAGGTCTACGGAAGGGTACCTATGTTGGTGTTGCGTATGGAGTACTATCAGGAATCTTCATGATTCTATTTGGGAAAGTACTCAGTACATTATTTATTACAGGCGATGAAACAGTACTTTCTGCGGCAGCTCTCTATTTAAGAAGAATGGGATATGCTTGGTGGTTATTAGGTATCTTGAATGTTGTGCGTATGAGTATTCAAGGATTAGGATATGCAATGCGTGCAATCTACTGTGGTGTTGTTGAGATGATTTGCCGAACAGCTGTCTGTGTACTCTTAGTGGCAGACTTTGGATACAATGCGATTACATGGGCTGATCAAAGTGCATGGCTTGGAGCGGTACTCTATCTAATCCCAGTAACGATTATCACGATGCGTGATATCTCAGAACAGATTCACAATGAAGCTAACGCAGATATTTTAATGAAGTAAAAAAGATCACGTGAAAATTGTGCGGAAACAATAAACATTAAATTTAAAAACGAAATAAGCATAGTATTTTATTCTTTAAATTAACAGATTGTTGAGGTATCGTTTATTTTCATAGATGATCTTTCTTAGTGAATTGCTGGTTTAATTTCTTGTGAAGAATTATACCTCTTCCGTCCCGAAGGTATAGTATTTAATTGATTTTTTAATACAAACTGTTGATAAAACAGTTCCAATCACAGGAAAAAGGAAAAAGTATATGATTTCAATCAGATTACAGTTTTCAATCATAATTTTAGTAGGAATAGCACTTGTTAAATAAATAGGTATGATATAGATGAAAATACTACGAATAAAAGTATTAAAAATTTTATCAGGTCTATCTCGTAATTCTAGTAATTCTACCATAATTGGATTAATAGCTTCCGATCGAAGTCCTATAAAATCAAGACAAATAATTAATAGAAATATTACACCCATTGAGTATACTGCTACCAGAAGCAATAAGAAATTCATTATATGAAGCGAAAGGTGATTTAGGTAAAGACAATATACATTAAAAACTATTAAAAACGGAGTAATAACAAGAGACTTCAAATTCAGATTTTTTGCAATATAAAATACTGTTAAAGGTACAGGTTTTAAAAGCGAATAATACATTTTGCCATTGCGAATATCAATAGATATAGTATCAATGGCCTCCGAAAATAAAATTGAATAGATATTATTAATGAGAAAACTATTGCTAATATACAAGAGCATCTGGGAGTTGTTGTAGCCAGCAAAAAGGAAAACAGTTCCTCCTAATAAAAGGTATACAAAGATAGTAGAAAGATACATGCCTAAATCGGCAAGCATCCAGCTTGCTAAGTTAGCCTTATAAACGGTGGCTTTTTTCCATGAGAATCGTAAGCACGATACTATATATTGAAACATATTACACTCCGCAACTTTGATATTTTTTTATTCCATCTCTCCAAATAAATATGGAGATGATTAAAAAAATTATGATATAAATAAGTGGAATTATGAACATAAATGGCTCAATTAAGAAATTGGAATCGGTAATAATTTTTGTTGGTATATAGCTAATGTATGGGAATGGCGTCAATAAAAGTATTTTTTGAATTGATTTGAGAGTCAAGTCAAAAGGGAATAATGATCCGGATAAAACGTAAGATATGAATGAAATAAATGCTTTTAACCCCCATATTTCTGTGAAATAGAAAGCGGATAATCCAATTAGGATAGAAATCAAAATACTAATCGAACATGCATATAGTAAGAATGGAATAGCTTTTAGCATGCATGCGAGTATATTAGAAGTTCCCAATGCAAATATACTTACTGTAAAAATCGGGATATATACGCAAATAATGCGGACAGCCATTTTTGCTAGAGCTTTGAAAATAACTAGTATAAAGTAACATTTTGGTAAGAGTAGCTTTTGACCTAAACCATTCCCTTTGATATCTTTTGCAATTTCTCTAGATACATCCATGGTAATTACCACGTAGGTTAAATTAGAGATAATAACATATAGGATTATCCCGCTATTGGTATATGCTTTAATATCAGTAGTTGACATAATACTGATGATAAAAAAGCAATTAATCGCAATTGGGAAAAGTACAGATCCCAGTACTTCTCCAATGAAATAGAGAGGATACGAGATATATTGTTTGAATGAATTCTTCAGCAAACTTGTAATCACTATTTACTCCTTCTATATAATTCCTCTATTACCTCATTCAAGTCCATATCAACTAAGTTAATTTCTTTCAATCTATCAGAAGGTATTGTTCTTATGGTTTCTAGGAACTTTTGGTTATCTTGTTGTATTTCTACTTGTTTTATAGTTTCATCATCCATCTTAAATTCTAAAAATTTTTTGGGCTTAACAATCATATATAATTCACTAATTGTACCTAGGAATAATTGCTTGCCCTCGTTGAGAATCAATATATTGTCACTGAGTTCTTTGATATCATCAATATTATGACTGGTTAGAATCAAAGATGCATTATTTTGTTTAACATATTCTTTCAGAAATGAACGAACGGAGCATTGAGTCGAATAATCTAAGCCTATCGTTGGTTCGTCTAAAAAGATGATTGTTGGAGTATGTAAAAAAGCAATAAGTAAATCGCCCTTCATCCTCTCGCCTAAAGATAATGTTCTTACTTGTTGTTTTAATTGGGTAGTAAGTCCAAGCTTAGATGAGAGTGAGGAAATGCGAATGTCCGTAGTTTCTCTATTGATCCCGTATACAGAAGCCATAAACAGCGCATTATCATATATGGAAATATCTTCGTCCATTTGACTTTTTTGTCCCATGATAATTGCTACGGAATTTCTGTATGATTTAGTTCTCTTAAAAGGGTTGGTTCCCGTTACTTCTACCTCGCCACTGTCGGGAACCATAATACCTGACAATATTTTAATAAGTGTTGTTTTACCTGCACCGTTTTTCCCTATAATTCCTAATATTTCACCATGGGAAACAGAAAAAGTGATATTTGCAAGAGCGATAGTAGATCTGCAATCACTAAAAATCCTAGAATGATTGTATTTTTTGCTAATATTATTGCATATAATACTCTTTGTTAACTCTTGCATTGTAGTATAGTACCTCCATGTGCTTGAACATATTTGGTGATAGATATAGATAATGAAAATGTTGTGAGTTGATTATGGGAATGTTGATTTTAAAATACGAAGGTAATCACCTTTCAATACAGATAAACATTTATATTTGTTGCAAATATTATACATCATATTTCAATGATAGAATTCATAAGTTAATGAAGCGAGGTGAATGCTGGATTTATGGGCGATAATACCATTCAATACTCATGCATATATAATTGAAATATAGCTTACTCATAAATAAAAGGGAAGAACCTTTCGGAACTTCCCTTTTATTTATGGTGGTCTCTGAGGGGCTCGAACCCTCGACCCACTGATTAAGAGTCAGTTGCTCTACCAACTGAGCTAAGAAACCATCTCGCTTAATGCTTTATGATTATATAATTTTAATTTTATCTTTGCAAGAGGTTTTTAAGATAAATTTCTTTCGTTTGATTTTTTTCGCAATTTTACAGAAAAAAATCAAAAATGACTTGCTTGTGACGTTGCGTGATAAACTATCATTATTATGAGGTGAGTGATATGCGTGATACTATCGAAAGAAATAAACAAAAGATGTATTCGACAGGTGAGATTGCGAAATTATGCGGTATTACAGTCCGTACTGTTCAATACTATGATCAACGTGGATTACTAATTCCTACTGAACTAAGTGAAGGTGGTAGACGCATGTATACTTCCGAAGATGTAGAAAAATTAAGATTATTAATTTACTTGCGTTCTCTAGGATTATCCATTGATGATATTGCCAGTATTTATCAGCAAGATAATGGTGAGAATATAATTAAGGCTTTAATTGATGAACGTATATTTGCGATAGAGAAAGAAGTTGAGGAACAAAAAATAAAACTTCAAGATGCGAAATCTTTCCGTGAACAATTAAAAGCGATACCAGTGATAACACCGGCTTCAATGCCAAATATTGCCTATATTTTGAAACGGAAAGAACGATTGAAACATTATCGAATACAGCTTTTCATTATTGGAATCATAGTTGGAATCATACAGGGTGCATCTTTTGTGTATTCGCTATTTAGCGGAAAGTGGTGGATATATTTTGTTGTTGAGGTATTGATAATTATCTTTGGGTCAATTTTATTCAAAAAATATATGAATATTGTTGCCTATATCTGTCCTGAATGTCATACCGTTTTTAGGCCAAATGGAAAAGAGGTTTTTTGGGCGAGACATACGTATCATACTAGAAGGTTGACTTGTCCATGTTGTAATAAAAAAGGGTTCTGTGTAGAAACCTTACGGGAGGAAGACTTATGATTGAAATTAAAAATTTAACGAAGAAGTATGATGGGAAAGTTGCTGTAGAGAACTTATCTTTGTCTATTTCTGATGGAGATATCTATGGTTTTATTGGGGCTAATGGTGCAGGGAAAACTTCTACCATAAAAGCAATCGTTGGTATTCATGGCTTTGATGAAGGTGATATTTTAATAAATGGTCATTCTATTCAAAGTGAGCCAATCTTATGTAAACAACAAGTGGCATATATACCAGATAATCCTGATTTATATGAGCATTTAACGGGGTATCAATTCATTAACTTTATCGCTGATTTGTATCATGTGTCTTCTGAAGATAGAAAAAATCGCATACAAACATATGGGAATCTTTTCGAAATGACAGATTCCCTGGGAAATATGATTTCTTCATATTCACATGGGATGAAACAGCGTACTGCAATTATTGCGGCTCTTATACATGAACCGAAGATATTGATCTTAGATGAACCATTTGTAGGGTTGGATCCAAAAGCTACATTTGAACTCAAGAATATTATGAAAGAAATGACGAAGAAAGGATGTACAATTTTCTTCTCGACTCATGTTTTAGATGTAGCAGAGAAACTCTGTAATAAAATTGCTATTATCCATAAAGGAAAACTTGTCACATGTGGCAATACAGATACCGTAAAGGGAACAAAGTCATTAGAAGAGTTCTTTATGGAGGTGGATGCGTAATGAATCAAATCATTCATTTATCAAAAGCAAAATTCTTAAATACACTGCCCATAAATGATCTTTGCGGAAACAATAAACAAAAGCGTAATATAGCTGTATTATTCATTGTTGTTATTGTCTATATGGCAATAAATGTTGGGGCATTCTCTGTCACGACAACAATGAACTTGATACATACAGGACTTGTGGAATATGTGTATGCAAGCTTGTTGTCGCTAACGAGTATCGTTTTAATAACATTATTACTGTTTACGTTGAATGCATTATTATTTGAGGGCAATGATTACGAAATGTTGCAGTCGCTGCCCGTTTCTCTAAGAGATATTATCGCAAGTAAACTATTGATCGTTTATATCTTTGCGTTTTGTTTCACCTGTGGAATGATGTTGCCGGGTATGGTGGTGCATGTACTTACTACACATGCATACTTACAGTTTTTATTCGGTATTCTTTCCCTTGTGTTTGTTCCGGTGATACCGATAGGAATTGCAATCATATTTGGTGTGGGCATTCTTTATGTAGCATCTTTTGCTAAACATACAACAGTATTAAAAGTACTATTATCTGTTTTATTGTTTATTGGTTTGATGGTAGGAAGCTTTCTGCTTCAAAGTGTAGGCGGTTTATCTACTACGATAGGATTACAAATGATACAGATATACCCACTATCCTTGATATTTTTAAAGTCAAACCTATTATATGCATGCATATCAATCATTGCTTCTGTGTTAACCTTCTATATGCTTACATGGAAATATGAAGTTCTTCATAAGCTTTCCACAAAACGTAGAGTTATATATCATAATGCAATTTTCAATCAGCGTTCAGCATTGCATGCGTTATATCAAAAAGAAATGAAACGTTTCTTTAGTTCATATTTAGCAGTAATCAATCAGGGGTTTGGTGTCATTATGTTGGTGATAGGGAGTGTTTTGTTGGTGTTTGTGCCACCAACAGTACTGTTTTCCATGTTGAAAGTGTCGCAAATTCCTGTAAATGTGGTGGATTATATTCCGCTTGTGATTGCAGGGATGCTGGCATTCACATTCCCTTCAGCTTTTTCCTTATCATTGGAAGGGAAGAATTTATGGATTATTCAGACTGCTCCTGTCAAGATGAAAGATGTTATATTCAGTAAGATATCGGTGACATTGTCTTTACATCTAATAGGATATGTTTGCGCAATCATCGCTGTATTCTTACGGTTTCCAATATCAGTTGAACAGATGATTGCGGTGCTACTTATTCCATTAGCATATTCTATCTTTACTGCAATCTTGGGATTTTCGCTAGACTATCGCTTCGCTAATTATAGTTGGGACAACGAAGTTGTTCCGATTAAGCAAAATTTGCAGATTGGTTTAACGATGTTGACTAGTTTGTTTATAGTTGGATTGCCTATACTACTTTCGGTTAGCTTATTAATGAATCTTTATTTTGCAATGTATCTGGTAGCGAGTATTCTATTAATGTTAAGTATGATTCTATTTCTGTTTTTAAGTAGAATTCGTACATTATCCTAGTTCAATCCCATTACATATGAGTTTAGAACCACATTCTGTACAGTCGATATCAAATTGACGTTGGTATCTCTGTTCCTCTGGTATGTGGTTATTAAATTGATCGACGAGTATGTAGCTGGGTTTTCTTCCTTGGTGTTGTAAACCAGATCGAAAGGCTTGCTTAGATTGAATGGTTTTGGATGGGATATGATACGTTTTACCATCTTTTACGAAGTATGTTCCTGTTTCGATGAAGGCAAATGTAATATCGTGTTTGGTAGCTTGGTGATAGAGGCTTTTAACCAACTCGTAATGGCAAGGTCTACTGCCGTTATAGTTTTCTCCACCGACGATAATTTGTTCGATTTTGTCGGATAAGTATTGCTCAATGTGTATCTCTGATAAGAGTGGGGCACACATAATCCCTTTATGTTTAAAGGGCAAATCTAATAAGATAGGGATACGTTCATCAGCACGCTTTTGGTTTTCGGCTGTGACATTGATCATGATGTTTTCCCATCCATCTCCCCAATCAGACGGCAAACAGGAGAGTATACGTTCTGGTCGTTTGGTTAATAGGAAGAATTTTACATCACTACGGATACACATGATGTCCCAAGCTTGTGTGCGCCAAGCGTCTGCTTCTTCTAGGAAGAAATCTGAGGTCATACATACACGTATGAGTTCACCGCTTTTGATTTTATATTCACCCTTACGATTTTTCGCTAAGGGCTTTTTCATACTGTTTGTTAAGCGGACGAGTGAGCCATCTTGAGCGCGCATTTGATCGAGAAAATACATATAGCAGTTTGTGCATCCTTCACTAATCTTCTTACACCCATGCTAAGGGTTCCATGTGTCGTGCATTGCGTTATCCTCCTACGTGTATTGTATGTATTGTGTTAGATGTAAACAAATGATTGGTTTGTGAATTTGAATAAATTTTATACATTGAAAAAATAATCTGTATTTTTGAAAGAAATTTACATCAAATGTGAAAGAAATGTGTAAAAATATTCTGAATATAGTTGATTTTAGATTTTTACATCAATATAATAAGAACATCTTAAATAAGAGATTAGAAAACGAGGGTGGAAATGATGAGTTTCAGGAAAGTAGTAAAAGGTGGCCTTGCGGCACTCATGGCTCTATCACTAGCAGCTTGTGAAGCATCCGAAGGATCTGGTAAATCTACATCAACAGAAACAACTTCTGATTATGTTGCGTCTGGAGATTTGAAGTCATATACGATTGGTACATTAGGACCAACAACGGGTGACTATGCAGTATATGGTTTAGCTGTAACAAATGCAGTTAAACTTGCGGTTGAGGATTACAACGCTGCTAATGGTACAAAAATTAAGGTAGATGTACAGGACTCTCAAGGTGATCAGACACAGGCGTTAAATATCTACAACAAGTTTGTTTCTGATACAAAGGTTGCAGGTATTATCGGTGGTACTGTTTCAGGTGAATCTTATGCGATTGCAGTACAGAGTAAGGATACTGGTGTTCCTATCATTACACCTAGTGGTACTGCTGCAAATATTACGGATGAAGGTGGACCTAATGTGTTCCGTGCATGTTATACAGATCCACAGCAGGCGAAGCAGGTAGCTGACTTTACATATGAGACATTAGGTTTAAAGAAGGCTGCTATGATTTATAACAGTGATGATGATTACTCAACTGGTGTAGCGGAAGCTTTCAAGGCTGAGTTTGAAAGTAAGGGTGGAAAGGTTGTTCTATCTGAAGCATTTTCTACTTCTGACCAAGACTTCAGTTCTCAGTTAACAAAAATTGCGGCTGAAGATATCGATGTATTATTTGTTCCAAACTATTATGAAAAGGATGTACAGATTGCAAAGCAAGCAAGAAATCTTGGCATCAAGGCACAGATTGTTGGTGCTGATGGTTGGGATGGTGCTGTTAGCGTAGCCGGTAACGACGCTTCCGCAATTGAAGGTGTTATCTTTATCAACCAATACTCACCAGATATGGAAAGCGTTCAGGATATCATGAAGAAGTATAAGGAAAAGTTCGGTACAGATATTAACTCATTTGGTATCAATGCATATGACTCAACAATGTTACTATTACAGACAATTGAAAAGGTTGGCTCTCTTAAGGCGAGTGATATTGTAAAGGGCATTGCATCTACAGATTACAAGGGAATCTTAGGAAGTATCTCCTTTGATAGTAATGGTGATCCGATCAAGGAACCAGTATTTGTTCAAATCAAGAACGGTCAATATACAACTTATAAGAAGTAGTGATTTGAGATAGGGAGGCGATACTCCCTATTTCGTTATTTGTGGTAAGGAGGAACATGCATGAATCAGTTTTTTATGCAATTTATCAATGGATTAAACATCGGCTCAATTTATGCACTGATTGCGCTTGGCTATACAATGGTATACGGTATCGCAAAGTTAATTAACTTTGCGCATGGTGATGTTATCATGGTTGGTGCGTATATTAGTTTTATCAGTATGAAGTTTGGGTTACCATGGTGGCTTGCGGTCATTATCTCTATCGTCGTATGTGCTGTTTTAGGTGTGGTAATGGAGAAGGTTGCGTATAAGCCTTTACGTAATGCAAGTCGTATTTCATTATTGATTACTGCAATTGGTATTAGTTACCTCCTACAGAATTTGTTCCAATTGATCTTTGGCGCAAATCCACAACCATATCATGCGTTTATTGCTTTACCAGCATTAAATCTAGGTGGTATTACAATTCAGGCAAACTACTATATTACATTTAGTGTGTCTGTACTTCTGATGATCTTATTAACGCTATTCGTGAATAAGACAACGATGGGTAAGGCTATGCGTGCTGTATCGGAAGATGAGGGTGCTGCGAAGCTAATGGGTATTAACGTCGATACCACAATCAGCTTAACGTTTGCGATTGGTTGTGCACTTGCGGCGATAGCGGGTATTCTTTATGCGAATTGTTATCCGATGATTAACCCCACACTTGGCTCTTTACCTGGTATTAAGGCGTTTATTGCGGCGGTACTTGGTGGAATTGGTTCAATTCCAGGTGCGGTAATTGGTGCGTTTATCCTTGGTATGGTCGAAGCCATGACTAAGGCATATATTTCCTCTCAGTTAACAGATACGATTGTATTTGCGATTTTGATTTTAATGTTGGTATTTAAACCGGCTGGTATTCTAGGCAAAAATGTAAAGGAGAAGGTGTAAGTGATGAAGAAACTCAATTTAAAAAACAGACTCCTACTCGAATTTGGTATTACTGCACTAGGATATATTTTGTTGGTTATATTAATGCGTATAGGTGTATTAAAGAGTTATTGGCAAGGTATCTTGATTACCATCTGTATCAATGTAATCTTGACAGTTTCCTTAAATATGACGGCAGGTTTCCTTGGTGAACTTGCGTTAGGACACGCGGGCTTTATGGCTGCTGGAGCTTACGCTTCTGCAGTATTTACAAAGTCGATGCGTCTATTACCTATCATTGAATTTCCGGTTGCGATTATCATCGGTGGTATTGTTGCGATGATTCTAGGTCTTCTTGTTTGTTTACCTACTCTACGTTTACGTGGAGACTATCTCGCAATTATTACATTAGCCTTTGGTGAAATTGTACGTAATGTACTCATCAACTTAAAAGTATTGGGTGGTGCTGGTGGTTATTCCGCTATCACAAAGAACACAACCTTCACATGGGCATTCGCTTTAGCTGTGATTACGGTGTTCTTGTCGTTATCTCTCATTCATTCTCGACATGGTCGCTCAATCATTGCGATTCGTGAGGATGAGATTGCGGCTGAATCTTCTGGTATCAACACGCAGAAATATAAAATTATCACATTCCTATACTCTGCATTCTTTGCGGGTGTAGGTGGTGCTTTATACGCGCATTACATGGGCTTCTTACAACCTAGCGTATTTACATTAGATAAATCGATTGAGATCTTGGTAATGGTTGTATTAGGTGGTATGGGTAATATCTTTGGCTCTATCGTATCCGCGAGTGTTCTAACATTATTGCCAGAAGTATTACGTAGTGTTAGTGATTATCGTATGCTGGTATATTCTGTTGTTCTAATTTTGATGATGTTAGTGAAACATGCACCACAAATGCAGACGTTTTTCCATCGTTTTAAAAGGAATAAGGAGGTTCATTCATGAGTGAGAAGAAATATATTCTAGAAGTTGATGAACTCGGTATTAACTTTGGTGGTTTGCGTGCTGTAAATAACTTCTCAATGAAGATTGAAGAAGGTCAGCTCTACGGTCTAATTGGCCCAAATGGTGCTGGTAAAACAACTGTATTTAATATGTTAACAGGTGTTTATACACCAACGGATGGTACAGTAAAACTAGAGGGTAAGAAGATTAATGGTATGAAGCCATATGCGATTACTCGTTTGGGAATTGCGCGAACATTCCAAAATATTCGTTTGTTTAAAGATATGACGGTGAAAGAGAATGTCTTAGTAGCTTTAGATACACAAGCAAGCTATGGATTATTCTCTGGAATGTTTAAGTTACCAAATTCCTTGAAACAGGAAAAAGATATGGATCAAGAAGCCATGTCTTTATTAGAAGTGTTCCATCTAGAAAAGGATGCAGATAAACTTGCGAAGAATTTACCGTATGGTAAACAGCGTGAGTTAGAAATCATTCGTGCATTAGGTACACATCCAAAATTGTTATTGCTGGATGAGCCTGCGGCAGGTATGAATCCACAGGAAACAAAGAACCTCATGGAAACGATTCGTCTTGTACGTGATCGCTTCAATATCGCTATCTTACTAATTGAACATGATATGAAGCTTGTCATGGGTATCTGTGAAAAGATTTCTGTATTGAATTATGGTATGTTGCTGGCGGAGGGGACACCGGAGGAAATCCGTATAAACCCAGATGTTGTAAAGGCATACTTAGGAGAGTGATGATATGCTGAAAGTAGAAAATTTAGTTGTACGTTACGGAATGATTGAAGCTATCAAAGGTATCTCCTTTGAAGTCAATGATGGTGAAATTGTTACACTGATTGGTGCCAATGGTGCTGGTAAGACAACAACCATGCATACAATTTCAGGTTTATTAAAACCGGCAGAGGGTTCTATCTTATTAGATGGGGTTGATATTACAAAGATTCCAGCCCATAAAATTGTAACGATGGGACTTGCACAGATTCCTGAACGTAGAAGAGTATTCGCTTCACAGACCGTTGAAGAAAATCTTGATCTTGGCGCCTTTACAAGAAAAGATAAAGAAGGAATTATACAAGACTTAGAGCGTGTTTATACATTATTCCCACGTTTAAAAGAACGTAAGAAGCAATTAGCTGGCACCTTATCTGGTGGTGAACAACAGATGCTTGCGATGGGTAGAGCTTTAATGGCTCGACCAAAGATTCTATTATTGGATGAGCCATCCATGGGTTTATCGCCATTACTTGTAAAAGAAATTTTCAGAATTATTGAGGAAATTAATAAACAAGGCACTACAATATTACTAGTAGAACAGAATGCAAAGATGGCATTAGCGATTGCTGATCGTGCATATGTACTAGAAACAGGTAAAATAACATTAGAGGGTAGTGGTCAAGAGTTGGCTGCTAGCGAGCAAGTTCAGAAAGTTTATCTAGGAGGATAAAGCAATGTATGTTAAAGATCATATGACGGCAAATCCCATTACAATTACTGCGGATACACCGTTATCCAAAGCGCTAGAAATCATGGGTAAGAATCACTTCCACCGCTTACCAGTTGTGGATGAGAATCATAAGCTGATTGGCTTGATTACAGAGGGTTTGGTCAACGACGCATCTGGAAAGAACGCAACGTCCTTATCCATTTATGAATTGAATTACCTGTTATCTCGTACACAGGCAAAGGACATCATGATTCGTGATGTGCACACGATTTCTCCAATGGTCTTCTTAGAAGAAGCTGCGCAAGTGATGCTAGAGAATGCTGTCAATGTATTACCAGTTGTGGATGAAGAAAATCATGTGGTTGGTATTATTACAGAAAAGGATATCTTCTTAACATTCGTTGACTTAATGGGATTAAAACGTCAAGGCACACGATTTGTCATGTTGATTGATGATAAGCCAGGTGTATTTGCACAGGTAACGAAGCTATTTGCACAAGAAAATGCCAACGTAGAGAATATCGCTGTATATCATACAGACCGTGGTTCTGAGGTTGTTGTTAAGGCAACAGGTGAAGTTGCAGTAGATAAGATGACAAAGATCTTACAAGACGCTGGATTCAATATTACCAATGTTGTTCAAACAACTGCAGAAGGTAAGACTGTTGTTTGGTTGAAGTAGAAGAAATAGGGTTCTGCAAGTGCAGAACCTTTTATGATAGAATAAAGAACACGGAGGATCTTATGGATATTCAGAATTTGATTTTATATGTATTTGATGCAGTGATGTTAGTCGCGTTTGCGAGAATGTTGATGGTATCAAATACTGTAAAGATAGAAACAAAGGTTGGTAATAAGATGAAGTGGATGATTCCTGTCTTATTTATTGTGATTGCGATTATTGGCTTTGTACGTTATGAGGGTGTATTTCGTATTGTGCAATTCATCATTCCAATTATTTTAGGAATGATGTACTACTTCATGAAGTCCGGATTATCAGATGAGGGTATTGTGATGATGGGGTCATTGATTAAATTCCATAAGGCAGGACAGGTAACGCTTTCGCGTTCGGATAATAGTATTTATTTTGTGAGAAATAAGATTACAACAGCATTATTCTTTGAAGAAGACCAGTTTGATGAAGTAAGAAACTTCTTGAAGGAACATAGTGTTAAGTCGGATTATTTAAAGAAAATATAGTTGCGTGTTTTTTAAAATGTGTTATTGTTTTAAATTGTATTTCATTACAGGGGGAACATGGTTAGAAAAATCAAGCGACTAAGAAAGTCTGCGATTATACTATTAATCTTGGTGATTATTGCGACCATTGGATGGTTAGTATATCGAGCTTTTGGACCGATGGTTCAAGAAGTATGGCAGATATTACAGTCTGGAAATCAGTCAGAACTAGCAGAATATATCCAAGGACAGGGTCATTATGGTGCCTACATTGCACTATTTATGATTAGTGTACTCCAGGTAGTCAGTGTTATTTTACCAGGCGTCATTATCCAGTTTGCGGGTGCTTTCCTATTTGGTTGGTGGAGAGCTTTCCTACTGTGTTGGCTTGGATTTACTGCTGGTAATGTATTGGTGTTTGCGATATTGCGTGGTGTGGGTAAATCTATCCGTATTGCGATGAATAATACAACACTAAAAGAAAACTGGTTAATGAAGAAGATTAATGAGGAAAAACCAATCTTCGTTGTGGCTGTGTCATGTATGTTGCCAGGGATACCAAATGGAATCATCCCTTATGTTGCGGCACATGCCAAAATCAGTTTGAAAGATTTCTCTCTAGCGATATTGTGTTCTAGTTGGATACAGATTTTATTAAGTTGTATCTCAGGTCACTTCTTAGCAGAAGGAAACTATATCGTATCTGCACTTGCTGTAGCGATTCAAGTAATTTCTGTTGTGGTCATCTTATTTAACAAAGACAAGATTCTGGAGAAATTATAAGGAAAGTAGAAATAATATCTGTATATTTTATGGGGTGATAAAATGTATCGGATATGGATTGGAGTATTCGGCTTCCATTTAGGAAGCTTTTTGTTATGCATGTGTCATGGTTATCTTCGGAAAAGATCGACCTTACGTAGCCATTGTGATGCATGTCATCATATACTACATTGGTATGATTTAATACCAATACTAAGTTATATTTGTTTAAGGGGAAGATGTCGTTATTGTGGTAGAAGATTTTCAAAAGAATATATCCTTGCGGAAATACTGACAGGGTTTTTGTGTATGTTAGTTGTATGGAACGTTGATACTTTCAAGTGGGATATAATGATGAGGGTTCTTCTATTCTCTCTACTTTGGTGTGTATGTTATATCGACTATCTCATCATGGAGATACCGAATGAGATACATATCGGTATGATAATTCTGTTTATCATACATGCATGCATGATAAATGAGATAAATATACAACCATGGATACGTATGTTGGTTATGTTTGTTTGTGGGTATTTCATATTTATTCTTTGTGAGAAGTTGTTTCATAGGGAATGTATCGGTGGTGGAGATTTAAAGCTTCTATCTTGTATGAGTTTATTTCTTTCGTTTCAAAAGATTTGGATTGTGTTATCCATTGCATGTATACTTGCAATTTTGTGGATGATTTTTCATCAGAAAAATTGTATTGCGTTTGGGCCGTTTCTTTCGGTATCCTTTTTATTGGTTTTTTGTGGTTATTTTGATAGCCTCAGTTGGGGATTGTGATAAACTTGTTCTATTGGAGGGAGTCGATGAAAAAGTATCTATTGATTCTAGTAATGTTGATATCAATGATTGGTTATGTAGTAGGACTATATGGCTTCTTTCATAATCTGAATTTTATGTTTCGAGAGATTACAATATCTCCGTGGATGATTGCACAGGGATTGTTTCCACTTCTTTGGGGTATCTTAGCAGTCTTAACGTTTGCCATGGCAGAATACATGTATCGAAAATCTTGTCGAAATGAGGTTTATTTTCGGCTCAAAGTTTCACCATGGGCAAAAAATCTATTCTTTTTTGGGATTGTTGGTGTATTAATTGCACGTCTGGTAGTGATGACATACATTGTTGTAAGTCAATCAGGGGCAAATGCAAGTAGAGAGCTGACACAGATCTATCTAACAGCGATTGCGTTAGGCATTGCGGCTGTTATCTTTACACAACAACAGTACACAAAAATGAAACATCAAAGGGAATTAAAACAATTTGAAAAGAATGCGATCCTGAATGGCGAAAGACGCTATACGATGATGGTTGTCGAAAGTGATCAAGATACAATCTGTACGGGTTTTGTCTATGGTGAGATGAAAGTGAATGATACGATATGTCTTCACTGTAGTGATAAAGGTGATATCTACGCAACGATTGTGGAGATACTCTGTGATGATAAACAAGTATCTTCCGCAAAGCATCAGATGGTAACAATCAGACTAGACCACTCCTACAAAGATTTCTTACTGAAGTACAGTGTTATCAGTAGTATTCAAACTGGTGCAGATCCAAGTATTATAGAAAATCCAGGTTTAAGTGGAATTTTGCGTGAGTATGCGAAGTTCTTTATGGATCAAGAGTATATTGGCACACTGGTCTATGAAATCTGTATGAGCGAGTATTATCTCATTAAATACACAAACGAAAACGTCGATGATGAAAGATTTATGTCTGTTCGTCTAAATGTCAATCCGGATAAAGCTGTATTAGTATTGTTTACAGATTGGAATGCGCTATTGCGTTATAGTAACATATTTGAAGAGGATGAGATTCACATGGAAGTTCGTAACATCAAGGAATGTTTTCACTTAATACCAGCGAAATATGACTCTATTGTGATCAATCCATTTGGACCAAAGTCGTTCATTATTACCAAAGATTTTATGCGTCATATTCAAGGGGTTCTTGGTTATAACGGATTATTTAAAAAACAGGAGGATTTATGAGTGCAAGTAAAGCAATGTATCAAAAATTAGCAAAATTAGCAGTTGTACGTGGTGTCAATGTACAGCCTAATCAACCACTAGTGATTACCGCATCCGTACGTGATTATGAGTTTGTACGCATGGTTGCCAAAGAAGCGTATGCCGTAGGTGCTAGAGAAGTAATTATCAACTGGACGGATACGGAATTAGCAAAATTAAATTATACATATCAAAGTGAAGAGACATTAGCTGATATCCCAGATTGGAAATATGATTGTGTAAAGCGTGAACACGATTTGGGTGCGTGCTATTTACGCATTAGTTCTGATATGCCAGGTGCGCTAAAGGATGTAGACCAATCTAAGGTTCGTGCATACCAGATGGCTTATAGTAAGAAGATGAAAGACTTACGCAAGTACACAATGAATAACGAAGGACAATGGTGTGTAATAGGTATTCCTTCTGTAGAGTGGGCAAAGGTTGTATTCCCTAATCTTTCTGAGGAGAAAGCTTTTGAGAAGCTAGAAGATGCAATCTTTATGACAAGCCGTGTTACGGAGGATAGTGATCCACTTGAAAACTGGCGTATTCATGATGGTAATCTTGTAGAACATGCACGCAAGTTAACGGAATTAAACTTCAAGCAGTTGCATTTTACAAGCGAACTTGGAACAGATTTAACAGTAGAGCTTGTGGATAACCATGTATGGATTGGTGGTGGAGATATGACACCGAAGAAAGTTTACTTTGATCCAAACATTCCAACAGAAGAATGCTTCACAATGCCTAAGAAGACAGGTGTTAATGGTATTGTGTACGCATCAAAGCCTTTAAGTTACAGTGGTAAGGTCATTGATGGTTTCTGGTTCCGTTTTGAAAATGGCAAGGTTGTCGACTTTGGTGCAAAACAAGAAGAGGAAACCCTGAAGAGTTTATTAGACTTTGATGAAGGCTCTAGATACTTAGGTGAAGTTGCCTTAGTGCCATATGATTCACCAATCTCAAATTCAAATATCTTATTCTTCAATACATTATTCGATGAAAACGCTGCGTGTCACTTAGCGCTAGGTATGCCATATCCTGAAAACGTAAAGGGTGGAGCGCATATGAGTGAAGAAGAACTCAAGGCCGCAGGTGCAAACGAATCATCTCAACATGAAGACTTTATGTTTGGTACGAAGGAAATGAATATTGATGGTATCCAACAAGATGGTACGGTAGTGCCAGTATTTAGAAATGGAAATTTTGTAATCTAGATAAGGAAACCATCAATGATGGTGGTTTTCGTCTATAATAAAATAAGCAATTTTGTATAAGGAGAGTTTATGGTAGATATCAATGAAAAATTATTAGATTTTCTACACAAGAGTCCAACTTGTTTCCATGCAATCGATGAGATAAAAAAGATATTAGTGAAACAAGGATATCATGAATTATCAGAGGCAGATTGTTGGAATCTTGAGATAGATGGAAGATACTTTACGGTGAGAAATCAATCCAGTATCATCGCCTTCCGCATCCCTACAACAGATTATAAGGGATATATGATTGGTGCAGCACACAGTGATTCTCCAACATTCAAAGTAAAAGAAAACCCAGAAATCGTTGGGAATGGTGTTGTGAAGTTAAACGTTGAAAAGTATGGTGGTATGCTATGTGCACCGTGGTTTGATCGTCCATTATCTGTAGCGGGAAGAGTCATCGTAAAGGAAAATGGAAAGCTTGTTACGAAGCTTGTACGTGTCGATAAGGATCTATTAGTAATTCCTAATCTTGCGATTCATATGAATCGTGAAGCAAATACAAATACAACCTATAACGCACAGGTAGATATGTTGCCGGTATTTGGTACAGAAGATTCCAAGGGTAAGTTTATGGAGGTTGTAGCCGAATCTATCGGTGTAAAGGCGGAAGACATCCTCAGTCATGACTTATATCTCTATACACGTGAAAAGGGTACCGTTTGGGGCTATCAGAATGAGTTTGTATCTGCAAGCCATTTAGATGACCTACAATGTGCATTTGGTTCTCTATATGGTTTCTTAGGTGCAAGCGATAGTGAAAGTATTCCTGTTGTGGCAATTTTTGACAATGAAGAAGTTGGTTCAGGTACAAAGCAAGGCGCAGATTCCACCTTCTTAGAAGATACATTGGAAAGAATTGCGTTATCCTGCGGTAAGAAGCCAGAAGAAGCAAAACGTGCAATCGCATCTAGCTTTATGGTATCTGCGGATAATGCGCATGCTGTACATCCAAACCATGTGGAAAAGGCGGACCCAATCAACCGTCCACAGATGAACAAGGGGATTGTCATCAAGTACAACGCAAATCAGAAGTACACAACAGACGCGGTCTCTGCTGCAGTGTTTAAAGAAGTGTGTGCAGCGGTAAATGTTCCAGTACAGACATTTACAAATCGTTCTGATATGGCAGGTGGTTCGACATTGGGTAATATTTCTAATGCCCATGTATCACTGAATACAGTGGATATTGGACTTGCACAACTTGCGATGCATTCATCTTATGAAACAGCAGGCGCAAAGGATACAGAGTATCTTGTAGAAGCAATGTCACATTTCTTCTCCCTCACTTTAGAAGATGAAGGGGAAGGCGTGTTCTCACTTCGCTAATTAGAATCACAATGAACAGGTCTTCGGTGGTGAGGGCTTGTTTTTTGGCTATGGATTGCTTGAAAAGATAATTATGCATACAATATTAAAATAAGAGGTGATTTTGATGGATGACTTGCTATTAGAAAAATGTAATATGTTCCTTGATAATCGAAGATTGTTACGTCGTAAATATTTCTTATATAGCCCCGAAGGAATTGCGGATATTGCGTTTATCTACATGTCTAATGAGAGAGAAATCAACTTTGAAATGTTGGAATACTGTGAAGATTTCATCCGCCAATCATTTCCGTTTGCTTCATTTCAATATCAATTCTTAACCAAGGTATATGCTGCTATGATGGATGTGTCCAATATTGAACCAGATATCGTAGTCAATCGTGTGATGAGTTTTGAAGAACTATTCAATCGTACATTTAAGGATACGATTGGGCTTGCGGTACTATGTTTTAGCGCTGCAGAAAGACCGCAGGTAGAATATCAAACAATCTACTACAAAGCACTTACAATTTACAACCAGATGAAGGATTTACAGCGTTCTTTAACGAATGATTTGGATGTGGTTTATGCAGGTATTCTAGCGATGGCTCCAAGCATCAAAGAAGATGTTGTGGATGAACTAGTTATCATGGATGATCTACTTGTGAATGAATATAGACTTCCTAAGGATTTTTCAAGAAGACTCTCCTATGCACTTGCCTTCTGTGATGGTACCGCAACACAGAAAGTTCAGAATGCGATGGACTTCATTAAATCTTGTACAAGTAAATGGAATCGCCATGTAGGGTATATCTACTATGTCCTTCATGCGGTAGTTGCAAATCTTTCAATTCCGCTTGATACAATCCAAAAAGATTATGATGAAGTGATGCAGTATTTAAAAAAGAGTAGACAGTACGGTCTATTCTCTAAACCGGAACGTTCTTTACATGCATGTATGATTTTATTAAATTTCTATGTTGGAAATAATATTTCCATTTATACACTGACAAATGCGATTCTTTATACAATTGCATTAATAAAAGCACTTGCCCAACGCAGGTCATGTTAAACAAGTCTTAGAGGGCTTGTTTTTATGACTTTGAATTGAGGGAAAGTCATATTCTGCTTATAATATTAGATAGAAGAGGTATTTAACTGATATGGATGATTTATTGTTACAAAAATGCATAACCTTTATGGATAAAAAAGAAGCATTGCGGCAAAAACATTTCTTTTCAAATCTGGATGAAAATGCAGTGATTGCATATATTTATATGTACCATAAGCAGGAAATTAACTTTGATGCATTGAGTTCATGTGAGTGGATAGTAAAGAAAGCATTTTCATTTACATCCCCATATAGGCAAGCTCATCCTAGAATATATGCAGCGATGATGGCTGTTTCCCAGCAGGATCCAGATACAGTAGTTGCTAGAGTGATGGCGTTTGAACAACAATTTAATCGTAGTTTCGCAAAGAATAATGGACTTGCGGTATTGGCGTTCATTGCGGCAGAGATCCAACCGGTAGAATATCAACCGATATACTATACAGCATTATCAATTTATAATCGGATGAAAGATCTGCATCGTTTTTTAACAAATGATCAGGATGTTATTTATGCCGGTATATTGGCAATGACACCACATTTAAAAGAAGATGTTGTGGATGAGTTAGTCATCATGGATGATTTATTGATGAATGAATATCATTTGGACGGTGATTATGCAAGAAGATTATCCTATGTTTTAGCGCTATGTGAGGGTACTGCAACTGTAAAGGTAAGACGTGCAATGGAGCTAATACAGGCAATTACAAATGGATGGGATCGTTCAATTAACTACCTTTACTTCATATTGCCGGCAGTATTGGCAAATATATCCATTCCTTTTGAAAGGGTTTTGGAGGATTATGAGGAGGTATCTGCTTTCCTAAAAATGCAGAAAGACTATGGTAAATTCTATAATCATACAAGATCATTACATACATGCATGATTCTATTGCAATATTATGCGGAAGATAATTTATCGATTTATGCCGTAATCAATGCAATTGTATTTTCAATCACAAATGCACAGAGAAGTTAGTATAGAAAGTTATTTATATGAAAATTGCACATTTATCAGATCTTCATCTAGGAAAAAGGCTCAAAGAATATTCATTGATTGAAGATCAAAAGTACATTTTGCGACAAATCATAGAAATTCTAAAACAAGAAAAAGTGACTACAGTATTATTAGCTGGAGATATCTATGATACTGGTAACCCTAGTTCAGAAGCGGTCGCTCTTTTAAGCATGTTTCTGTTGGAGTTAAAGAACTTAAATATCCACGTGATTATAATTGCAGGAAACCACGATAACGGGACTAGACTTTCATATGGAGCTGAGATATTTGCGGACTCCAATATTCATATTACTGGGAAATATACAGGTATACTTGCAAGTACAACGATAGAGGATGCATATGGACCCATCCATTTCTACAGCCTTCCGTATATACGTCCAATCTATGTAAACCAGTATTTAGATGAGACAGAAGCTGTGGAGGGATATACAGCAGCTATCAAACATGCATTACAAACAGTTGAACTGAATCAACAGGAACGTAATGTAATCCTATCGCATCAATTTATTACAGGCTCTGTAACTGATGAACAGGGTTCAGAGGTAAGCGTTGGTGGTACAGATAATGTGGATGGAAATGTGTTTAATGATTTTGATTATGTCGCATTAGGACATATCCATCGTCCACAAACTATCTTGCGAGAGACAATGCGCTATTGTGGTACACCTCTTAAATATTCTGTTGGTGAAGCTAATACAACAAAATCAGTCACGATCATTGATATGAAAGAAAAGGGACACACAACGGTTTATACTGTTGATTTAAAACCACTACATGATGTAGTGGTTATCAAAGATACCTTTGCGAACATTCTACAAAGAAAGAACAAAAAGAATGATGATTATGTATACTTCCAACTACAAGATGAACGTATGGTATTTGATGCGATAAATACACTACGTTTACGTTATCCGAATATTCTTGGAATTTCATATCCAAATTCAGCTTATGAACAAAGCGAACAAGGCATCGGGTATACAAAACAAAAGAACCAAACACCACAAGAAATCTTTGGGGATTTCTTTGCACAATACACAGGGCATGTGCTCGATGATATACAAGAGAAAATATTAGATGAACTTGTGACGAAAATATGGAAAGAGGGGGATGAAGAATGAGACCAATTAAATTAGTGCTCTCCGCCTTTGGCCCATATGCCTCCAAGGTTGAACTTGATCTTTCAAAGTTAGGTGAAAATGGAGTTTATCTGATTACTGGTGATACCGGTGCAGGTAAGACAACCATTTTTGATGCGATTACATTCGCTCTATTTGGAAAACCAAGTGGAGATATTCGTGATGTAAAGACATTACGAAGTGAATATGCAAATGAGGAGATAGAAACCTACGTTGAATTAGATTTTATCTATCATGATGAGGAATATCATATCTATCGACGTCCTGAATATACATATACGCATGTACAAAAAAATGGTGAAGTAAAACAGCGTAGTAAAGCAACAGATGCATATCTCATCCTACCAAATGGAGACCGTATTGTAAAACCAACAGAAGTTACCAAACAGGTTGAACAATTACTTGGTATGAAGAGAGATCAATTCCGCCAGATTGCGATGATAGCTCAAGGAAGCTTCCTTGAAATTTTAAACGCAGATACAAAAGAACGTGGAAGGTTATTTGAAAAAGTATTTATGACAAGTAAATACTCTGTCCTTATGGATCGTTTAAATCAAATGGCAAAGGAAAGCTCTATTGCATTGAATGACACAAAGCTGCGTTTACAACAGATCATCAGTGATATACGTGTACCAGAAATATTACAAGAACAATATGAACAAACGCTAGAAACGTTTGCGATGAATGATATTCAACCAGTATATGATTTATTGGATAATATCATCATTGGCGCAAAGGAAGGTATAGAAAACCTGCAGAAACAAAAGGAACAAGTTCAAAAGCAACTTCAGAAATCTCGCAAAGAAGAAACAGAGAAAACGAAACAACTACAAGATCTTCTTTCACTTGAAAAACTGTTAAAAGAAAAGCCAGTGAAAGAAGAGAAAGCGAATCTTTACACAGAAAGATTGAAGACTGATGGAGAAAAGTATCGTATTCAAATCGATGCGTTAAAGAAGGAACAAGCACAAATTGAACATGAGTTACCTGAATATGCAGGACTAACAAAACTCACTGCAAAACTTGCCGAGATTAAAAAACAGGGCTCTTCTGTATTAAAGGATTTAGAAACAAAAACAAGCCTCAAGAAGCAGTTGGATGAAGATATCACTTTGAAACAAAAGGAAGCACAGATATTAACAGATAGTGAACTATCTTTGAATAAGCTTTTCATAAAAGAAGAAGAAATAGAAAAGAAGATTTCTGCTTTTTATCACGCAAGCATGATTCAAAGTAATTATCAAAACGCAGTTGATAATTTGAAGGAGAAAACACAGTTTCTCCAAGAAAGTACTGATAGGAAAGCAATGCTTCAAAAGCAGTATGATGATGCGCAATTGTCTTATTTCGCAAATCAGGCGGGTTTGCTAGCTTCAAGATTAATTAAGGGTGAACCATGTCCTGTATGTGGATCTATAGAACATCCGCATCCTGCTAGTTATAGTGACCAGCTTGTCACCCAAGAAGAAATTAATCAATATAAAAAGAAAGCAGATCAAGTTGAAAAAGAATATCAGGTTGCTAGTAAAGCATGTGTGGATGCGAATCTAAAGAGGAGTACTTTACAGAACGAGTTGGAGCTAGTATTAAAGTCTGTTACAGAACAAACAATTCCACTCGGAAATGTAAAGACATTCATTGATGAACATACAGTGCAGCTAAAGAAAGAACAGAAAGAAATTTCAACTCGTATCAAACAACTTCAGCAGCAGTCAAAACGCTATCAAGAATTACTAAAGATGATTCCAAAACTACAACAAAAATTAACTGCTTTGGCTGAAGAAGTAAGTCAAAGTGAAATTACACAGGCAAAGCTATCTGTTGAACATGAGCAGATTCAAAAACAAGTACAAGAGACTACTGCAAAGCTAAAGTATTCTTCGGAAACAGAAGCGAAGAATCGTGTAGCTATCCTTGCAAAGCAAATCTTAGAATACCAACAACAAATCGATCAATTGGCAAATGAAAGCAAACTGGCAATGGATGAACTGGTTTATGTGAGTGCGCAGATTGATATGTTAAAGGAAAAGGTAGAGTCATCCATTGATGAGATTCCACTTCAGAAAAACCAACTTGGGCTACTTCAGGCTGAAATTGAAAATCTACAAGTACAGCAGGAAGAGATGCTTAAGAGTATTCATGATACACAGATGTATGAAAGTGACGCCCAAGATACAAAGAAGAAAATCAAGTCTGAAAGTGATGCATATCAAACAAAGCTTTCTCGCTATAGTAGTTTGCGAGAACTTGCGGATGTCGCAATGGGGAATGGTCGCTCTAGCAAGGAGAAAATTACATTACAAGAATATGTTCAGATTGCCTATCTTGACCGTATGATTCATAAGGCAAATGAGCGTTATCTATCGATGTCCAATCAACAATACCAACTTGTACGCAGTGCTGGCACTAAAGATAAGAGAAGTCATGAAGCATTAGATTTAGATGTAATCGACTTTAGTAATGGCTCAATCCGCCCAGTGAGTTCCTTATCTGGTGGAGAGTCATTTATTGCCTCTCTTGCCTTGGCGTTAGGAATGTCGGATGAAATACAATCCCAAGCAGGTGGTATTCAAATTGATACAATGTTTATTGATGAAGGCTTTGGTACATTGGACCGAGATTCACTCAATAACGCAATACAGACACTGATGAAACTATCTGGAGAAAATCGTTTGGTAGGTATTATTTCGCACGTCAAAGAGTTAAAGGAACGTATCCATAAAGGAATTATCGTGACCAAAGATTTACATGGTAGTCATGGCTCAGCTGCGAAAGTGATCAATGAGGAATAAACATGTTAGAAATACGAGAATTAAATTGGCAGGATGTGGATGCTATCTATCAAGTATTCAAAGAATTACCAGAAGATGAAAATGGTTTTATGAATCCATACTATGGAATTGATAGAGAAACATTCATGCATGAAACAATGCAAAAACTAATTGATATTGCAAATGGTATCAATTTAAAACCAGGGTATGTACCACAAACATATTATTTCCTATGGAAAGATAATCATATTATTGGTGTATATAAGTTAAGACATTATCTAAATGAGCATTTACGGAATGGATCTGGCCATATCGGATATGCTATTTTACCGGCATATCGAAACCAAGGTTATGCAAAGAGGGGTTTAGCGCTGTTATTGAATATCGCAAAAGAAATTATCCGCGAAGATGAAATCTATATGGCTTCTCACAAGGATAATCCAGCCTCTCTACATGTCCAACTCGCAAACGGTGCCTATATCCACCATGATGATGAGGAAGAGGTATATACAAGACTCCCAATCAAACCGATTCATGCATGTATATGGGATTTGGATGGGACATTACTAGATTCCTATGACGTTATTCTAGATAGTTTGCAGGAAACAATGACACATTACGGTCATATATATGACCGCGAATATCTTTGTGAATATGTCATACTTAATTCTGTGCATCAATTCATTCGTGAATTTGCCCAGAGAGAAGGCTTGCAGTTTGAAACGGTGTATCAGTATTACACAACCTTACAGGATGCGGGTAATGACAAAGTAAAGTTAATCAAGAACGCTAAAGAAACGCTACAGGTATTAAAACGTAAGGGTGTTAGAAATTATGTGTATACGCATAAAGACCATACCGCAAAACAAGTATTAAAGGACTTAGAGATTGCTGAGTATATTAGCTACATAATTACAGGTGATGATGGCTTTGCGAAAAAACCTGATCCAGAAGGTATTCATTATCTGTTAGATAAATTTAAGTTAAATTCAAAGTATTGTACATATATTGGTGATCGTCGTTTAGATGAAGAAGCTGGAAAGAAAGCAGGAATCAAATGTATCCTATTCTTGGACCAGAACACTCCTGTTACACCACTCTATGAAGATACAATTGTCGTGGATGATTTATTAAAGATTGTAGATCTATATGAATAAAGAGAACACAGACAGTGTTATATCGTATTACGATATCAATGATGAATGGTATCACAAGAAATGTTATGCATGCATGATCGTAATGGATGCAAGTGCTGAAGAATTATTTCATCAGTCAATACATCCGTTTGTGACAAGTGTTGCGTGACTATGTGTGTATCAGCTACATCAAAGAAATATGGAAGAGCACCATTTTAACGAATCACAACAATCTATCCATAAGACAAGAATGAACGAAGTGCTTCCAAAGGATATCGTTCAAAGGAATTGGAACCGATACGTATAACACAGATTCTTTGGGAAACTTATTTTATCAATGTACGTCTTTTGAAAGTTGGATGATTACAGTATGAATATGTTGATTCGCATACAATGCGGATTCATATTCCAGTGGATAAGAAACTTGAAGTTTCGAAGGTGGCATATTCAATCGAATGGTCTAAAGCTGTAATCAAATGGTACTTCAAGGTTGAAGAGCCGCAAAATATTTGCGACTCTTAGCTCTTAAGTCCTTAAATTTATAAGCTTGTTTCAAAAGAGTCGAATATATCGATTCTATGAATTATTTGATGCTTCAGAAGGCTATGACTGTATTAGAGATAGCTTCACTTTTGTATATCGCACAAAGGAATATGATTATCGTGCTTTAGCGTAAGAAACATCTCTACAACGTATCATTAAAAAATATCTATATGATGGAATTTGTATTTATTTAGGCTCTAGAATTTTGAAGTAACGACAAATATAGAGTTTTGTATAATATATATTGACCTTTGGTCAAACAAAGAATATAATCGAATCATAAAGAAGCACTCGTATAGAAATTATACGGATGTTCTTGTTTTAACTATTGTATTTCCTTGGAAATGAAAGGGGTATTTATGATACTAAAAGTAAAGGGAATTAGAAAAACCTTCGACAAGACGGAAATTCTCCATGGAATCAGTTTTACTGTACAAAGCGGTAAGGCGATGGGCTTCCTTGGAAGAAATGGTGCTGGTAAGACAACAACATTCCGCTGCTTGATGAATGTATTCAAACAAACAGAAGGAGAATTTTTGTTGGATGGTAAGCCATTTGATGTGAATCAAAACCATATTGGTTATCTGCCAGAAGAACGTGGTATGTATGCAAAAGTATCTCTAAAAGATCAATTGGCATACTTTGCGAAGTTAAAAGGGGCAGATAATAAAAAGGCTGCTGAAGAAGCAGAGTACTGGATTGATTACTTTGGATTAAAAGAGTATACAAATAAAAAGCTAGAAACATTATCCAAAGGTAATCAACAGAAGATTCAAATTGCACAGGCATTTATTAACGATCCTGCAATCATTATTCTTGATGAACCATTCTCAGGCTTAGATCCAGTCAATGCGCAAATCTTTAAGGATGCGATCAAAGAAGCAGTTGCGAAGGGTAAACTAGTTATCTTCTCCTCACACCAGATGGCATATGTTGAAGAGATGTGTGATGAGATTACATTAATTGACCATGGTAATATCATCATCTCTGGTGACTTAGAGGAAATTAAGAAGAAAGAGGGACAAGATAAGTTAGTACTTCGTGTAAATCCTGAGGATACTGCGGTTGTAGAGGATGTTTTACAGAATAAATTTGGCTTAGAGTTTCATATTGTAGATGGCGAGTACCTGATTACAAAGAATACAGAACATACTTCGAATGAAATTTTGAAGGAGTTATTAAATCATGTACGTGAAGTTGTGTCCTTTGGACAATATCGTCCTAGTTTACAAGATATTTTTGTAAACAAGGTAGGAGGTGAGACAAATGCGTAACTTTAGAACTGTATTTGAATTTGAATTCTTCCAACAAATAAAGAAGAAGGCAGTTATCGTGTCGACGATACTACTAGCAATTGTCGCTTTCGGTGGTGCAGCAGCACCGGGTATCATCAACCATTTTAACAAGCCAACTGAGTTTGATAGTTCTGAGGGAGCGTCCTATCTCAATGACAGCATCCCTGGTGGATACTTTGTATCGAATGAAGAGATTGCGAAAACATTAAACATTGATGAATCTAGTCTTTATCCAACGGAAGATGCACTAAAAGAAGCGGTAAAAAGTGGTAAAGAATCAAAGGGATATGCAATCTATGATTATGATCACTATAAGACATACTTCCACGATAAGGGATTCTTAGGTGGAAGGGACGATCCTTTAAATGAAGTTTTAAAAGATCACATTGTGACACAAAAATTTAATGAGAAGGGTATTAGCATCGCTGAATATCAGGCATTAAATGACGTGAAGATCAATGCGGAAGAAGAAGTTTTAGGTCGAGATACATCGACACAGTATCTACTTGCGTTTGCGTATGTCATCACATTATATGCTGTTATCTTGATGTTTGGATCTATCGTAGCTACAGCAGTCGCAAGAGAAAAAGATAGTAGAACAATGGAGCTACTAATTACGACAACTGATCCAAAGAACCTTATCATTGGTAAGGTGCTGGCAGTAACATGTGCGTCTGTGATTCAATGTGGCATCATCTTTACTTCTGGACTAATTTCCTATTTTATCTTTAAGGGAATGTATCCAAAGATGTTTCTCTTGATTGCAAAGTCGATGTTCGATCTATCGATGCTGGGTATGTATATCTTCTATTTCATCCTCGGTCTATTATTGTATATGTTTATCTTTGCTGCTTTAGGTTCTGTCGTATCCAGAATGGAAGATGTAAGCAATGCGATTAGCCCAGTTATGTTCCTGTTTATCGCTAGTTATATGATTGCGATGTCTGCTTTACAGAGTGGAGAATCTATATTGGTAAAGATTGCCTCATGGATTCCGTTCTTCTCTGTCATGGTAATGCCGATTCGAAATGCGATTACAACCGTTGCGATATACGAGGTTATTGGATCAACAGTACTTACGATTGTATTCATTTACTTATTCGCAAGACTATCCATCCGTATTTATCGTTGGGGAACATTGAACTATGGTAATAAACCAAACTTCTTTAAGGTTTGTAAGGAAGTATTGTTCTCAAAACAATAATCAAAATATGATATGCATGCATATTATGTATACATGCGTATAAAACAATAAAAGGCTCGTGTGTTACGAGCCTTTTTGGTGGCTAAGCATCTGATCTAGAGAAGCTATTCTTCATACCCATGCTTGCAGTAAAGAGAACTTTATCTAAGAGGGCATCTGTATGTTGTTTTGCCATATCTGCAATTTCTTGGTTCGCTGCTTGGCAAAATGTGACAGGGTCTACATCCTTTGTAAATAAAGCATCATACTTGTTGATGAGTTGATGACCTTTTGTTTGTACTGCATTTTGATAACGCTCAATTGCGGAACTTGTATTACTATAGTGTGCATCCGCAAGAGCGCCGATAATACGGTTAGACCAATAGAAGTTATCTGTTGATACAGTTTTATTCGTATTCGCTGTATAGATAGGTGTTTCATCGACGTTTACATAGAATGGCACAAATGCATTAAATGTATTTGAACCGTAGGCAATCCATTCAATAGAACGAATTTCTTCCGGTGCGTATGGACGAATCTGTACGCATGATAGGAAGTTGTTACGGTTGATGCCAATTGGTCTAAAGGAACCACGTAGTGAGGAATCACCATGCTTTCCATATGGATCATATGGTGTGCCTTGATAGTGGTGAGATAAGACGTACTTCACATCTTCAACTGTAATCTTGTGTTCTGGCACAAGGCTCCAAGGAATATTATCGGAGTCAGGACGATAGTCTGCCTTAGGACCATCCCAACGATAGGTTGTTGGATTGAAGTAGCGACAAATAATCCAAGCACGTGGTGTGTTGTATACGTGGTCTGCATCTGAGTGTGAACCAAAAGCATATCTTGGATTAAAATGTTTATCTTGATTTAGATTGAGATAATTCTTCTCAATGAATTCTACAAGGTCACTAGAACATAGGTGTTCTTTTTGCTTATCGAAGGCATCCTTTAAATCAAAGCTATCGATACCCAGCTGGTTTGGCATTACAACGTATTCATCATCTTTAACACGCTTTGCAATCCAGTGATGACCACCGATTGTTTCTAACCACCAGATTTCGTCGATGTCCTGGAAGGCAATACCATTCATTTCGTATGTACCGTACTTCTCTAAGATTTCGCCAAGACGAAGAACGCCTTCACGGGCACTCTTGATATAAGGAAGTACAAGTGTAACAATATCTTCTTCCCCAATACCACCAACAACTTCTGGGGTATAATCTACATCGCCTTCTTTGCCTTTGGCAGGTATATATTTTACTAGAGGGTCTGCAGCGAGAACTCTTTCGTTTGAAGTGATTGTCTCAGTCGCTGTCATAGATACGTTTAATTCGTTGACACCTGCAGCACCCCAGATGCCTTTATCATTTAATGCGTCTGGCATGCAGGTGTAACGCATTGGGTTATTTGGAAGTGGAATTTCTACGTGAGATAAAACGGATTTATACACTTTTGGTTGATCACTCGGATGAACTACGATAAATTTCTTGGCAGTAAAATCGCCAGCGCCGGAATCTTCGTTACGAGCCACTAATGTGGAGCCGTCATAACTAGCTTTCTTACCGACGAGTAATGTTGTACATGGCATATAGTTAATCTCCAATCTATTGTTGTGTTAATCATAACACTTCATTGTGGTGTTAATAAAAAATTTACTTCTAATTTATGGAAGGATACTATATGATAACCATGCGAAAAGTGAGGGGTATATAGATGTCAATAGCAGTTTTAGCATATTTAGCAGTTATCAATATCATCACATTTGGTTTATATGGTTTAGATAAATATCGTGCGATGAACAATATGTGGAGAATTCCAGAGAAGACATTGTTAGGGGCTGCCGCAATTGGGGGAGCTTATGGCGCATATTTAGGAATGCGTATTTTTCATCATAAAACAAAGCATTTGAAGTTTCAGATTGGGGTTCCAATTATGATGTTGGTATGGATTTATTTTGTGACAAAAGGATTTCCTGAAATACGTTAAGGGAGGTTAATGATGAAGGCGATTTTATTAGATGTTGATGGTACATTAACAAATGACCAAAAGGAAATTACTCCTGAAACGAGAAGAGTACTAATGAAAGCACAAGAGCAGGGTATTCGCTTAGTTATTGCGAGTGGTCGTCCTGCAAAGGGAATTGAAAAGTATGGCAAGCTGCTAGAAATGGATAAGAATCATGGTTTATTCCTTTGTTTCAACGGTGCGAAGGTAATCGATTGTCAAACAGGTGAAGTACTTGTCAATACAACGATGCAGCAGGATTTAGTTACGAAGACACTTCAACACTTGAAACAGTTTGATGTACATCTGATTATTGTAGAAAATGAGTATATGGTAGTTGAGGATGTATATGACTGCATGATTACTGATAAGGGACATACATTTAACGGATTTCAGTATGAAGCACGCATGAATAACTACTTACTTAAAGAGGTAAGGGATCTTGCAAGTTATGTAGACTTTCCAATCAATAAGATTTTGGTGGTTGGCCAACCTGAATATTTACGCGAAAATTATAAGGCTATCTCTGCACCGTTTGAAGGAAAGCTTTCTATGATGTTTAGTTCTAACTTCTTCTATGAGATGACATCTCAAGGAATTGATAAAGGTGCAGCACTACAGAGTGCATTATCAAAGCTTGGGATTGAAGCCAAAGACTGCATTGCGTTTGGGGATGCAGGCAATGATATAACGATGTTGCAGTTTGCGGGTGTTGGTGTTGCGATGGCAAATGCACAAGAGAAAGTAAAGGAAATCGCAGATGATATGACAGATGATAATAATCATGATGGTATCGCAAAAGCACTTCAAAAATATATTCCATCTCTACAATAAAAACTAGTATGAATGCATACTAGTTTTTATGTTGTTATAAGTTTTTACACTCGTGAATTCTACGCTTTACACCATTTAATACAACGTATCCTTTTTCAGGAGCGTCACGATGAATGATATTTCTACCATTAATATCATCGGTGTGATTTGGCTCCATAATATTTGGCACACGACGTGGTGCTGTGCGTACAGGTATATCTAGCGGTGATTTTGGTGGAATATAGTCATTGTTGAAAGTTTTTTTCTGTCGGTTGTTCGCCTGTTGTAGCTTATTGGAAAATCCAGCTAAAAGGGCAAATGTAATAGCCATCAGAAGAACTAAAGGGAAGAAACCATCTGACATAATAGTTACTCTTTAATACTTTCTGTAATTCCTTTTGCTAGACCTGCAAGACTTTGAATTTCTGAAGGGATGATAATCTTAGTTGCTTTACCATCTGCAGCAGCAGCGAAAGCTTCTAAACTCTTTAAGCGAATAACTGTATCATCAGCGCCTGCTTCCTTGATAGCGCGAATACCATCCGCAGTAGCTTCTTGGATAGCACGGATTGCTTCAGCCTGACCCTCAGCTTCTTTAATTTCCTTTTCACGAGCAGCTTCAGCAGCTAAGATTGTAGCTTGCTTTTCAGCTTCAGCATTTAACACAGCAGATTCTTTCTTACCTTCTGCCTCAAGGATCATTGCTTGTTTTTGACCCTCAGCAGTTAAGATAGCAGCACGCTTTTCGCGTTCAGCCTTCATCTGCTTTTCCATGGATTCACGAATCGCTGTTGGTGGTTGGATGTTCTTTAATTCAACACGAGTAACCTTGATTCCCCATGGGTCTGTTGCTAAGTCAATTGTTTGTAACATCTGAGAGTTGATTGCTTCACGGGATGTTAGTGTTTGGTCTAACTCCATATCACCAATAATGTTACGTAATGTAGTAGCAGTTAGATTTTCCATCGCCATGATTGGATTTTCTACACCGTATGCATAATCATGTGGATTCATAACCTTGAAATACACAACGGAGTCAATCTGCATTGTTACGTTATCCTTTGTGATAACAGGCTGTGGTGCAAAGTCAGCTACCTGTTCCTTTAGAAGGACTCTACGACGAACATGATCTACAAATGGGAATTTGAAGTGAATACCTGCATCCCAAGTTGTACGATATCTACCGAAACGTTCGATAACATATGCGTTTTCCTGTGGAACGATGTTTGCACATGATACTGCAAGTGCGACAGCTAAGATAAAGAAAATAACTGGAATAATAATGAGTTCCATTTTAATATCCCCTCCTTATGGGTGACGGATAATAGTTTTATCCATAACATAATCGTACTCAAAATTTGACCACAAGTCAATATATTATTAGGACATTTATTCACTTTTATCTAAAACCTTTTATCTCAAATGAAAGAAAGCCATTATAGGGTTTCTCTGCTAGAGTTTTAAAATAAAGTGAATCGGTGATAAGATAGTAGGGATGAAGGGAGTCACATCATGAACGAAAATATCATTCAGGCGATTGCGACGGAGTTAAAGGTTCAACTCAGTCAAATCGAAAATACACTATCTTTATTAGCGGAAGGAAATACAGTTCCATTTATTGCCCGTTACCGTAAGGAAGCTACAAAGGGCTTAGATGAAGAACAGATTTTCTATATCCAGAAGCAATACGAATATCAACAGAAATTAGCTGAAAGAAAAGAGAATGTTCTGAAGTTAATTGAAGAACAGGGTAAGTTAACAGAGGAAATTAAACAGTCTGTTATCGAATGTACAAAACTATCACAGGTAGAGGATATCTACCGTCCATATGCACAAAAGAAGAAGACTCGTGCCACAACAGCCATCAAGAATGGTTTACAACCACTTGCGGATTGGATGCTTGCGCTACCTACCGAAGGTTCTTTAGAAGCTGAGGCAGAGAAGTACTTATCAGAAACGGTGACTTCAGTTGCGGATGCGATACAGGGTGCGAAGGATATTATCGCTGAAGTTGTCAGCGATAACGCTAAACAGCGTTGGGCATTTAAGGATACAATCATGCAGGCAGGTATTCTTCAGACAAAGTTAAAGAAGGATGCTGTCGACGAAAATAAAGTCTATGAAATGTACTACGATCGCAGTGAAAAGATTTCTCAGCTCGCTGACCATCGTATTATGGCGATTGATCGTGCAGAGAAAGAAAAGGTTATTACAGTTTCCTTTGTCTTTGATGATGAACAGTTAAAGAAGAATGCATTAAAGACACTTCTGAAGGGTCAAAATACAATTGTTGAAGAGACTCTAAATGAAGCAGTTGTAGATGGTTGTGATCGTTTGTTATTCCCATCCATTGAACGTGAAATTCGCTCTGAATTAAGTGAGAGAGCACAGAATAAGTCCATTGAAATTTTCTCCATGAACTTAGAGAAATTACTATTACAGGCACCATTAAAGGGAAGAGTTGTCTTAGGATTTGACCCTGGCTTCTTCAATGGTTGTAAGTTAGCGGTAATTGATGAAACTGGTAAGATGCTAACTGTTAGCAAGATTTTTCCATTCTCAAAGAAGGGTGAAGATATTGAAACTTCTAAGAAGAAGTTACTAGCACTCATTCAAAAGTATCATGTGCAGATTATCGCTATTGGTAATGGTACTGCATCTCGTGAAAGTGAGAAGTTAGTTGCAGAACTCATTCATGAACAGAAGTTAGATGTTTCCTATGCAATCGTATCTGAAGCAGGTGCTTCTGTATGGTCAGCACAAGAAGCTGCACGTAAGGAATTCCCAGATATTGAAGTTGAAGAGCGTTCCGCAGTATCGATTGGAAGACGTTTACTTGATCCACTTGCAGAGTTGATTAAGATTGATCCACAATCTATCGGTGTTGGTCAATACCAACATGACCTTCCACAGAAGGCATTAACAGAAAGACTGGATGAAGTTGTAATGAAGTCAGTAAACCGTACCGGTGCAGATTTGAATACAGCTTCCTTAGAGTTACTCACACATATCTCTGGTTTAAATAGTGGTACAGCACAAGAAATTGTAAACTATCGTAATGAAAATGGGCGCTTTACTAACCGCAAACAATTACTCAAGGTTAAGAAGTTAGGTCCAAAGGCATTTACACAGTGTGCAGGTTTCTTGCGTATTACAGATGGTGATGAACCACTCGATCAAACATCAATCCACCCAGAAAGTTATGAAGCTGCTCGTAAGCTTATGCAGGCATGTGGTATTACAAAACTTGGCGAAGCAGATATCTCTTTCCCTAAGGGAAAGACAGCAGAACTTGGTATTGATGAATATACACTCAAGGATATCGAGGAAGCAATTCGCCAACCACTACGTGATTATCGTGACCAATTTGATGGTGCACTTCTAAAGAGTGATGTTCTCAATATTTCAGACTTACATGTAGGGGATCAATTATCCGGTACAGTTCGAAATGTAGTAGACTTTGGCGCCTTCGTGGATATTGGATTACATGAAGACGGCTTAGTTCACTTATCTCATATGTCGATGAAGAGAATTTCTCATCCATCTGAATGTGTAGCGGTGAATGATATTGTTAAGGTTTGGGTATATCAAATTGATGAAGCGAGAAATCGTGTGCAGTTATCCTTACTACCGCTAGATCAATTAGAACAACGTGATGCGGCATACCGTCATCGTAAAGCAACTGGTGGAAAGCATAACAACCAAAGACCAAAACAAAACAAGCCAGTGAAGAAAGAAATATCCATGGACGACGCTTTAGCACGTCTTAAGGAAAGATTTGGTAAATAAGCAATCAAAGGTGGATGTAATTAGTATCCATCTTTTTCTTAATTCCTAAAAGAATATAAACAAGTTAGTTGACACTAACTTAAAAACAAAGTATTCTGTAACTGTAGTTAGCAATAACTAACTCATGGAGGAATTATGATGAAAAAATTATTGTTAATCATAGTGGTTGCTATGATGACTGCGTGTGCAGGAAATAAACCAAGTATGACAACGGGTTCTACAAAGGAATCAGATAAACTAAATGTTGTGGTGACAACTTCATTCTTGGAAGACATGGTAAATGTGTTAGTGGGAGACAAGGTTAATACACAACTCATTATCCCAGCAGGAGAAGATCCACATACCTACGAAGCTAAACCTGAAGATAATACAAAATTACAAAATGCGGATTTGGTGTTATACCATGGATTACATTTTGAAGGAAAGATGGTTGAACTGCTTGAAGCCATTGGTGCGGTATCCGTATCACAGAACTTTGACGAATCAAAAGTTGGTCGAATGGAAGAAAATGGAGAAACGATTATTGATCCTCACTTCTGGTTTGATATCGACTTATACAAACAAGCAACACAAGAGGCCGCAAAAGCACTTGAGGATAAACTGCCAGATTTAAAAGATGAAATTGAAGAGAACCTGCAGGCATACCTTAAGAAGTTGGATGAATTAGATGCGTATAATCGTGAACAACTCAATCAGATTCCAGCAGATCGTAGAATTCTAATTACACCACATGATGCGTTTAACTATTTCTCACGCCGTTATGGTATTACCGTAAAAGCACCACAGGGTGTTAGTACAGATGCGGAATTATCCAATAGTGATATGGCAGAAACTGCGGCGTATATCGTTGAACATCAGGTAAAGGCTATCTTTGCGGAAACAACAACTGACCCTGCACGCATGGAGAAGTTAAAGGAATCGTGTAAGGCAAAGGGATTTGATGTGAAGGTAGTAGGTGGTGAGGGGAAGGAATTGTTCAGTGACTCTTTAGCACCTAAGGGACAGCCTGGAGATACGTATATTGATATGTATCGTTTCAATGTTGATCTTATCGTATCAAACCTCAAGTAAAGGAGGATCTATATGAGCTATATACATGTCGAAGATTTAACGGTTTCATATGGAGAAAGTCCTGTACTATGGGATGTGGATGTTGATATCGAAAGAAATGCAATCACAGCAATCGTAGGCCCAAATGGTGCAGGGAAATCGACGTTATTGAAATGCATTCTTGGTTTTATAAAGTCTATTTCAGGTGTGATTACAATCGATGGTAAAAGTCTTGCGGATGTGCGGAAACAGATTGCGTATATCCCACAGGTATCTGCCGTCAATTGGAATTTTCCTATCCGTGTAAAAGATGTAGTTCTAATGGGACGCTACGCTAGTCTTGGATGGCTGAAATGGCCGCGTAAAAAAGATAAGGAACTGGCACACCAAGCCCTTTGTGAAATGGGAATCGAAGAGTTTGAGAATCGTCAGATATCACAACTATCCGGCGGACAGAAACAACGTGTCTTTATTGCTAGGGCACTTTGTCATGATGCTGATTTGATTGTGATGGATGAACCGCTTGCAGGGGTTGATCAAACCAGTGAACAAATCATCATGGATAAAATCAAGGAACTACAAAAAGCTGGTAAGACAATTGTTTGTGTACACCATGACCTACATACACTAAAGGAATACTTTGATCATGTCGTATTTATCAATAAATATGTTATAGCAAATGGCAAAATAGATGATGTATTGACAGAAGAAAACATTAGAAAGACGTATCAAAATGGAAAATATAACACAGATACTATTCTCTTATGATTTCTTGGTTGTGGCGATTGGTACAGTATTACTAGCGATTCCAAGTGCGATTGTAGGATGCTTTAGCGTTTATAAGGGACAAAGTTTAATGGCGGATGCAGTAGGGCATGCATCCTATCCTGGGGTAGTCATTGCGTTTATGTTATTTTCGATACGTAGTTCTGTGATACTAACACTAGGTGCTGCGGTGGTTGGTATTCTTGCATATCTTACAATTCAGATGATTCGTAAACACAGTGTGATTGATTTCGATGCGGCATTAGCGATTACCCTTACAGGTTTCTTTGGACTTGGAATGGTATTAAAGAGTTACTTACAAGGAAATTCTTCATACATGCGTGCATCGCAAGCAGGATTGAAGAACTATATCTTTGGTTCTGCAGCATTCATCATGAAGGAAGATATTATCATGATTGCGATATGTGCAATCATCGCAACAGTATTATTGGTTTTATTCTATAAAGAATTAGTGGCTAGTATCTTTGACCCACAATTTGCAAGTTCGATTGGGATTTCGATGCCTATCGTCAGTGGTGTCTTGTTACTGATGATGGTGATGTTTATCGTTGTTGGATTAAAGTGCATTGGTGCAATTTTGATTTCTTCATTTTTAACAATGCCGTGTATCTGTGCAAACCAACATTCTAGAAATCTCAAGCAGGTATTATGTATCGCAGCTGGCGTAGCTGGAGTCTCCGCATTCATAGGAACCTTTCTTTCAACCGCATATAGTGGAATTGCGACAGGCCCAATGGTGATACTCTGTATGGGTACATTTACAATATTGTCTATGATATTTGGTAAGTATGGTTTGATTGCACAAAGAAAACGTAGAAAGGATACGAAATCATGTCAGAAGTATTGTTAACACTGATGGTAACAGCCATTGGATGTGCAATTCTAGGTCCCGTTCTTATCCTTCGAAAATTAGCAATGACGGCAGATGCACTATCACATTCCGTATTGTTAGGTATTGTAGTCGCATTCTTCTTTGTGCCAGATTTACGTTCCATATGGTTAGTGATTAGTGCATCCATCTTTGGTGTATTTACGATATGGCTCGTGGAAGAATTATCTCGTCATCGTTTGGTAGAACGTGATGATGCATTAGCGATTGTCTTTCCTGTATTCTTTGCGTTAGCTGTACTACTAATCACGAAGTTCTTCCGGAATACCCATCTAGATGTAGAGATTGTATTAATGGGTAATCCGCTCTTTACACCATTTATTCGACAATTTGGAATACCAAAGTCGCTATTTGAGATGTTAGTGATTACAGCAATGAATGGGATATTCTTACTAGTGAATTATCAAAAGTTGAAGATATCAATCTTTGATCCAGAGTATGCACAATTAATCGGAATACCCGTCACGTATTTATATCGTGTGTTAATGGTTTTGGTATCCGTTACCTGCGTTGTGGCGTTTAATAGTGTTGGTGGTATTTTAGTGATTTCATATTTTGTGGCACCTGCGGCAGCCGCATGTATGATTACAAAAGACCTAAAGATCACAATACTTGTATCGATACTCTTTGCGATTATCAATTCATGGTTAGGATACCATTTCGCAATTTTGTGGAATGTATCCGTCTCTGGTATGTGTAGTTTGGCAGGAATGATTACAGTAGTATTGGGTATTATCTTCCATCGAAATGGCATGTTAAGACAATGGGCAAAGTCTTTTGTGAATCATGAAAAGTTCTGTGAAGATTTACTACTAGTTCATCTCTATCGTCACAAGGGTAATGCGATTGAACTAGGTTATCAAACAATTCATCAACATCTTAACTGGTCAAATAAAATCACGGATGATCGTATCGAAAGATTAATCAAGCGTGCGTACGTTGTGCGTGATGATTCAAAGCAGTTATATTCCTTGACAGAAAAAGGAATCACATACGTCACAAAACAATTATTTCAATAGAATTTATGGATATGACAGAAAATGTTATATCCATTTTTGTTTTGCTTGTTAGGCGGTATAATAAGCATAAAGAATTGAGGTGTTTGAAGTGAAAATATTTGAACAATTCCCACAGTATGAAGATGGGTTTATAGTATTACGTCGTTTTGTACAGGAAGATGCAAAATATCTTTCGGAAGTATATGAAGTAAGACTAACAAAACGTCAAGCAGAGAAAACAATAGAGAATTATGAAAAGTCTTACCGTGATAAGGATGAAGTGATTCTAGGTATCTTTGGTAAAGAGGATGAACAATTAAAGGGTATTATTGAGATTTACGATATTCATGAAGCTGAACTTTCTATCGGTTATATGATTGTCGAGAAGTATCGTCACCAAACATATGCTAAGAATAGTGTGTATCTTCTAACGAAGAAACTGATTGATGATTATGGAATTACATGCATACATGCAAATTGTCATGTGGATAATCTCTATTCTATCCGAGTATTAGAACATAATGGGTATGAAAGACTTGGACAAGATGAGGATGAGTACGTTTATGAATATAAGCCAAAACAATTAGTTCAAGATTCATTTAATCAAAATGAGAAGACAATTGTGCTTGCTGGTGGATGTTTCTGGGGTGTTGAAAAGGTATTTAAAGCGTTAGATGGTGTTGTTGAAACAACCACCGGATATGCAAATGGCATCACAGAGAATCCAACCTATGAGGAAGTATGCCGTAATAAAACGGGATATAAGGAAGCGGTAAAGGTTGTTTATCAACCAGATGTAGTTTCTTTATCTACCATCATTCGTGCATTCTTCTTATGTATTGATCCACGTCAACGTAATCGTCAAGGGAATGACTTTGGTACACAATACCAAACAGGTATTTACTATGTAGATGAGAAGGATTTTGATGATATCAAGCCAATTTATGCAAGTGAACGGATGAAGTATGATCGTTTCTTTGTGGAATTAGAGCCACTTAAAAACTTTTATACTGCCGAAGAATATCATCAGGATTATCTTGACAAGCATCCAAATGGGTATTGCCATATCACTGCTTTTGAGATGGAAGAGGTAAAGAAGTTAAATCAACAGCCATGTCAAATTACAGTTATTCTTCCATCTGAAAAAGAGCTGAGATTAGAAGTAAAGAAAAATACGACGATCGCCCAGCTTATTCAAGAAGTAAATACAGAACACCGTATTTATGCTGCACTCATCAATCATAAGCACGTACACTTTAGCGAGTGTGTTCACAATCAAGACGTGATTGAACTACAGGATATTCGTGCATCGTATGGCAATACCTGTTATCAATCTACATTGACGCTTCTATACTTGAAGGCAATTCATGATGTAATGGGTAAGAATGTAACAGTTACGATTGCTAACTCGTTATCCAAGGGATTATTCACTGTGATTCATGCAGGGAATGTGACGGATGCTCTTGCAAAAGAAATCGAAGCACGTATGCATGAACTTGTAGAGGATAAGCTAGAGATTACAGAAGAGTATGTAGATCATGATAGAGCCATCCGACTTCTACAGGATGCTAAGGATAAGAAGAGCGTAGACCTATTAAATACCGCAAGTGATTTAAAGAATGTCTATATTATTACACTTGCGGATGAGAAGATGATGTCTTTTGTACATGCATTACCATTTACAAGCGATATCCCATTTTTTGAGGTACGTCGTTATCGCAATGGATTATTATTACGTTTCCCACACCCAAACTACCCAGATCAGATTCCTCCATATGAGGAACAGAAATCACTGTACGATGCTTTCTCTGAGGAAACACAATGGGAGAAGCTATTAAAGGTTAGCTTTGCATCTGACTTGAATCGCATGATTGAAAAGAAGGAACCCAAGGATTTAATCATGTTAAGTGAAGCGTTACATGAAAAGAAGATTGCGATGATTGCGGAACAAATTCAAAGCGCAAAGAAGAGAATTATTTTAATCGCAGGACCATCTTCATCTGGAAAGACAACATTTGCTAAGCGTCTATGTATCCAGTTGAAAGTGATAGGTTTAAATCCGTTGTATCTTGGAACAGATGATTACTTTGTCAATCGTGATGAAATGATTCTAGATGAAAATGGGAAATATGATTTTGAGGCGCTTGAAGCAGTTGATCTTCATCTGTTTGAAACACAGATGAATGCATTACTGCATGGTGAGAAAGTGGATTTACCAGAATTTGATTTTATTACTGGTAAGAAGATATTCGGGAAGAGAATTATTTCCATTGATGCTTCACAACCAATTGTGATTGAAGGCATTCATGGTCTTAATCCACAGCTTACAGAAGGGATTGATGATAGTGAGAAGTTTAAAATCTATATCAGTCCTTTAACACAGATTAATCTTGATGCGCATCATCGTATTCCAACGACAGATGCACGCATGTTAAGAAGAATGGTTCGAGATAATCGTACACGCGGACGCGATGGTGCGGTTACCATTTCATCATGGCCATCAGTACGTCATGGGGAAGAAAAGTATATCTTCCCATTCAATAAGGAAGCTGACGTATTCTTTAATAGCCAGTGTGTATATGAACTAGCAGTATTAAAGAAATATGCAACACCACTATTAGAAAAAGTACAGCCTGACCAGGCTGAATATGCAGAAGCACAGAGGATGTTACAATTCCTTTCTTGCTTTAAGTCAATTGATGATGACAGTATCATTGCGAATAATTCAATTATTCGTGAATTTATTGGTGGTTCTATTCTAGTTTCCTAAAAAGGATGCTCGAGCCTTCTTTCAATTTGAAATTATGTTTGGTAAAATATGAGTTTATCAGAAGGAGGGGGAAAGAATATGTCGAAGGAGAAATTCCCGACGAAATTAAGCATGATATGGCATTTTTTAAGGGGATCCAAAGTATATTTTGGTTTTTCTATCCTCTTTGCCTGTCTTGTTTCGTTATTAGAATTAATTAATCCAAGAATTATTGCGTTTACTGTAGACTCAGTAATCGATCATAAAGAAGTTGTATTACCAGAACTAATTCAGAACTGTCTTGATGCGATAGGTGGGATAACGTTTTTACGTCATAACCTTTGGGTAATCGCAATCGTTGTAGTGATTGTTGCGTTACTTGCGGTATCTTGTCGTTACTTCTTTCAGTCATTTACAGCGATGGGATCTGAGAAATTAGTAAAGACAATGCGTGATGACTTATTTACACATATCATGCATTTACCATTTAAGTGGCATAGTGAAAATCACACTGGTGATATTATTCAAAGATGTACATCAGATGTAGATACAATTAAAGGTTTCTTATCTGAACAGTTAATCTACCTTGTGCGTATCATCATCTTGATTGTGTTGGTGCTATTCTTTATGTTTTCAATCAATGTAAAGTTAGCACTAGCCACATCCGCTTTTATTCCAATTATTGTCGGATATAGCTTGTTCTTCCACGCAAAGATCGGAAATGCATTTGAAGTTGCGGATGAAGAAGAGGGTAAGCTGTCATCAATTGCCCAGGAAAACTTAACAGGTGTACGTGTTGTTCGTGCATTTGGTCGTGAAGCTTATGAACGCGAACGTTTTGAAAAACAAAATGAACACTACACAAATATGTGGACACATTTGATGAGACTGTTATCTGCGTTCTGGATGTCATCTGACATGATTTCTAATTTACAGATGCTAGTGGTTATTTCATACGGTGCTATCATCACGGTAAATAATGGGTTGTCTGCAGGTAACTATATTGCCTTTATTGCATATAATTCATTATTGTTATGGCCTGTACGTTCTTTGGGAAGAACAATTGCGAATATGTCAAAGGCTGGTATTTCCATCGACCGTTTACGTTACATTATGAATTCTGAAATGGAAGAGGATAAGCCAAATGCGGTTACCTCTGATTTACTACAGGATATCGAATTTAAAAATGTATCCTATCAGTATGAAAATGGATCGTCTGAAGTATTGGAAAATGTTTCTTTCAAAATTAAAGCAGGAACGACATTTGGTATTTTAGGTGGAACAGGTTCAGGTAAATCTACACTGATGTATCTGTTAGACCGTCTATATAGGTTACCTGATGATCATGGTCAAATTACAATCGGTGGTGTTGATATCAGAGATATGAAAGCTGAGTGGATCCGTCAGAATATCGGTATGGTATTACAGGAGCCATATCTCTTCTCTCGCTCCTTATCGGAGAATATCAAGATTGCCAAACAGTCCGCAGATATGAAGGAAATTCGTACAGCTGCAAAGATTGCGTCTTTGGATGAAGCTATCACACATTTTAAAGAGGGATATAACACATACGTTGGTGAACGTGGTGTTACACTTTCTGGTGGTCAGAAGCAACGTGCTGCAATTGCACAGATGTTGATACGGAAACCACCAATCATGATCTTTGATGACTCTCTTTCTGCAGTCGATGCCGAAACGGATGCGAAGATTAGAGCAGGTCTCAAAGATAATATTTCTGAATCAACTGTTATCTTGATTTCACATCGTATTACAACTTTAATGGCAGCTGATCATATTATTGTTTTAGATAAAGGTAGGGTTGTAGAAGAAGGTACACATGAACAACTGTTAGAGAAACAGGGAATTTATAGGCGTATCTTTGAGATGCAATCACAACAGGGTGAGTAGGGAGGTATCGTATGCAAGAAGAAAATAAAAATATATCACTTCCATACTTTGGCATTCCGAAGATTCTACCATTTGCGAAAAAGTATAAGTACAGAATCATTGCGATGATTTTGATGGGATTATTTTCGAGTTTAGTAGATTCATGTTATCCACTATTCAACCAGTATGCATTAAATCACTATGTTGGAGAGAATACTCTAGATACACTTGGGCTATTTATTTTACTTTACATTGGAATATTGATTGTTCAAGTTATACTGAACTTTATTAGTGTCTTCTGGGTATCAAAAACAGAGTTAGATTTAAATCGTGATCTTAGAAATACTTCATTTAATCATTTACAGGAACTATCATTTGCGTACTTTAACCAAAACAATGTTGGTTACATTCATGCAAGAGTAATGAGTGATAGTGGTAAGATTGGTGAACTGATGTCATGGCGTATGATGGATGTTGTTTGGAATGGATCGTATATTCTATTCGTTATGATTAATATGGTGAGAATTAGTTGGAGACTTGCATGCATGGTGTTTGTGCTAGTCCCATTTGCAGTATTTATTATCGCATTCTTCCAGAAACGACTCGTAAAACTCAATCGTCACATTCGTGAATTAAATTCTCAAATTACAAGCGACTTTAATGAAGGTATTACAGGTGCTAGATCAATCAAGACAATGGTGATTGAAAGTATCATTGGAGATGGATTTAGAAACGATACAGAACAGATGCGTCATGTGTCTGTGCAAGCTGCACGCTATCAGGCATTCTTCTATTCCACAGTTACGATGATGAGCTCTATCGCTCTTGCGATTGTAATGTGGCAGGGTGGTAAACTGACAGTTAATAACATGATGTTAATTGGTACATTATCTGTATTTATGAGTTATGCACTTGGTATTATGGATCCACTGCATAGTGTGATTACTACGATATCTTCACTTGTGTCGATTCAAGTAAATATTGAACGCTTTGATCGATTAGTAAACACAGAGTCAGATGTTGCGGACTCACCAGAAGTTATCGCAAAGTATGGAGATACCTTCAATCCCAAGAAGAAAAATTGGGAACCACTTATTGGTGATGTAGCGTTCAAGAATGTGGACTTCAAGTATCCAGATGGAGATGAGATGGTCTTAGAAAACTTTAATCTTGATGTACCGCATGGAACAAATGTCGCAATTGTTGGTGAAACAGGGGCTGGTAAATCGACACTTGTAAATCTAGTTTGTCGTTTCTTTGAACCAACAAGGGGCCAAGTTCTTATTGATGGAAGAGATGCTAGAGAGCGTTCACAGCTTTGGCTACATTCCAACATCGGTTATGTTTTACAAACACCACACTTATTCTCTGGAACAGTCAGAGATAATCTGCGCTATGGTAAGCCGGATGCGACGGATGAAGAAATCATGCATGCATTGGATCTTGTTTCTGCAAAGTTTGTGATTGAGAAGATGGAGAAGGGCTTAGACAGTGATGTTGGTGAAGGTGGAGGAATGTTATCCACCGGTGAAAAACAGCTCTTATCCTTCGCTCGTGCAATCTTAGCAGATCCACGCATCTTAGTATTAGATGAAGCGACAGCATCGATTGACACTCTTACAGAAAAGGCAATACAAGATGCGATTGATACAGTTATCAAGGGAAGAACATCCTTTGTGATTGCACACCGATTATCTACGATTGTAAATGCGGATGTTATCTTGGTTGTTCGTGATGGTAAGATTATTGAACGTGGTACACATTCAGAACTCATGAAACAAAGAGGATACTATTATGAACTCTATACACGTCAATATGAAGAGATGGTATTAGATACTGTTTCATAAAAAGTATGATGAGAACCTAGCGATAGGTTCTCATTTTTCATAGTTTGTTCATTTGTATTCAAGGTGTAGATGGGTTAACATAATTCTATGATAAGAAAAATAACAAAGATATTGATGGTATCCATACTATTCCTAATTACACTAGCTGGATGTCATAAAGGCTCCAGTGATAAGAATCTTATTGGGCAGTATTCATTGGTTGAAATTGAAAAGGATGGACAAGCGATTCTAGCTGATGAAATAAAAGTTGGTGATGTGACAGGTTTTATCATCTTTAACGAAGATGGTACAGGTACATTTATGATGTTAAATGATAGATTACCCTTTACTTGGAAAGATGGAAAGATTACCGGTGGTGATCAAACAATCAGTTATGAACTTGATGGTGATAAGTTAACACTCATAATATCAGCGACTGAAAAGATATATTTGCAGAGAGAAAAATAGTATCGACGACAAACTGAACCAATAAAAATTATCACGATCAATGTGGTAATAAAGCAAGTGGAGCAGAATGATTTATATCACCCTGCTCCACAGTTTTATTATATTTGCAAATTATAATTTAATAATTTATTTTAACAGTAAACAAAAATGGCCTATGGAAATGCGATGAAATCAAGTGTTTCTCTTATATATTCCATTGAATAATATCAAATGTCGTAAAATATAGATTAGTCATTCTCATCTCAATGAAGCGATAGATATACCTTTTTAGCCATGAACACATATTGTTTATCAATGCCATGTTCTCTAGATATTCTTTGTCATGTGTATTGGCTTTATAGAATTCTTCTTTTAAGTCTAGTTCTTTTATCAACTTGTCATGTGCTCTTTCGCCATCATGTACTAATGTTGATCCGGAAACGATATGATTCTTTAGCGCTTCAAAGATACGTGAAGCAGATGGCTTTCCGTGACCACAAATAACAGCGTATGTATTTTTGTGACAATCGATTGCCACAACGATACAGAGTTGGCTCTTTGATAGTCCTCTCTTCTTGTCTAGGCCATTTTTGTTTACTGTTAGATCTATTTAAAATGTAAATATTGCAAGCGCTTACATTTTAGCAGTAAAATAGAGGAAAAGAAGGAGAAAATTTATATGAGCAAATTTAAAATTCTATTTTTTTGCATTGGAGCTATTTTTACTACGATGTGTTGTTTTAATCGAGTTTATGCAGATGAATCATCAGACAATACTGAAACGACGGAACAATTATCAAACAACGAAGAAAATGCACTTTATGTTAATGGGAATCTTGCAAATGGGTGGATTGTTCAAGAATCTACGAGTGGTGAAGAGAAATCATATTTTTACAAAAATGGCTTTAAATTAACCGGAATAGGGGTTGATGAGAGTGGAGAACATTTGTTCATAAATGGATCACTTGCCCAAGGATTATATTCATATGGCGGAGTCGAGAAATATTATAAAGATGGTAGAGGTTATACAGGGTTTGCGGATGGAAAGTATTATTACCAAGGGAATGCCGCAAATGGCTGGGTTCACCATGAACAGCCAGTAGATGGTCTGTACTATTGTTTCTATAAAGATGGGTTACCACTAACAGGCTTAGGTACAGATGGAGATGGAGAACATTTGTTCATAAATGGATCACTTGCCCAAGGTCTAAATGAGTACGAAGGAATATATCATATTTATCATGATGGTAAAATTGTTGATGAGACTCAAGAAATACTAGAAGTTAATGGTATTGTGGCAAATGGCTGGTTTTTACATGATGTTCCAATTAACGGAGTGTACTATTTCTTCTATAAGGATGGAAAAAAGTTGACAGGTATGGGTACAGATGGGAACGGCGAACATCTATTTATCAACGGCTTACTTGCTCAAGGCGTAGTTAAGGTTTCGGGTCAGGAACGATTATATAAAGATGGAAATTTAGAAAGTGGTTTAGTTGATGGAAAATATTATGCATCTGGATATTTAGCTAATGGTTGGGTACATCATATAATACCGTTAAACGGATTGTATTACTGCTTTTATAAATTGGGATTACCACTAACAGGGAAAGGAACGGATGCTGATGGTGAACATTTATTTATAAATGGATCACTTGCTGAAGGCTTACATTTTTACAATGGCGAGTGGCGAAACTACAAGGGTGGTAACGCGGTGAGCAATTCTATATATAATAACGCAATTGAAACTGCATTATCATTTGTAGGTAAGGTTCCTTATGTATGGGGTGGTGCATCCCCATCTGGATTTGACTGCTCAGGTCTTGTTATGTATTGCTATGGTATTAAAGAGAGAACTACATATGTTCAGCAAACATTAGGGACACACAGATATGACACATGGAATGCTCCTGCAGGCGCCCTATATTTCTGGGGAAGTGATTCGGAACCATACCATGTTGCAATTTCACTTGGGAATGGTAATTATGTACATGCAGCGACTCCATCTGATGGAATTATATTATCAAACATCAATTACTTTTCACCAAATTATTATATTGTCATCGGTCAATGATAGGATATTAAAATCAGATAGATAAAAAACTCTATTAGCGTTGCGCAAAATAGAGTTGGCCAAGTTTTCTATAAAATGGGTATTTATAAATTTTATATTTTCTGCATATCTTACGGTATGCAGATTTTGTTTTATCTTTTAGATTAGCAAAATCAGTCAGTAATGCTTGGTACTGATTACCGATGATACTCTGCTTGAAAGTTATTAGGAAATAGTTAACTTCTAGAATATGGTCATAATTACTTCGGCGCATCTTTATAGGATTTAGTAAACGATGTAACTTATATTGAATACTATTTGCGTTAATTGCACCTACAGAATTATTTCCGTGTTGACGGTAAAGAATTAGTGATTTGTTAATATAAATCACTTTTCCAAATGTCATAGCAGTAATGCCATACCATGAATCATGCATTAATATCTGATTATACTTTTTTGCTTGTATACATAGTTGATTCAAAGCTTTATTTGCCAGTATCGTACACCCAGTAATTTGATTTTGGCAGATGAGATGTTGTAACTGTGGATTTTTTCTGTAATTTGAATAAGAGAAGAATGATGGGCTAATTAGGTTTAAGTCGTTATCAACCACCTTCAAATCACTATAGACTAGTATTGGTAAAGATGTACTCTCTTTTTCAGCGTTACGCATTGCCTGCATACATGTTTCTAATTTGTTTGGCAACCATACATCATCTTGGTCACAAAAGGCAATATAGTCACCAGTAGATTTTCTTGCAAGTGCGAAAAAGTTCTCTTTTCCGCAGCCTACAGAGTTAGAATTTACAGAAATTTCTACAGAATGTTTTGATGCTTTTTGGAAAGAGCGTAAAATATCAGTTGTTTTATCTTTCGAACAATCATCGATGACAATAAGTTTCCAATCGGTATACGTTTGCTGTTCAAGAGAAGATAAAAGTTCTGGTAAGTACCTTTCACCATTATATGTTGCAAGTAATATGTCAATCATTTCTTCTCCTTTTCTAACCCTAGTTCAGATAATACTCTTTGATTAAAGTCATCACGTTCTTTATCGTAGAACCATCCATATTTATTAAAGTATTTACACGCACTGCTGATGTGAATGAGTAACATTTTTATATCGTGATATGATGAAGCTGCATGATTATGTACAATTGTGGCATATGGATAAAAAATTGTTTTTGCAACTCTATGAATTCGTCGTATTAGATCGAAGTCTTCACAGTACATAAAGAAGCGGTCATCAAAGAAAAGCTGATATTGCTCAAGTGTACTGACACGTAAAAACATAAAGCAGCCGGATAAGCATGGTGGATTAAAAATTTTATTATATCCTGAGTCTTTTAAAGTATATCGATCGTTATGTGTATTATGGTGTCCAAAGTGTGGAATGAAGCGTCTAAAAATTAAATCAGTAGGGGTTGGTAGTAGTTTACAAAGGTATTGTAGATCACCGTTTGGATAAATAACTTTTGGTAACACATAACTGACATCAGGATGTTCATCACAATAGTGCTTTAATTCTGCAATAATAGCAGTATCAAATTCTATATCTGGATTTAATACAATATGATATTCAGACTTTAAATCGATTGCTTTATGGATTGCGATATTATGGGCAACACCAAAACCTATATTTTCCCCATTGAAAATATAGTGTACATATTCCATATTTACAAAATAATCTGTTGGTGTGGGACTATTATCAATAATCAATAGTAATCGTTCCTGGCTTGGATGATAACTTTTTAAAACAGATTTTAATAGGTTTTTATCTGTGTTGTATAGAACTATTGATGCGCTAATCATTGGATGTAATCCTCCGAATCATCCATTTCCTTAATTTCTTGTACACGCTGTTTGCTAAATCCTTCGGTACTATCTTTACGCACAAGGATTTTGATTGTTTCGAAAATGATCTGTAAATCTAGAAGTGGTGTGTAATTTGTAATATAAATCAAATCGAGCTTTAATTTATCTAATGCAGTTGTATTATATTTACCAAATACTTGCGCATAGCCTGTTAAACCACCTTTTACCTTTTCACGGAAAGTGAATTCAGTGATCATTGCGCTATATTTTTCAACGTGCTCTACACGCTCAGGGCGAGGTCCGACAATACTCATATCTCCGAGTAAGATATTGACCAACTGAGGTAGTTCATCGATGCGAAAAGCACGAATAATCTTTCCAACCTTGGTGATACGAGGATCATTTTCGCCAGCTGGAATGGAGCGGCCATCTTTTTCGGCATCTACTATCATGGAACGGAATTTCAAAATCCAGAAACGTTCACCACCTAGGGAACTTCTTTCTTGTTTGAAGAATACTGGACCGTTGTCATCTATTTTAATTGCGATTGCTATTAAGATAAATATAGGTGACAAAATAATCAACGAAAGGCCAGATAAAACAATGTCAAAAACACGTTTTAAAAAACGTTCGCCAAGCGATAGGCCTTTATTCTTACAAACATAAATAGGGGTATCCACTACATTTATTTCAGAAGATGATTTGATGATAATATCGGAAATCTTAGGAACTAAATGACATTGCCGATTATATCGAAAGCACATTTTCACTAAATGATTTTCAACACGAGCAGGGACGTCGTTTATTAAGATTGAATCAGCGTTCTTTACAATCTCCTCAAGTTTATCTTCACCTACGGAATAATGAATTGAATCTACAACGTGATACTTAAATGGGATGCCTGAAATCTTTGCAAGTAATTGATTTGGTTTGCCATAGATTTCAATAATATCTAAAGGCTTAAATAAATAACGCATTAGATTAATCATATAGTTATCTAAAACGCACAGTACGAATGATTGTACTAAGAATAGAATGAAATATCTAAATGTAAATTCAAATAAGAAACGGAACTGACCAGTAATGGCCATAGAAATTAATACTTCGATAATATTAACTGTAAATAGTGTTAATACTTGCCCAGCAATTACATTTGCCTTACGGCCAGCATCTAATGAGAAAGTTTGAATCCAATTACCGATAATGGTATACAAAAGCGCATAGATGATAACGGCCATTCCTAGGTTACCAAGACCTGTCAAATGCCCTGTTTGGTTATTTTCGATTACGAATTCAAGCCAGACAGAGTAAAACATGAATGTTGATAGGAATAGCATTATAAACATACATATTGTTATGTATATATTTTTATAGAATTGATTTCTTTTCATAAAAATCTCCTTGGTTAATTATCTATTAACCATGTTACTTGTAGTGTACTAAATTGAGGGCTAAAAGTAAAATTTACAAGTAATCTATCTTATTTTAACAAATCCAATATTGATAATAAATTGATAATTCCATTTAAAGTCGTTATATTTATATTTGTTGAAAATAAAAGGTGAAATTATGGAGAATAAAGTTAGAAGTTCAAACTTTGAGTTATTACGTATTTTAGCGTTACTAATGATTATTTTAGACCATATTGTGGTACATTGCATGAATGGTCAATTAGTTGGGAGTCAGACTATACTGAATCAACCAATGTTCTTCAAACGCATGCAGTTATTAAACTTTGCGATGACTTTTGGCTATATTGGAAATAATATTTTTGTCCTAATCTCTGGTTATTTTTTAATTTCAAAGATGGACAAAAGTAATATACTTAAGACGGCTGGTAAGTTGTTATCACAACAAGGGTTTGCAGCAACTGTTCTTGTTCTTATGACAGCCTGTATTCAGATAATTAAAAAAAATAGCATAAGTTGGCTATTAAATATTGAATTATTTAATAATATGGCTTGGTTCGTGGGCTTCTACTTCATGATAATTGTAATTGCATATCTATTCTTAAACAGATTCTTGGAAAAACTAGATATGAAAGAGTATTTAATATTCCTAGCAGTATTATTTATGTTCATCGAAATGGGATGGACTGGAGAAATGATAGAATCTATTGCGACAGGGTTGAGACTTCTTTTAAATGGCGTTTTCTTATTTGCGTTAGGTGGATTCATTCATCGCTTTGAACCACTTCGGAATATTAAAGTACACATTTTCTTTATAGTGCTATTCCTAAGTTATGGTTTAATCTATATTTCAAATTACAATACAACAAATGTTAATATTGCAAATTATATTGCAACAGGATCGCAGGGTGTATTTCAACAATCAATTGCTACATATGCAAACTATCATATTGGAATCGAACTAATTAGCATATCATTATTCGCAATATTTATGAGATTACATATTGGTAGCAGTAAGGTTGCTAACTTCTTTGGGGCAGCTACATTTATGGTATATCTAACACATGATAATACTTTCTTCTACGCTATCTGGGGTCGATTAAATTGGATTCAAATTCTCGTAAATTCACCAGTGAAGTTTGTTATAGCACATATTGGTATGGCGATTTTAACGTTTATATTTGGTGTTATTATATATAATTTGTATCTTGGTTTATCAAAAATAATAAAAGAAAATTCAAGGAGGATATTTCTTCAACAATAAAGGTGTATAGCCTAACTATGGTTGATAGTCAGATAATTATATCTGGAGTATTGACCTTTTTACGATTTATACCATATATTCCGGTTTCAAAATGATACCTTGTCTGTTAAAATGATTGATACACGTGAAGAAATGGAGATTATGATGCTGAAATTAATAAAAAAAATATTGTGTTTTGCAATATCTGCCATATTAATGATAAATATACACAGTGCAAAGGGTATGATTGTCCTAGCGGAAGATAATGAGACAATTATTTATCAGTATTTAAGGAATGAACTGCAGTTGAATGAAGCTGGTGCAAGTGGTGTACTATCAAATTTGTTTTTTGAATCTTCATTTAACCCAAATGCGTCTTCCCCAGGAGGTTTATATTATGGAATTGTGCAATGGGGCGGTGGCCGTAAGACAAATCTCGAGAATTATGCTGCCTCATTGGGTGTAGACCGCTCTGATTTAAAGACCCAATTAGATTTTATGAAACAAGAGCTCAATATGACGTATTATCGTTCGGTCTATAATGATCTACTTTCAGTTGATAACACAGCGGATGGTGCTGCACAGGCTGCAGATATTTTTAAGCGTAGATATGAGGTGGCTTCTGACCCAAAGGATAGAACGCAGAAAGCAAGGGACTTTTTTGCTAAGTATTATGTAGCACCAACTCCTGCACCAACCCCGGTTCCTACGCCAACACCTACACCAGTTCCTACTCCAAGTAGCACATCAGAACCAATGGTGAATTATACGTTACAAGGACAAGGGCATCAATCGGAGATAGGGTGGTTGTCAACTGTAGGCGATGGGCAGACAATTGGCAATGATACAAATGATAAGAATCTAGAGGCTGCTAAGCTAATTGTAGAAAATGCGTCAGAAGCAGATTTAAGAATTGTTGGAGATGTACACGTAAGTGGAATCGGATGGATTAATAACCAAGAGGCCGGTAATACTTTAGGGACAGTTGGGGCAGGAAGAGCCATTGAAGGATTACGATTGAGATTGGTAGGAAGACAAGCGAGTCAATATCAAATCTATTATCGTGCATATGCAAAGGGCTATGGGTGGCTAGGATGGGCAAGTTCAAACGAGCTAGCAGGCAGTACAGGTCATGGAGTTCCTGTTCAAGCGATTCAGGTAAAACTTGTAAAGAATGGAGAAAGTACACCAAGTCCATTAGGAGACTCACAGGTAGAATTCCCATATACATACACGGTAATGGGACATCAGGCAAATGTAGGATGGATACCAGAAGTCATTAATGATGGAGTTGTAGGAAATGTAAATACAGGGAATGCGTTAGAAGCATTCAAGATAACATTCTTAGGATCCAAACTTGGTGATATTGGCGTCCAAGCAGATGCACATGTAAGCACAATTGGATGGCTCAACAACCAAGATGCAAGTCAGGTCGTAGGCGACACAGTTGGTTCTGGTCATGCACTAGAGGGAATCCGATTACGACTGGTGGGAAATAAAGCTAATTCGTATAATCTATACTATCGTGTTTATATTGAACAATTTGGATGGTTAGGTTGGGCAAATGCAAATGAGTTAGCTGGAAGTGAGAATCTTTCTTTACATATACAAGGATTACAAGTTAAAGCTGTAATGAAAAAATATGATGATGGATCTTTAGTAAATGATCAAAATGAGTCATATGTTACTGAACCAAAAACGGGATTTGCGTCAATTATCCGAAATGGAAGACGAATGCAAGTGTATTTCTATAATGGTCAAATTGTGACTTGGAATTTTAGAGAAGGAAGAAATTTCTACCACGTTGACCCATCTACTGGAGAAATATTAACTTTACAGACAACACGCTCAGATTCAGTCTGGGCTGAGGGTATTGATATTTCTGAACATAACTATGGTATTAATCTTGCAGATTACCGAAATGGTTTTGTGATTATTCGCATAGGATATAGTACTAAAGAAGATAAACATTGGCGTGAATATTTGAGGATTTGTGAGCAATTGCATATACCTTATGGAGTATATTTATATTCATATGCATTAAATGATGCTGAGGCAGTTGAGGAAGCAAAGTTTACTTTAAATATCCTTTCCCAAATTCATCCTACATTAGGAGTTTGGTTTGATATGGAAGATGCAGATGGGTATAAACAAAGACGTGCTCCATGGATTTTAAATAAAACAACAATTAGTTCTATTACAAGAACCTATTTAGATATCGTAGCTACGTCTGGACATACTGTAGGAATATATGCTTCTTCAAGTTGGTTTTTAAATTATATCGATGTTCCAGGATATCCAAAATGGGTTGCAAATTGGGGTATCAATGATGGACAGTGGCATAATGATTTTTCTAATCAGGCGTATATGCAACAGTATACTAGCTTTGGGAACCTAGATAGAGATTTATTGTTTATTGATCCAAATCTAATACGTTAAAGAAGGGTCGTGGGAATTTATCCACTGACTTTTCTTTTATATGATAAATATGGCATATATCTTTTACCTTCAATTGAGGGATATGGGTCCTAAGGTTTAATCAAATTTAAGGTTATGCATCACAATATGGGATCTGAAACAAAAAAACTAGATATACTAGTGGATAGGTAGGGGGTATAGATTTCTATTTCTATTATATTTTCTTGGGCTATCTATAAATAGCAAAAAAGTGTAAAATAGTATGGCTAATAGCAAATTACTTGTGTTAAATACATTGAAAGTTTATCAATCAATTGTGATAGTGAAAAGATGATATATGGAGGGAAAATGATAACATACAAGCAAAAAAACTGGGTTTTATTTGGAGTTCTTGCACTAGCTTTTATTACTTTAGAAGTTTATCTATTTAGAAATTTTTCTATTAGGCCAGGTGTATTTATAAAACGAACAGAGATTATATTTTTAGTATTTGGTTTTCTGTCTCTACATTGTTTTGTCGATGCACATACGATATATGATTGGATATATAAACATAGGTTGATTTTGTGCTTTGCGTTATTTATCTTCTTTGTAGCAAATTGTTTTACATGGTCTTCAGTTGGACAATGGGATAACTATATTCAACCTGGTGTAGGTTCTCAATATATTAAACCTATTTTTGGCATCGCCCGACCTATTCGTAGTGATGAGTGGATGGTTAGTGTACCAAGATATATCTCAGCCGAGTTAACAGAATACGGGCCACTAAATAATATTTTAAGAGCTACAACTGTTTCCAATGTATCAGCTACAGGTTTACAACTTGATTTTTCAATCATTAAATCACCACAATTGTGGGGTCATTACTTATTGGGTGCTAGTTATGGTTCGTCGTGGGAATGGTCATATAACCTGATCTTTGGTTTCTTATTTATCTTTGAATTCTGTATGGTTACGACTCACGATAATCGACTTATTTCTTTTTTTGGAGCATGTTTGATTGCAATGTCATCATTTAGTATGTGGTGGTCTGTATGTAGAATCTTATATTTGATGGCAGCAATCATAGCGCTGTTCTACTATTTTGTTAGGGAAGAGAAAACTTGGATGCGTGTGGTATTCGGAACTGTATTAGCGATTATGGGTGCTGAATATGTTAGTACTTTATACGCGGCTTGGTTGGTTCCAACAGGTTGGATTATTGTTTCATATATGGCTTGGATATTGTATGAGAATCATATATGGAAAAAATTTAAAGCTATTGATTGGATTGTATTTGCCGCTGACATTTTATTGATGGTTATTTTGATTGTCCGCCACTTGATGATTAGTGCTGAATATTTGACAGCAATTCTTAATACTGTCTATCCGGGGGGGAGAGTAGATTATGGTGGAATGGCATTGCATAAAATATTGGATTATGTACCCACGGTATTAACACCATTTGGTGGTTTTGCAAATCCAAGCGAAATGGGCACAATCTTTGGTGTGTTTCCATTAGGGTATTTCTTATACGTATATGTTCTTGTAAAAAATAAAGGGAAAGATAAATTACTTTGGTTTTTAGCACCTGTACTTACTTTGTTTACAATATATTGCACGATTGGTTTGCCACCAATCGTAGCTAAGATTTTTATGCTCACATTCTCTACATCCAGTAGAACGGTAGATTTTTTAGGGGTTTTACTAGCAATTATTACTGTTTACTGCATTTCAAAAATTCAAGATAAAAATGGAATGAATATTTGGTTATCAATTATCGTTGCGGTGCTTGCAGTAGCTCCTACGGTGATATATGAATTTCCAAAATGGAGAGGAATTGGGATTCGTTATTATGCATTATGGATTATTGCGGCATTTACAGTAATTGCGTTTATATTTATTCTTTCCAAGAATAAGCATCAAAAAGCGGCGATTATCATCGTATCATGCATGTTATTTGGAGATGGTATCATTGTAAATCCGATTTCTGTCGGATTAGATGCAATTACAAGTAAACCTGCATACAAGGAGATTCAAAGTATTGTAGCAAGTGATCCTAATGCCAGATGGGTTTCAATAGGTTCATTTGTTACTCCGCAATATTTAGTTGCTGCAGGTGCGCACACAGTAAACTCTGTAAACTATATTCCTAATAAAGATACTTGGGAAAGACTTGGCGTTGAAGAAAATGAAGAGCTGTGGAATCGTTATGCTCATGTTGTAATTTCATTAACAGATAATGATAAATCTGAATATTCAGTGATACAAGCAGATTTAATTCAAGCAAATTTGACATGGAACGATTTTGAAAAATTAGATATTAAATATATTGGGACAACGACGCCAATCCCTGCGTTTGCCAAAGATAAAGTGACTGAATTATATAATGGTTATGGATTCTATATTTATCAGGTGAAGTAGACAATAATATATAAAACTTATCAGATAGAAAACAAGAATGGAATGATGTTATAATATTAAAAATAACAGGGGTCAATATTAATATGAACCAAGAGAATGCAATTGAAATAAGAAATATGTCGAAAAGTTTTAAGGTACAATACGATAAAGCAAATTCCTTAAAGGCTTTTCTAGTAACAAAAAGAAAAAATAGAATCCAAAATTTAGAAGTACTAAAGGATATCAGTTTGGATATCAAAAAAGGCGATACAGTTGCACTTATTGGTACAAATGGATCTGGAAAATCTACATTGTTAAAATTGATGACAAAGATTATTTATCCAACTAGTGGACAGATTCAGACATGTGGAAAATTAACTTCTTTGTTAGAGTTAGGTGCAGGTTTTCATCCAGATTTTACGGGAAGAGAAAACATCTATTTTAATGCTTCTATCTTCGGACTAACGAGGAAGGAAATAGAAGCGCGGATGGACGATATTATTAATTTTTCGGAATTGGGAAACTTTATTGATGAGCCAATCCGTACATATTCTTCGGGTATGTATATGCGACTTGCATTTTCGATTGCAATTAACGTAGATGCTGATATCTTATTGATCGATGAAATATTAGCAGTTGGCGATCAACACTTCCAAGATAAATGTTATGCAAAGTTAGAGGAACTACGAGATTCTGATAAAACAATTGTTATTGTTTCTCATAGCCTTTCAGTTGTAAAGAAACTATGTACACGTGCTATTTGGATTTATAAAGGCACATTTAGATTAGATGGCGATCCAACCTATGTTATTGATGAATATTTGAAACAATCGGCGATTGACAATAAAGAAAAGAAGAAACAAGAGGTCCAATCCGGGAAAGCTGAGTACCGTGCAATCACATTTATTGATACACCTGTTGATTTTACGCGGGTTGATTCTGGAACTCATAAAATACGAATTGATGGGTGGAGTATTTCTGACTATGAGGATAGTCATAACGAACTCTACGTTGGCAGTACAAAATTGAACACATCACCATTTGAAAGGTGGGATGTATATAATGCATACAGCGAAGAGTTTAGTGGTTTTATGGATGCCAGTACAATCGGTTGGCGTGTATATATTAATCCCAATGATTACAGAGATCAGATAGATGAAATGGGATATTTATATGTAACATCTAAGGTTGTATCAAAGGATGGCAAGGAATTGACAAGTAAAAAAATTACAATCGTGTTTGATGAGAGGTAAGCCGTGTTCAAAGAAATATATAAGTATCGTGAATTGTTAAAAACAAATATTAGAAAAGAGATACGTGGTAAATATAAAGGCTCCTTTTTGGGCGTTTTATGGAGTTTTATTAATCCATTATTACAGGTAATTGTATATGCGATTGTGTTCCCTTACTTAATGCGTGGTACAGGAGATGATTATCTAGTCTATCTAGCTACAGGAATTATACCGTGGACATTTTTTCAGATGACCCTTGTAAGTTGTGTGGGCAGTATTAAGGCAAACTCAGGAATCATAAAAAAAGTTTACTTTCCACGTGAAATATTGCCGATTTCAATTGTGCTAAGTGGGCTTATTAACTTCTTTATCTCTTGTATTATTATTTTATTATTTTGCATTGGATATGGTGTTGGTATTAGTTGGCATTTAGTCTTTGTGCCAGTGTTTGCAATCCTACAGGCTATTTTAACTTTGGGGTTAGGACTAATATTAAGCGCTATTACAGCATATGTACAGGATTTGGAGTATATTATCAATTTCCTACTAATGTTAGGCTTTTATGGGACACCAGTCGTATATAAACTAGAGATGTTTGCCTCCAATTCAATTTTAATTACATTAGTTCGATATAATCCATTAACAATTATTTTAAATGGGTATCGCAATGCGTTTTTATATCACTCAGTACCTGGGATGCACAGCCTTATAGTTTTGGCGATCATGTCATTTGCAGTACTGGCAGTGGGAATGCTCACATTTAAGAAACTAGAAAAAGGATTTGCAGAACAGTTCTAATTAGAATATAGGTAAGTTTGAGCTATGAAATATCGATTTGAAAGTATTATGAAGAAAAATGATTCAATCAAAATAAGTGGTTTCATCGTTGGTCGTCAGCCGACGGATGTGGCCATTTTTAAGTATTTTGTAGGGAATCATGAAGAACATATTGATTATACAGCTGTGGTTCGCAATGATGTTTCAAATAAATATTTTCAAAAGACATATAAGAATTCATATGGATTTTCCATTATACTACCAATAAAAAAACAGGCTGAATTACAAGTGAATATAGGGAATGAAACACGTGTATTTTACATAAATAAAAATTTTTTGAATTGGCAAAGTTTTATTATTAAGTTACGAAATTCTAAGTTTGTAGTAAAACTAAAAGAATTTATAAGGAACTTGTATCAGAGAAAAGTCACTTATAAATCATGGTTTAAGTTAACGAAAGCTTCAAAAGAAGAGCTTATAAAGCAGAAAGAGTATAAGTGGGCAGAAGATACACCATCATTTTCAATTGTCGTACCTTTGTATAGAACGCCTAAAGAATACCTAAAAGAATTGATAGAGAGTATTGAGGCACAAACATATACAAAGTGGGAACTGTGTTTGGCGGATGGAAGTCCAGATAATAAATTAGAGATGTTTGTCAAATCTTATCAAGATGAAAGAATCAAGTATCGATACATTGGCGAAAATCTAGGCATATCAGGGAACACAAATAAAGCTGTTGAGATGGCAACAGGTGATTTCATTGTGCTTTGTGATCACGATGATTTAATTACACCGGATGCATTATTTGAGTTTGCCAAAGAGATAGTAGCAGATGAAGAGGTAGATTCTATCTATTCGGATGAAGATAAGATAGATGAGAATAGTTATGATGTTTTTGACCCGAGCTTTAAGCCAGACTTTAATATAGATATGTTGCGGTCACAGAATTACATCTGTCATTTGTATGGGGTCAGAAGAGAACTCGTAGAAAAGTATGGAAAGTTCAATTCAGAGTATGACGGTGCGCAGGACTATGATTTTATATTGCGTATGAGCGAGCATAGCCGAAAGATAGCACACGTGGCGAAGATACTGTATCATTGGCGAACACACCAAGGGTCGACTGCGTTAAATCCTGAGTCGAAGATGTATGCATATGACGCAGGGGCTAGAGCAATCAGAGCCCATTATGCGAGGGTGTTACCGGAGATTCAGATTGAGAGAATCGAGAATGGGTATACGCTAGGTATGTATCATACTGTATTCAAGTTCGATGAGTACCCTCTCATATCTGTCATCATTCCAAATAAAGATCATACCGACGACTTAGATAAAGCGATACGATCAATGATTGAGAAAGGAACTTGGCCAAATCTGGAATTTATCGTGGTAGAGAATAATTCTACGGAAGAAAAGACGTGGGAGTATTACAAAAAGATAGAGAAAGAATATTCACAAGTTAAAGTTGTTTATTATGATGGAATATTCAATTACGCAAAGATAAACAATTTTGGAGTAAGACATGCCAGAGGAGAGTATTATCTCTTCATGAATAACGATGTAGAACTAATCGAGCCAGATTCATTAAAAGAGATGATGGGATATGGACAGCGGAATGATGTAGGTGCAGTTGGATGTAGATTACTATATGAAGACAACACATTACAGCACGCTGGGGTTATTCTTGGCATTGGTGGAATTGCTGGACATGCATTCATAGGGTTGCGTTCGGAAGGTGAAACCTATTTAAATCGCGCAATGTTAACGCAAGACATGTCAGCGGTAACAGCTGCGGTTATGTTAGTCAATAAGGAAGTCTTTGAGAAGGTAGAAGGCTTCGATGAAAGATTTGCAGTAGCGTTCAATGATATTGATATCTGTATGAAAATAAGAGAAGGTAAGAAACTGATTGTTTATGCACCATATGCATGTTTTCATCACTATGAGTCAAGATCAAGAGGTGCTGAAGATACACCTGAAAAAATTGAAAGATTTATTAACGAAGTTAATTTGTTTAACTCAAAATGGAGAAGCTTCATTGAAAATGGAGATCCTTACTATAATTGTAATTTTTCTAAGAAGCATACGGATTGCCGGTTGCGATAGAATAATTCTCTATTTTGTGTGATAATAGATGTGTTTTTAAATACTCAGAGGTACTTAATGTCGATAAAGTATAGGATTGAAATTGCGTATAGTGTTTACAATGATATTGAACTTGCAGGATGGGCAGTTTGTGATGATCAGGATGAAGTTGTTCAACTCGATCTTTTAGATGTGAATGGAAAGCAATTACGTCAGTGTATCAACCGTTATTCTCGTCCTGATGTTGGAATTCGCTTCTTTCATAGTTCTGATGAAAACACATATGGGTTTAAATTGAGATTTCCTTTCAGAAAAGGGGATCATTATATTCTCCGATTGGCGGATTCTAAATCCACTGTAGAAAAGCGTATTGATGGAAAGTTTATTTTCATCAAACGAGTATTGAAAAATATGATGGAAAAACAGTCTATTCGCGAAATCTTTGAAAGACGAATAAGACGAAAAAATATACTTGATTATCCAGAATGGTTTAAGTTAACGAAAGCTTCAAAAGAAGAGCTTATAAAGCAGAAAGAGTATAAGTGGGCAGAAGATACACCATCATTTTCAATTGTCGTACCTTTGTATAGAACGCCTAAAGAATACCTAAAAGAATTGATAGAGAGTATTGAGGCACAAACATATACAAAGTGGGAACTGTGTTTGGCGGATGGAAGTCCAGATAATAAATTAGAGATGTTTGTCAAATCTTATCAAGATGAAAGAATCAAGTATCGATACATTGGCGAAAATCTAGGCATATCAGGGAACACAAATAAAGCTGTTGAGATGGCAACAGGTGATTTCATTGTGCTTTGTGATCACGATGATTTAATTACACCGGATGCATTATTTGAGTTTGCCAAAGAGATAGTAGCAGATGAAGAGGTAGATTCTATCTATTCGGATGAAGATAAGATAGATGAGAATAGTTATGATGTTTTTGACCCGAGCTTTAAGCCAGACTTTAATATAGATATGTTGCGGTCACAGAATTACATCTGTCATTTGTATGGGGTCAGAAGAGAACTCGTAGAAAAGTATGGAAAGTTCAATTCAGAGTATGACGGTGCGCAGGACTATGATTTTATATTGCGTATGAGCGAGCATAGCCGAAAGATAGCACACGTGGCGAAGATACTGTATCATTGGCGAACACACCAAGGGTCGACTGCGTTAAATCCTGAGTCGAAGATGTATGCATATGACGCAGGGGCTAGAGCAATCAGAGCCCATTATGCGAGGGTGTTACCGGAGATTCAGATTGAGAGAATCGAGAATGGGTATACGCTAGGTATGTATCATACTGTATTCAAGTTCGATGAGTACCCTCTCATATCTGTCATCATTCCAAATAAAGATCATACCGACGACTTAGATAAAGCGATACGATCAATGATTGAGAAAGGAACTTGGCCAAATCTGGAATTTATCGTGGTAGAGAATAATTCTACGGAAGAAAAGACGTGGGAGTATTACAAAAAGATAGAGAAAGAATATTCACAAGTTAAAGTTGTTTATTATGATGGAATATTCAATTACGCAAAGATAAACAATTTTGGAGTAAGACATGCCAGAGGAGAGTATTATCTCTTCATGAATAACGATGTAGAACTAATCGAGCCAGATTCATTAAAAGAGATGATGGGATATGGACAGCGGAATGATGTAGGTGCAGTTGGATGTAGATTACTATATGAAGACAACACATTACAGCACGCTGGGGTTATTCTTGGCATTGGTGGAATTGCTGGACATGCATTCATAGGGTTGCGTTCGGAAGGTGAAACCTATTTAAATCGCGCAATGTTAACGCAAGACATGTCAGCGGTAACAGCTGCGGTTATGTTAGTCAATAAGGAAGTCTTTGAGAAGGTAGAAGGCTTCGATGAAAGATTTGCAGTAGCGTTCAATGATATTGATATCTGTATGAAAATAAGAGAAGGTAAGAAACTGATTGTTTATGCACCATATGCATGTTTTCATCACTATGAGTCAAAATCAAGAGGTGCTGAAGATACACCTGAAAAAATTGAAAGATTTAATAGAGAGATTGGTTTATTCAATTTAAAATGGGAACAAAATATCTTAAATGGAGATCCTTACTATAATCAAAATCTATCTGTAAAAGATGGGCTCTTCAACATTCGTAATATTGAAAACGAAAAAATTGGACAACCATATTACAGTTTGGAAATGAGAAATTTTCTAAAGGATAAAGCAAAAGATATTTATGACAAGAAGTAGTTTGTGTATGTGCAAGATTTAAAAATGATAACGGGGGATATATGAAAAAATTAATTATTATACCTGCATATAATGAATCTGAGAGCATTGAATACACAATTGAACATATTAAAAAGGAAGCTCCAGATTTTGATTATGTAATTATCAACGATTGTTCATCGGATAATACGGTAGAGATTTTAGAGAAGAACCATTATAACCATATCTCTTTACCTGTTAATCTTGGGATCGGTGGAGCTGTTCAAACAGGGTACAAGTATGCGCTCGAAAATGGATATGACATGGCTGTGCAAGTTGATGGAGATGGACAGCATGATGTTTCGTTTTTGAATTCGATGGTCGATAAATTAGTTGAAGAAGATGCCGATATGGTAATTGGATCTCGTTTTATTAACAAAGAAGGATTTCAATCAACGTTCATGCGTCGTGTAGGAATTACCTACTTTACAAGGCTGATCAAGTTATTAACAAATCAGACTATTACTGATCCAACCTCAGGTTTTCGACTGGCAAATCGAAGAACAATTGAATTGTTTGCAAAAGAATATCCTAGAGATTATCCAGAGCCTGAATCTGTTGTCGTATTACTGAAAAAGAGCTTTAAGATAGTTGAGGCACCTGTAATAATGAAGGCAAGAGAAGGTGGACAATCTTCGATTAGGATGTGGAGCTCAGTGTACTATATGGTTAAAGTATCGATGGCAATTCTTGTTGAATTCATAAGGAAGTGAGGCGTATATGGAATTTCATCTAAAAACAGTACTGTTAATATTTGCTTTACTTATCTTTATTGGACTGATTGTACAAGTAAAGCAAAAGAAACTCGACCTTCAATATACAATGTCGTGGGTAATTATGGTGTTTGGTCTTGTTATCGTAATTCTATTTCCAGGACTTTTATCGACTTTGACAATGATTATGGGTGTATCTACACCTGTAAATATGATTTTTTTCTTAGGGTTTTGCTTTGCATTATTAATTATCTACAACTTAACGAAGTATGTTTCTAAACTCTCAGGTGAAATCAAAAGTCTATCTCAGAGTTTTGCAATTTTAGAAAAAAAGATGAAAGATAATTATCACGAGTAAGATTCTCCGTTTGGGGAATCTTTTTCATGGAATATTTATGGAAGATTTAATGTTGTGTGCGATGATTTCCATACGTTGAGTATTCATTGGTGAAAGTGTATAATTTTTCTAAGTATATAGGAGAAAAAATGAATATATTAATAGTAAGTCAGCACTATTATCCTGAGCAGTTTCGCATTAATGATATATCGTTTGAATTAGCAAAAAGGGGTCATAAAGTAACAGTGCTTACAGGGTTGCCAAATTATCCTGAAGGGAAAATTTATGATGGATATCAAAATAAGCAGAATCGTAATCAGACTGTAAATGGTGTACATATTATTCGTACTTCATTAATTGGACGTGGAAAGAGCCTACTGACTTTTGGATTAAATTACGCTTGGTTTGCAATAGCCGGTAAGAAGAAAGCAAAAACTTTGCATGAGAATTTTGATGTTATTTTCTCCTATCAGACTTCGCCCGTATCTATGGTATGGCCAGCAATCGAAGTGAAAAAGAGGCAAAATATTCCTTTAGTATTGTATTGTTTAGATCAATGGCCAATCAGTATTACAACTGGTCCGTTTTCTAAAGGAACACTCGCATATTCGTTCTTTTGGAGACTTAGCGTAGATACATATAATAAGGCAGACCGTATTTTAATAACCTCTAAATCTTTTGAAAATTACTTTAATAAAGAACTTAGGTTATCTACTGAGAAATATGGCTTAGATTATTGGCCGCAGTATGCAGAAGATGTATACCAAAATACCGTCCAAAATATTAATGGTACATACGATGTTCTGTATGCGGGGAATATTGGACCTGCTGCAGATGTTGAAGTAATTGTTCAATCTGCAGAGTACTTAAAGGAGCACAAGAATATTCATTTTCATATTGTGGGTGATGGTGTTAATCGCCAAAACTGTGAACAAATTGCTAATAATGCTGGCCTAGATAATATTACATTTTATGGTAGTCATAAAGTTGACGAGATGAAGAGATATTATGATTTAGCGGATGCTTTTTTAATCACTATGAAAGATAATGAAGTTGTAAATTATACCTTACCTGCAAAAATGCAGTCATATATGCTTGCAGGGAAAACTATCATTGGTGCAATTAATGGAGAGACTAAGCGTGTAATTCATGATGCAGATTGCGGATATTGTGGACCTTCTGGAGATGCACATAGCCTAGCTGAGAATATTTTGAAAGCAAGTGAAGATGAACAAGATATTTATGGTAGAGGGGAAAATGCGAGGACATATTATCATTCACATTTTGATAAAGAGAAATTACTAGATAAATTAGAAAAAATTTTCCAAGAGGAAATAGATAGAAAGAAGATTGGCAAATGAGGATATTGGTAACAGGCGCTAATGGGTTTGTCGGGAAGAATTTGGTTGCAAACCTGCAAAATATCAAAGATGGAAAGAATAGAACTACAAATTTAAATATCGAAGAAGTTTATTCGTATGATAAAGATTCGACAATTGAGGAACTTGAATATTATTGCAAGAATTGTGACTTTGTATTTAACTTAGCAGGGGTGAATCGTCCTGAAAATGATAAAGAGTTTATGGAAGGAAATTTTGGGTTTGCTAGCACACTGCTGGATACTCTGAAAAAGTTTGGTAATAAGGCAACTGTCATGTTAAGTTCTTCAATTCAGGCAACTCTAATCGGGCGATATGGACAATCAAATTATGGAAAATCCAAACTTGCTGGTGAAAATCTTTTCTTTGATTATGCAAAAGAAACAGGAGCAAGGGTTTTGGTTTACCGCTTTGCAAATTTATTCGGAAAGTGGTGTCGTCCAAACTACAATAGTGTTGTAGCAACTTTTTGTAACAACTATGCAAATGATTTGCCAATTCAAATTAATGATCCAAGTGTAGAGTTGGAATTAGTGTATATCGATGACTTGTTGGAAGAAATGATATTGGCCTTAACTGGCAAAGAACATCATTGTGAGTACGAAGGTGCGACTCCGATAGAGGTTGATAATGGTAAATACTGCTTTGTGCCTGTATCGCACAAAGTGACATTACAGCAAATTGTTGATTTACTCGAAGAGTTTAAGAATCAACCACAAACTGGAATGATACCAAGTATACCTCCACATTCTTTTGCAAAGAAGTTGTATTCAACATACTTGTCATATCTTCCAAAAGAAAAAATAGCGTACGATTTAAAAATGAATGTTGATTCTCGAGGGTCATTTACGGAATTATTAAAGACGTTTGATAGAGGACAGTTTTCTGTAAATATCAGTAAGCCGGGAATTACAAAGGGAGAACATTGGCATAATACGAAATGGGAATTCTTTATTGTGGTATCTGGTCATGCACGTATTCAAGAGAGAAGAATCGACTCTGATGAAATTATAGAATTTGATGTAAGTGGAGAGCAGATTCAAGCTGTGCATATGCTACCGGGGTACACACATAACATTATTAATTTATCCCATACAGAAAATTTAGTAACATTGATGTGGGCAAATGAACAGTTTGAAAGTAATCATCCAGATACCTTTAGTCTAAAGGTCAAGGAATAAAAGGGGAATATATGGAAGAAAAAAAAGCTCAATTTAAAAATGATGGTCGTTTAAAATTGCTGATTATCGTTGGGACACGGCCCGAAATTATTCGATTATCAGCGGTAATTACAAAGTGTAGAAAGTATTTTGATACTATTTTGGCACATACGGGTCAAAATTATGATTACAATCTGAATGGTGTTTTTTTCAAAGATTTAAAGTTAGATAATCCTGAAGTCTATTTGAATGCTGTTGGTGCAGATTTAGGCGAGACCGTTGGTAATATCATTGCTAGGAGTTACCAGTTGATGGTTGATATCAAGCCTGATGCTCTGCTGGTTTTAGGTGATACAAATAGTTGTCTTTCTGCAATCGGTGCTAAGAGGTTACACATCCCGATATTTCACATGGAAGCAGGGAATCGCTGTAAAGATGAATGCCTGCCTGAAGAAACAAACCGCCGTATCGTTGATATTATCTCCGATGTAAATATGGCATATTCAGAACATGCTCGTCGTTATTTAGCAGACTGCGGATTACCAAAGGAGAGAACTTATGTTACCGGTTCACCAATGGCTGAAGTCCTTCATAATAATCTTCATGAAATTGAAAATAGCACTATTCATAAAAAATTGAATTTAGAAAAAGGAAAGTATATTTTACTGTCTGCACATCGGGAAGAAAATATTGACACAGAAAAGAATTTTGTCTCTTTGTTTAATGCAATTAATAAGATGGCAAAAAAATATGATATGCCAATTTTATATTCCTGCCATCCGCGTTCCCGTAAGCGACTAGAAAATTCTGGTTTTAATCTTGATAAGCGAATTATTCAACATGAACCACTTGGTTTTCATGACTATAATTGCTTACAGATGAATGCATTCTGTGTGGTGTCTGATAGTGGTACATTACCAGAGGAGGCAAGTTTTTTTACCTCCGTGGGTCACCCGTTCCCTGCAGTATGTATCCGTACAAGTACAGAAAGACCTGAAGCGTTAGATAAAGGTGGTTTTACTTTGGCAGGAATAGATGAGAATTCTTTGCTACAAGCAGTTCAGATTGCTGTAGAAATGAATTTAAATGGAGATTATGGATTACCTGTTCCAGATTATTTGGATGAGAATGTCTCAACGAAAGTTATTAAAATTATTCAAAGTTATACAGGTATTGTAAATAAGATGGTTTGGCGAAAATATTAGGAGGCTATATGTCAGAATTTAAAGGAAAAACATTGATGATTACAGGAGGAACAGGATCGTTTGGCAGAACTGTTCTTAAGCATTTCTTAGATAGTGATATTGGAGAAATTCGTATTTTTTCAAGAGATGAGTTAAAACAGGATAATATGCGCCATGAATTACAAGCAAAATATCCTGAGTTTTCAAAGAAAGTTAAATTTTTTATTGGAGATGTACGTAACATTCAATCTTTAAAAGATGCAATGAATGGCGTAAACTTCATTTTCCATGCAGCAGCCTTAAAACAGGTACCTTCATGTGAATTCTTTCCTATGGAGGCTGTACGTACAAATATTATTGGTACGGATAATATGTTGCATGCAGCAACCGAAGCAGGTGTGGAACGTGTTGTATGCCTATCAACAGATAAAGCTGCATACCCAATCAATGCTATGGGTATTTCCAAAGCAATGATGGAACATGTTATTTACGCAAATGCAAGAGTTGCTGCAGAGAGAGGTGGAACTGTTATCTGCTGTACTCGTTATGGAAATGTTATGGCTAGTAGAGGCTCGGTCATTCCTTTATTTGTTGAGCAGATAAAAGCGGGGAAACCAATAACAATTACCAATCCAGATATGACTAGATTTTTAATGAATTTAGATGAGGCAGTAAACCTTGTTAAGTTTGCTTTTACAAATGCAAAACCTGGTGACTTATTCGTTCAAAAAGCAGATGCATCTACGATTGGCGATTTAGCAAAGGCAGTTCAGAAATTATTTGGGGATACAGGCACTCAAATTATTGGCACTCGTCATGGTGAAAAACTATATGAAACATTAATGACAAGGGAGGAAAGATTGCGTGCGGAAGATATGGGTAACTATTTCCGTGTATCGGCAGACAATCGTGATCTAAATTACGATAAATTTGTTGTGAAAGGTGAAGTACATACAATGGCTGATGAAGCGTATACTTCTCATAATACAAGAAGATTAGATGTGGATCAGACTGTTGAAAAGATTATGACAACAGACTATATCAAAGAAGAATTAGAAAAACTGAATAACAAGTAAATATGAAGGTTATACAAATAAATTCTGTATATGGTTATGGTAGTACTGGGAAGATTGTCAAATCTATACATCAGAATAACTTAGAGAATGGTATAGATAGTTATGTAATTTATGGTAGGACTTCAGCATATGGCCATCAAAAAAGAGAGGCTATAATCGATGATAGGGTTTTCTATTTTAATAATCCAGTTGGACAAGATTTACATGTATTAAAAGCTTTGATTTTTGATAAACATGGTTTATATAGTCAGAATAATACTAAAAAAATTTTGAAAAAAATTGATGAAATTCAACCGGATATCATCCATTTGCATAATATCCATGGATTTTATATTAACTATGAAATGCTATTTGAATATATACGGCAGCATCATATTAAAGTTGTTTGGACTTTACATGATTGCTGGTCATTTACAGGATATTGCTCGCACTATGAATTTAATGGATGTGATGGATGGAAAACTGGTTGCAAAACGTGTAGATTTAAAAACGTTTATCCATATCGTATTCTATCGAACTCAGTGAATAACTATGTACGCAAAATGAAGTCATTTGACTACGAAAACCTTGTTTTTGTTACTCCGTCCAATTGGCTAAAGAAGCAACTATCGGAATCATTCTTGAGAAATCACTCATGCTTTGTTATACACAATAATGTGGATGTAACACAGTTCAAATATAACTTAAATGATAATTTACGTAGTTTGTATGGAATTGGTGATAGAAAGGTTCTACTTGGAGTTGCTAGTCCATTTTCTAAACAAAAAGGGTTTGATGAATTTATTAAATTATCAAAGTTAGTGAATGATTCTTATCGAATTGTATTGATTGGTGTAAATAAAAAACAGCAAAAAAATTTACCATCAAATATGATAGGTATTTTGCGTACGGATAGCCAAGATGAATTGGCTCAATGGTATAGCTTGGCTGATTATTTCTTAAATTTAACTTTAGAGGATACATATCCAACGGTGAATTTAGAAGCAATGGCTTGTGGAACACCAGTAATTACATATAGAACCGGTGGAAGTACAGAAATTGTTGAGGGATATGGAACCGTAGTAGATCCGTATGATTTAAAGGGTTTAATGGTAGCAATCAAAAAAGATACAACAGATCGTAAGCAACTTATATTTGACAATGATATGTGCGGGGATTATTTAAAGTTATATCGCCAAATTGTAAACTGAAGAATAAACATGAAAGATACTAATGACAATACAAAATTAAATCTACTAAAGATTGCTTGGCACAAGTTTGCGGTTGAGTATCATTTTAATATACCTAAGGATTTACTTGCTAGATATTGGCAGAAATATTGGCATGAACGCGGAAATATTAAAAAGTATGGTTTTCGGTATCTTAATCCAGAAGATGCAAAGGAGTATGCGATTTGGCGCTCATATTTACCGTGGATAGAATATAAAAATGCATTTTATGATATTACTTTTCTGAGTAATCAAAAGATTAAAAATGTTGATAAATATCCACTTCTAATTCAAGATGTTTTAGATATCAACAAAATTACGACAAAGTATGTATGTATAGTTGATTCTGGATGCTGTATCTATAATTTCAATTTCCTTGATGAAAGATATTTTAAAGAGTCTGATATTGTGTATTTTGACTATGATTTTGTAAAGGAAGATGGGACGAGAATTAAGCCACAATTACTTCCTGATTATTCCTATGATACATTAAGAGGCTATAATTATATTGGTAACTGCTGGTTTGTAAAAACGGACGTATTACGGCAATTTGATAAGGAGGCCTGGAATCCTTATGGATGGTTACTGAGGTTAAGTGATAAAGGGTATACATGGGAACATGTTCCTCAGATATTATATGGAACATATTCACATGAGAGAAACCAAAAAGATATTCTTAATAAATATTTGCAAGAAGCCTTCCCTAATAGCCAGGTAATCTCTAATCAAGATGGTGTTACGAATACAGTGCAATATTCTATAGAGGGAAGTCCGCTTGTTTCCATTGTTATCCCTATGCGTGATGGTGTTGGAGATACAAAGAAATGCATTAGTTCTATTTACAAAAAAACTACATATAAAAACTTTGAAATTATTATCGCAGATAATGGTAGCGAAAAATTAGAAACAAAAGAATACATTACTCAAGTTAAAAATATGTATACAAATATACATGTTATCTCGATAGATATACCATTCAATTATTCAAGAATCAATAATATAGCAATACGTAATCAAGCACATGGTGAGTTTATAGTTCTCTTAAATAACGATACTTCTATAATTACCAGAAATTGGTTAGAACAGATGGTAGGTTATGCACAATTAACGCATGTGGGCAGTGTGGGGGTGAAGCTATTATATCCAGATATGACTTTACAGCATACGGGTGTAATAGCGGGTAAGTCAGGAGTCGCTTCACATAGATATTATCGTAAGGATTATGCAGAAAAAGATTACATGCATGCATTGTCGATTCCATATGATGTTGCTTGTTGTACAGCAGCTTGCTTGATGTTTAGAAGATCTTGTTTTGATGAAGTTGGCGGTTTAAATGAGGAACTTGCAGTTAACTTCAATGATGTTGATTTTGGATTTAAACTACTAAGTAGAGGATATCATAATGTATTTTTACCGAGTGTTGAGTTATTCCACTATGAATCCAAGTCTCGAGGTTTAGATATTACTAAAGAGAAACTTATCAGGTATCGACGTGAAGTTAAATACATGCAAGAAAAATGGAGCGTATATTTGAAACATGATCCATATTACAGCAATTTATTTGATAAAGCATACGACTATCGATTAAAACTTGGTGTTTTACAAGAGGATTTGGACAACTCGTTTGAAAAGTGAGAATTATTTAGTGATACATGATAAAATAAAAATATTGAGAGATTAAGGAGATTTTATTATGAAGGGAATTATTCTGGCAGGGGGATCTGGAACACGATTATACCCACTCACAAAAGTAACATCCAAACAATTACTACCAGTTTATGATAAACCAATGATTTTCTATCCAATTAGTACTTTGATGCTTGCTGGTATTCGTGACATCCTAATTATTTCGACTCCACATGACTTGCCTAACTTTGAACGCCTATTAGGTGATGGTTCAAGTATGGGTGTGCATTTCTCTTATAAAGTTCAAGAAAGACCTGATGGACTTGCACAAGCATTTGTATTAGGAAAAGAGTTTATCGGAGACGATACGGCGTGTCTGGTGTTAGGCGATAATATTTTCTATGGAAACCATTTTGGCAGAATGCTAAGAGAAGCTGTACGTAATGCGGAAGATAATCATCGTGCAACTGTATTTGGCAAATACGTAAATGACCCAGAAAGATTTGGTATTGCTGAGTTTGATAATGATGGAAAGGTTATTTCTCTTGAGGAAAAACCAATACATCCAAAATCAAATTATGCGGTTGTAGGACTGTATTTCTATGATAATTGCGTTGTCGAGTATGCTTCTACATTGAAACCTTCTGCGCGTGGTGAATATGAGATAACAGATTTAAATCGCATTTTCTTGGAAAATGGTGATTTAGATTTACAAGTTTTGGGCAGAGGCTTTTCATGGGTAGATACAGGTACAGTTGAATCTATGGCGGAAGCTACAAACTATGTGCGCTCAATTGAACATATCCAAGGCATACGTATTTCTGTTCCAGAAGAGATTGCGTTCTATAATGGCTGGATTAGTGAAGAAGAATTGCTGGCAACAGCTGAAGAATATGGAAAGAGTCCTTATGGCCAATATTTAAAGAATATTGCAAAGGGTAATATACAAGATACCATCACAAAAGTGACGAAGGAGAATAAGTAGAATGAATATTATTGTTACAGGTGGAGCAGGTTTTATTGGTAGTAATTTTATTTTCCACATGTTAAAAGAACATCCGGATTATCGTATTATCTGTGTTGATGCATTAACATATGCAGGAAATCTATCTACTCTAGAACCGGTTATGGATAATCCGAATTTCCGATTTGTGAAGTTGGATATTACAGATAGAGAAGGTGTATATAAGTTATTTGAAGAAGAACATCCAGATATGGTTGTTAACTTTGCGGCCGAATCGCATGTAGACCGTTCGATTGAAGATCCGGAGATTTTCTTACGAACAAATATTATCGGAACTGCTGTATTAATGGATGCGTGTCGTAAATACGGAATTCAAAGATATCATCAAGTATCAACAGATGAAGTATATGGTGACTTACCATTAGATCGTCCGGATCTATTCTTTACAGAAACAACACCAATTCATACATCATCACCATATAGTTCTTCTAAGGCTTCTGCTGACTTATTGGTACTTGCATATCATAGAACCTATGGATTACCTGTAACATTAAGCCGTTGTTCAAATAACTACGGTCCATATCACTTCCCAGAGAAGTTAATTCCATTGATGATTATCAATGCATTACATGACAAGCCATTACCTGTTTATGGTGAAGGTTTAAATGTGCGTGACTGGTTATATGTTGAAGACCATTGTCGTGCAATTGATTTAATCATTCATAAGGGTCGTGTAGGAGAAGTTTATAATGTCGGTGGGCATAACGAAATGAAGAATATCGATATTGTAAAGATTATCTGCAATGCTTTAGGAAAGCCAGAGTCATTAATTACACATGTTGTTGACCGTAAGGGACATGACATGCGTTATGCAATTGATCCAACTAAGATTCATAATGAACTAGGATGGTTACCTGAGACTAAGTTTGAAGATGGCATCAAGAAGACAATTGAATGGTATTTAGCTAATGAAGATTGGTGGAAGCCAATTATTAGTGGAGAGTATCAAAAGTATTATGATAAAATGTACGGGAACCGATAAGGTTCTCGTTTCGTATGTTTGAAAGGATTGAAAATATGAAAGTGTTAGTTACAGGAGTATCAGGACAACTTGGTTATGATGTTATGAATGAGTTGGCGAAGAGAGGGCATGAAGGAATTGGAAGTGGCATGGAAGCAGTATATGCCGGAATTCAAGATGGTACATCAGTTGAGACAATGCCTTATGTTCAACTAGACATAACAGATGAGAATGCTGTAAGTAAAATGATTCATGAAATCAAACCGGATGTGGTTATACATTGCGCAGCATGGACGGCAGTAGATATGGCCGAAGATGATAATTTGGTTGAAAAAGTACGTTTGGTAAATGCTAAGGGAACGCAGTATATCGCATCTGCATGCAAGGATATTGATTGTAAAATGGTTTATATCTCAACAGATTACGTATTCAATGGACAAGGTGAAACACCATGGCAACCTGATTGTAAGGAATATGCACCATTAAACGTATATGGACAGACAAAGCTTGAGGGTGAACTGGCTGTTGCGAATACGTTGGACAAATACTTTATCGTACGTATTGCATGGGTGTTTGGTAAAAATGGTAAGAATTTTATTAAGACGATGTTGAAGGTTGGTAAAACACATGATGAAGTACGTGTTGTAAACGATCAGATTGGTACACCGACATATACATTAGATCTATCTAGATTATTAGTTGATATGTGTGAAACTGAAAAGTATGGATACTATCATGCCACAAATGAAGGTGGATATATTTCCTGGTATGATTTCACAAAAGAAATCTATCATGTTGCTGGCTATACGACAAAGGTAGTACCTGTAACAACCGCAGAATATGGTTTAACAAAAGCTATCCGTCCATTTAATTCCAGATTGGATAAATCTAAGTTAATTGAGAATGGATTTCAACCTCTTCCAACTTGGCAAGACGCGGTTGAAAGATATGTGAAAGAACTGGATTTAGAGAACTTATAAGAAAGAGGATATTTATGGGACAAATTCAAGTAGAAAAAAATGTAGGTGGTATTGAAGGGCTTACAGTCATTACACCTGCTGTACATGGTGATGACCGTGGATACTTCATGGAAACATATAATGAAAATGATATGAAGAAAGCTGGAATTGATATTACGTTTGTGCAGGATAATCAATCTATGTCAAAAAAGGGCGTATTACGTGGTTTACATTATCAAAAACAATTTCCACAGGCAAAGTTAGTGCGTGTAATTAAAGGCAGTGTATTTGATGTAGCTGTAGATTTACGTGCTGAGTCGAAGACATATGGGAAATGGTATGGAATAGAACTAACGGAAGAAAATAAAAAGCAGTTCTTGGTACCTGCAGGATTTGCACATGGTTTTTTAGTTCTTAGTGATATTGCAGAATTCTGTTATAAAGTTACAGATTTTTATCATCCAAATGATGAGGGTGGAATTGCATGGAATGATCCAGAATTAGGTGTTGAATGGCCACAGGTATACGGTGAATACCCAGGTAGCTCAGATGCATCTGGATATCGTATGGAGGATGGGACAAAATTATCGCTAAGTGCAAAGGACCAAGTTTTGCTTGGTCTAAAAGATACATTCAAGTTCTAATATGACTAGTGTAAAGAAGAATATTGGCTATCAAACAGTATATCAGATATTGGCAACTGTCTTGCCATTAATTACGGCACCATATTTATCGCGTGTTTTTGGCGCAGAGAATCTAGGTATTTTTTCATATACTACATCGGTAATTAGCTATTTTACATTATTTGCAATGCTCGGTTTTATTAACTATGGAACCCGTACGATAGCCTCTAAAAGAAACAATATTGTTGATAGAGATAAAACTTTTTGGGAAATTTATACTTTGCAGTTAATTACAAGCTTAATCTCAATTACTGTTTATGCGCTTTATTTAATATTTATTTGTCATGAAAATCGTGATATTGCATTAATTCAATCAATCGCAATTTTATCATGCTTCCTAGATGTTAACTGGTTTTTCTTTGGGACAGAGCAGTTTGTTCTGACGGTAAAAAGAAATATTTTTGTGAAGTTAACATCTGTAACATTAATTTTATTATTTATTCGTAAGCCTTCAGATTTACCTTTGTATACATTGATTATGACGGGAAGTACTGCTATAAGTCAGGTTATTTTATGGTATTACATTCCAAAAAACATTAAGTTTTATCGTGTACATTTTAAGAATATTATTTATCACATTCGCCCTGTTATTACGCTGTTTGTACCTATTATGGCAATGAGTGTGTATCAAATTATGGATAAGACAATGCTAGGTATTATGAGTAGCCGTGCAGAAAGTGGTTACTATTTTAATGCAGATAGTATTGTGAATGTGCCTGTTAATATATTGATTGGATTTGGTATGGTGTTGATGCCAAAAATTTCATCGTTGATTTTTGAAGAGAAACATAAAGAGGCAGACCAACTGTTTTTAACTTCTATGCGAGGTGTAATATTAATTGGATCGGCTCTATCGCTGGGTATTGCATCGGTTGCTAAGGAGTTTACACCAATATTTTTTGGTCCTGGGTATGAACCATGCGTCACGCTTATTATCTGTTTTTCACCAATATTAATTATTAAGGGATATTCAGATGCGATACGCTCTCAATATCTGATACCTAATCGATTAGATCATATTTATATCTATTCTGTATTTGTAGGTGCAGGTGTAAATCTAATCTTTAATCCTCTGTTGATTCCAAAGATGGGGGCTTTAGGAGCTGTTATAGGAACGTTATTTGCTGAAATCAGTTCTTGTACTGCACAATTTATATTTGTAAGAAAACAGATTAACTTTTGGCCTGCATTGCAAAAGAGTTCTGTATATATTTTTTGCGGGTTAATCATGGCTGCCATCGTAAGAGTTGTGGCAGGACTTATGCAGCCTGGAATTATTTCGTTATTGATTGAAATTCTGGTTGGTGCGTTTGTTTATATTATACTCGCTGGCTTATATACTTGGTTCTGCGATGCAGAATTACGCAGAATATTATTTAATAGATAGCGAGGAATGAAGAATTATGAAAATATTATTCTTAACTAATTATCCAGCGCCATATCGAGTTCATTTTTTTAATGAACTCGGAAAGAAATGTGAATTAACAGTTGCTTTTGAGGAAAGACCGGAAGAGCAGAATGAACGTGAGATGAGCTGGTTCAATTTAGATTTCCAAAATTTTAAGGCTATTTATTTAGAGAATAGGAAGATTTATTCAATAAAAGATAGGAAGCACTATAAGACGGTAATTGCATTCTCTATCAAGAAATTAATTAGAGAAGGTAATTTTGATCATATTATTTTAGGTGGATATGCTACATTAACAGCAATGTATGCAATTCAGTATATGCAATTTTGCAGAATACCATACTGGATAGAGATTGATGGTGGAATAAAACAGAAGAGAAATTTTATAGTGCATGCACTTCAGAAACATTTTATTTCAAAAGCAAAAGGATATTTTAGCCCAAGCAAACCAGCAGATGAATATCTTGAGTCATTGGGGGCTAGCAAGGATAAGATTTTTCGCTATCCTTTTAGTTCCTTATCAAAAGATGATATACTACCGACAATATTAACGACTCAGGAGAAAGGAATAATTCGAAATAAATTGGGTATGAAAGAACGCAAAATAGTTGTATCCGTTGGGCAGTTCATCCATCGTAAAGGATTTGATTTATTAATAAAGGCATCCAAACAAATAAATTCTGATGTTGGCATTTATATTATTGGTGATGGTATTACACAGAAATATATAGATTTAAGAGAGAAGTATGATATCCTAGATAGGGTTCATTTTATAAGTTTTAAATCTAAAAATGAACTAGAAGAATATTATCGAGCTTCTGATTTATTGTGTTTCCCCACAAGGTACGATATTTGGGGTCTTGTTATTAATGAAGCAATGGCAAATGGACTGCCTATTATCACTACAGATAAATGTATTGCTGGTCTTACATTGGTTGATAAGACTAATGGTAGGATTATTCCGACTGATGATGTAGAAAAAATTACAGATACAATAAATGAAATGATTATATCAGACAATCTTGATGAACTTGCAAAGAATAGCTTAAGGAAGATAGAAAAATACACATATACAAATATGGTCGAAGATCATATTAGGGTATTAGTCAAATAAATTATTTTTAAACTTCAAACTTACTTCATCATGGTATAATTAACCGGTAGTGTAAGAGGAAAAAGATATGGCAAAAAAATTAGCAGCAAAAAACAAAACAAGATGGAATAAGATATCTTTATCGTTATTATTATTAACGATTATTTGCGTAATTCTAGCGATAGGATGGAACGTTATTGGTATTTTATTTCGTCAAAGTGGTGCAGGTGTTACAATCGAAAAAGAAAGAATTTCTGATAAATATACAAATACATACTACACAATTGGGAATAATCCAACTGAAATTGCCAAATCTTATTTTCTCGAATTAAATGATGCAATTACTGCAAATGATACAACAGAAATTGCCAAAGATGTTGTTAAGAGCTTTATTTGTCAGTACTATACATGGACAAATAAAGATGGAAACTATGATATAGGTGGAATGCAATACATTTATTCTCCACGAAAAAAGGATTTTGAAAGATATACACTTTATAATTTTTACAAAGATATGGATTTGTATATCACACAACTTGGTCGTGATCATCTGATTGAAGTCTCTGAAGTAATGATAAATAGTGCTTCTGCAGCAGAGGACTATACAGTTACATCGCCTACGGAGGAAAGTGTTACTTTACCTAGTGTTACAGTAGATGCTTCATGGAAATATAAATCAGATACTGGAATGGATATCAATTCAATCCAAGTACATGCGATTTTCCGCGTTGTAAATAATAACGGAAGAATGGAAATTGCATCTATAACGGAGGGTTAATCAAATGGGTCAAAATCGAGAATATTTACAGGAAAAACCTGTAGGTAAAAAGAAAAGACGTAGTATTTCACGACAGCAATTATCAATTAATTTCATGATGTCATTTGCGACCGCTCTCTTCAATATATTAGTGGTCTTATTAGTATATAGGGTTACAAAATATTCAACTGTTAGTAAACTTATGTTCATTTTGGGTAATGGTTTGGTATTGCTCTTTTTGTTGATATTTGATTTATTAATTTTCTTATCTATTCGTACACGCAAGCCACGCATATTAATTGCTTGTTTAATTGTATTAACATTTTTGGTGCCAACAACGGAGTACGCTTGGATGCTTGTAAGCCGTGTAAATAACAGTATTGAACAAATTGTAGAAACTGAGAGTGAGGAGAGTATTTCTGCTTCATTTATTATCTACACTGAGTCCGTGGGTTCACCAATCATACAGATTGATGATTTATCTGGTAAGAAAGTAGGCGTTTTGTCTGGTACTCATATGGCCGAAGTTGCACAGAAAAGACTGGAGAATGAAGGAATCACAGCTACTATCGTCAACTATACAAATTCGATAGAAGAATTTACGGCTCTTATAAACGGCGAAATTGATGCTGCTGTATTACCTCCAACATATGCAACTACAATCGGAGAAGATGAAAATCTAAAGACTTTTGTAGATAAAACAAAATCGATTCTAAACTTCTCTGATACAGTTACAACATCTGCTCAAGAGGGAAGCAATAAAGATTTAACAAAGGATCCATTTACAGTTTTATTAACTGGTGAAAATGAAGGACTCGCAGATACAATTATCCTAATGTCCGTCAATCCAGTTAGTATGAAAATTACAATGACGTCTATTGCACGTGACTCATATGTTCCTATTACGTGTAATGGATATGGTAAAAGTAAAATTAATGCAGCGCATTATACAAGTGAGGGTTGCATGGTAGATACAGTAGAAAATTTGACGGGTGTACATATTGATTACACGGTTGAATTTAACTTTGCAAGTGTTATTCAAATTGTAGATGCAGTTGGCGGTGTGGATGTAGATATTACTGAATCTTTTGATGCCCAGTCCTGGGATATTGAAAGTGATTCATTAGTTGTATATCATATTGAAGCTGGTGATAATCAGCATTTAAACGGACAATTAGCATTAGGCTATGCACGCGAACGTCATGCGTTTGCTGATGGTGATTTTGCACGTCAGCGACATCAACAAGAGATCATTTCCAAAGTTATTGCGAAGATTATGGCACTAAAGGATCCAAATATGGCTGTGTCAGTATTGGAAGCTGCTGGTGAAAATGTGAAGACGAATATTTCTGTTGAGCAGTTATTAAATTTTGTGACATACATTATGGCAAAATCACAAAGATATTATGATGGTAGTAATTTATCTGGTGTATTGAATATACAATCATCACGTATTTTTGGATATGATTCTTCTGTTTGGAATGAAGGGTTGCAAATGAACCTATATACATACGAAATATATAAAGGTTCAGTTATTGCTGAAGCAAACAATATTGAAAGAAATACAAATTTAAATTCTCCATATTCAATACCAGATAGTGTAAACTGGGATGCCACACAGGATTATCCTGTTCCTCCAGTTTCAAAAGACTATGTCTATGAGTATAAAGACCGTAGTTAGATTTATTAGTTTTGGCTTATTCTTCAGCTAATTGAAAATAAAAGTATTAATTTAAAAAATTCTAGTCAATCTATTTCATTGCTTGGCAACGTTGAAGAAGTACGGAAGTCTATCGTTGGTTTTAAAACATGCATAGTATACAGAAAGGTTGGAATTTTTATATGAAATTATTAAAAGAATATATAGAGAAAAATGGTAAAGCCATTGGGACAAATATTCTAAAAGTAGATAGTTTTTTAAACCATCAGATAGATCCCAATCTAATGATGGCTATG